>ENA-OWNT01001274-OWNT01001274.1-seawater-metagenome-genome-assembly--contig:-NODE-1274-length-33321-cov-4.510408_pt1 | contig 33321 bp, 40 predicted proteins | sample MGYA00238136_ERZ651165 | MGnify/ENA primary metagenome ERZ651165 (study PRJEB26861, sample SAMN08777766) | seawater metagenome | isolation source: coastal seawater | place: USA: Florida | collected...
CCAGGCACTCCTGGAGCGCTGGTCGGCCGGGTAGCGGGCCAGCCCAGGGGCCGGCCCAGCCCTTCGGAAAACTATCGGGAGGCCAGGAGGCCCGCGTAGGTGGCCACGGTCGGGGTCTCCTTGGCGGCCTTCTCGTAGAGCTTGCGGGCCTTCTCGTAGTCGCCCTTGTCGGCGGCCAGGTCGCCAGCCAGCAGGAGCACCTCGGCGGCGCCGCTCGCGCAATCGCGCGCGACCTGCTCGGCCCGCGCCCGGGTACGATTGGTGATGGTCAGCGTGGCCGGCCCCGGACTGCCGCCCGCAAGCCCCCAGGCCAACAGCAGGGCCGCGAATTCATAACCGCTCACTTACTCGCCCCAGGGGTTGCGCCACCCGGGGCGGCCAGCGTGACCGTCCCCGCAGCCTGATTGACCGTGAAGGCCAGCATCTCCTCATGCATGATCCCGGCGGCCTCGTCCCACCGGCCCGTGGGCAGCGTGACGGTCAGCCCTGTGGCGGGATCATAGCTGGCCTCCACCCGGTCCATAAAAAGCGCGCTGAAGCCCATCTGGTCATCCCGGGAAATCAGCGTGCAAATCTGGTAGGGATCATCCCCCGCCGGATGATTGACCATGACGTGATAGGAACAGCAGGCCGGTTCCGCCGTATCCAGAGCTATGACCCGGATTGCGCCATTCGCGTAGTCACGGATCGTTTCCGCGTAGGGGCCATAGATGTTGCGGGCATTGGCCTCGAACGTGTTGCAGTCACGCAAGGACTGCGCAGCGAGCGGGGTGGCGGCAATAAGCGCCGCGAGGGTAAGGGAAACTGTTTTCACGCGCGGGCCTCCTCAATCAGGCGTTGCATTTCGTGGATCGCGGGGGTGAGGCCACGAAAGATCGCCTCGCCAATCAGGAAATGCCCGATATTGAGCTCCATCACTTCCGGGAAAGCCGCAACCGGCGCGACCGTGTCATAGGTCAGCCCGTGGCCCGCATGAACCTCCAGCCCCAGAGAATGGGCAAAGGTGGACATCTCGCGCAGCGCCTCCAGTTCGGCATCGCGGGCATCCAAACGGCCTTCGGCATGGGCATCGCAATAGGCGCCGGTGTGCAGTTCGATCACTTCGGCCCCGATGCGGTGCGCAGCCTCGATCTGGCGCTGGTCGGCGGCGATGAAGATCGACACCCGGCAGCCCGCCTCGCGCAACGGCGCGATGAAATGAGCCAGTCGGTTTTCCTCTCGCGCCACTTCCAGCCCGCCTTCGGTCGTCCGTTCCTCGCGCTTTTCGGGCACGATACAGACGGCGTGGGGTCTGTGGCGCAGGGCAATGGCCTGCATCTCGTCCGTGGCGGCCATCTCAAAATTCAGCGGCACGGACAGCGCCTCCATCAGCCGGTCGATATCGGCATCCGAAATATGGCGCCGGTCTTCGCGCAGATGCGCGGTGATGCCATCGGCCCCGGCCTGCTCGGCCAGCAAGGCTGCGCGCACAGGGTCGGGCGTGTCGCCGCCACGCGCATTCCGCACCGTGGCCACATGGTCGATATTCACCCCGAGCCGGGGACGGCTGGTCATTGTCGTTCTCCCTCGATCGCGCGGAACCGGCCTAGTCGGTCTGTTCCCCTGCTTGCTTACGCATCTTGTTCACCTTTGCCCGCAGCTTGGCAATACGGCGTTGCTGATAGGCCCGGATCACGGGAACCGACAGATAGTAGCAGATCGTGCCACAGATCAGCCCGGGGATGATCCCCCCGATCATGAAGGGGAAAAACACGTCATGATAAAAGACCAGCAGTTCGTCCCAATGCGCCCGTTCCGGGGTGAACATCGCCAGAAAATTATGCCGCAGATCGCGCCAGGCGCCCGCAAAGGCGTGCCCGATATTGCCGCCGATGCCGCCGGGGTCGGTGCCAAGCAGAAAGTGGCCGGTATGGATCGAGATCAGGGCAATCGGCAGATAGGTCAGCGGGTTACCGATGAAGGTGGCCAGCAGCGCCGCCAGAATATTGCCGCGCATCAGCTTCGCGACCAGCGCCGCAACCACGAAATGCATCCCGAAAAACGGGGTGAAGACCGTGAAGGCCCCGGCAAAAACGCCACGCGCAATCGACTCGGGCGTGCCCGGCAGACGATGCAGCCTGTGGCGGATATACTGGATCGCCCGGCCCCACCCGCCTCGGGGGTAGAACCAGCGGCCCACTACTTCCAGCCAGTGGCGCGGGTCTCTGCGCTTGAACACCATGGGGTGTCCGCCCTCCAAACCTGTTGCCGCGTCAGGGCCGCCGGTCAAGGTTCCGGTGGCGCTCTAACGTGGCGACATCACTGTCGGCCTCTACGGCCATCATCACGGCATGCAAATGCTCGGCGTCACGCACTTCTACATCAATAAGGAGGCGGAAAAAGTCCGGTTTCCTGTCAATGAAGTGCAGATCCGAGATATTGGCGTTCTGCTCGCCGATCAATGTGCAGATTCGCCCCAGCACGCCATGATCATTGCTGATCGTGACATTGACCGTGACATTGTGAACGGCAGCGTGGCGGCCTTCGGTCCAGTGCACGTCGATCCAGTTATCTGCCATCGCATCCAGATCGGCCAGGGCCGGGCAGTCGATCGCGTGCAGAATGGGCCCGTGCCCCTTGTAGGGGACACCCACGATCCGTTCGCCCGGAACCGGCTGACAACATTGCGCGCGGTTCATCTCAGACCCGCTCGGCAGGCCGATGACAGGGCGCCCGACGGTTTCCTGCACCTCGGGCTTGCCAACCAGTTCGGGATAGAGCTTGGCCACCACCTCGCGCGCGGACAGTTCCGCCGACCCGATACGGGCCAAAAGCTCATCGCCGTTGGCGATATGCATCGTCTTCGCAGCGGTTTCCAGCGCTTTGACCGTCGCCTTCTTGCCAACATGTTCAAACGCCACACGCGCCAGTTCCTGACCCAGTCGGATGTAGCGGCCCCGATCCTCTTCGCGCAGCAGGCGGCGAATGGCGGCCTTGGCGCGGCCGGTCTTGACGATGTCGATCCAGGTGGCCTGCGGGGTCTGGCCCTCGGCGGTCATGATCTCGACCGACTGGCCGTTCTTCAACCGGGTCCACAGCGGCACCCGAATACCATCGACCTTGGCGCCCACACAGCTATGACCGATCCGCGTATGGATCGCATAGGCGAAATCCAGCGGCGTCGCCCCCTTGGGCAGCTTGACCACATCACCCTTGGGCGTGAAGCAAAAGACCTGATCGGAATACATCTCCAGCTTCACATGTTCGAGGAACTCATCGTGATCCTCGGCCATTTCAAAGCGTTCAGTCAGACCCGCCAGCCATTTCGCAGGATCGACCGCAAAGGGGTTCTCGGCGCGCACCCCGTCCTTGTAGGACCAATGCGCCGCAACGCCCGATTCCGCCACCTCGTGCATCTGCCGGGTGCGGATCTGCACTTCGACGCGTTTGCCGTCACGCCCCGACACGGTGGTATGGATTGACCGATAGCCGTTCGATTTGGGCTGGCTGATATAGTCCTTGAACCGCCCAGGCACCGATTTCCAGCGCTGGTGAATCGCGCCGAGCACGCGATAACAGTCATCCTCGGTCCGGGTGATCACCCGAAAGCCATAGATGTCGGACAGGCGCGAAAAGGCCATGTCCTTTTCCTGCATCTTGCGCCAGATCGAAAAGGGCTTTTTCGCCCGGCCGAGCACATCGCCAGTAACGCCGTGGCGCTCCATCTCCAGTTCAATATCGTCGGTGATCTTCGGAATGACGTTGCCCGATTCCTTCTGCAGCAGAACGAACCGGCGCATGATCGACTTGCGCGCATCGGGGTTCAGCACGGCGAAGGACAGGTCCTCCAGCTCATCGCGCATCCACTGCATCCCCATGCGCCCCGCCAAAGGCGCATAGATATCCATCGTTTCGCGGGCTTTCTGGGCCTGCTTTTCAAGGCGCATATGCTTGATCGTGCGCATATTGTGCAGCCGGTCCGCGAGTTTCACGAGGATCACCCGCAGATCCTTGGACATGGCCATGAACAGTTTGCGGAAATTTTCGGCCTGCTTGGTTTCGCGGCTGGACAGTTCCAGGTTGGTCAGCTTGGTGACCCCATCGACCAATTCCGCCACGTCCGAGCCGAACCTGTCGGCAATCTCGGTATAGGTGCCCTTGGTGTCCTCGATCGTGTCATGCAGCAAGGCGGTGGCGATGGTGGCATCGTCCAACCGCTGTTCGGTCAGGATCGCGGCCACCTCAACCGGATGGGTGAAATAGGGCTCGCCCGAGCGGCGATATTGCCCCTCATGCATGTCCTTGGCATAGGCATAGGCCCCGCGCAGCAGGGCCTCGTTGCATTTTGGATTATAGTTACGGACCAGGCTCAGAAGGTCTTCGACGTCGATCATGCCTGTCCCGTTCCGGTCCGAAGGCTCAGCGCTGGCCTTGCGCTTCCATCAGCTGACGCAGCATCTGCTCTTCCGACATGTCGTCGGCGGCGGGGCGGTCGGCTTCGACACCCTGCAGCAGGGCCATCGCGTCTTCTTCCGGCTCATCAACCTCGATCTGGGTCTGGTTCGACTCGATCAGGCGTTCGCGCAGATCATCGGCCAACTGGGTTTCTTCCGCGATCTCGCGCAGGGACACGACCGGGTTCTTGTCGTTGTCACGATCCACGGTGATCGGGCTGCCAGCCGAAATTTCGCGCGCCCGATGGGCGGCGAGCATCACCAGTTCGAACCGGTTCGGAACCTTGTCAACGCAGTCTTCAACCGTCACGCGGGCCATGTCATTCTCCGGAATGTGTTGCAGGAGGGGTGCGCAAGACCCCTACTTATCCACCGCACCTCAGAAAGACAAGGGCCGAATCCCCCTTAAATCGGGCGGATTTCGACCAGTTCTTCCTCAGGCAGCGCCGCCAACATCCCGGCCACCGTCTGTCCAGTCAACGGGTGTTGCCAGCCGGGGGCGATATCGGCCATGGGCACCAGCACGAACCCGCGTTCCTGCAATCGCGGATGCGGCAGGATCAGCCGTTCCGGCGCGCAGGCTGCTGCCTGATCCAGCGGCATGGTCCGCCACGCGGTCTGGGTGGCGGCATCGGGACGAACGCAATCGCCAAGCGCCACCAGATCAAGGTCCAGAACCCGCGCTTCCCACCGGTTTGTGCGGGTACGCCCTGCATCGGTCTCGACCCGGTGCAACAGCGCCAGTAGGTCCTCTGGCGATCCCGTCCAGTCAACCGCGAAGGCCGCATTGACAAAATCCGGCCCCGATCCGGCGGGAAAAGCCAGCGTCCGGTAGAATCGGGAAACCAGCGGTTCACTGCCGGTCAGGCTGGCCACCGCTGTGATCGCTTGGGAAACTATACTTTCGGATATATGGTCTTGGTGCGATAGGTTAGAGCCAGCCGCAATTACGGCTTTTGTGAAGGAAATATTACGGTCCGGGCGTTGCAAAGCGCGTTCGATCACTTATTGTCAGTGTTCATTGTCGGTCGTGATTTATGCCATTTCATTTCACATCCATCGGTTGCGGTCGACGATTTACACTCACGGGACCAGAAAATCATGTTTTATCGGGACGAAAGGTTGGCGCTCTTCATTGACGGCTCCAACCTCTACGCAGCGGCAAAGGCGCTCGCCTTTGACATCGACTACAAGCTACTGCGACAAGAGTTCATGCAGCGGGGCAAACTGCTCCGGGCCTTCTACTACACTGCCCTGCTGGAGAATGACGACTATTCTCCGATCCGGCCGCTGGTGGACTGGCTGCACTACAACGGCTTCACCATGGTGACCAAGCCCGCGAAAGAATTCGTCGACAGTCAGGGCCGCCGCAAGGTCAAGGGCAATATGGATATCGAGCTGACGGTCGATGCCATGGAAATCGCCCCCCATGTCGATCATATCGTGCTGTTCTCCGGCGATGGCGACTTCCGCCCGCTGGTCGAAGCGCTGCAACGCAAGGGTGTCCGGGTGTCGGTCGTGTCCACGATCCGCAGCCAGCCGCCGATGATCGCCGACGATCTGCGCCGACAGGCGGATAATTTCATCGAGCTGGATGAGCTGAAAGAGGTCGTCGGTCGCCCCCCGCGCGAACCGCGACTGAACGAACGATCCGAGTTCGAGACCGCCGACAACTGATCTACAAAACCCCGGCCACCGCGCCGGGGTTTTCTTGGCAGGCTACTGGCGTTCCAATTGTACGCTGTCCAGCAGGATACCCACGCTGTTGTTCTGGTCTGCCATTTCCCGGAAACCGATCTGGTCCTCGCCCGGCTGGCCCTGAATCAGGATTGTCGTGCTTGTGAAGCTGTCGGTTGAACTGGGCGAAACGGTCGCCACGACCTCGCCATTCACCACCACCTCGAACTGGTCGGCCACCCCCGCGCCCACCCGCGCCGCGTGATCGAAGGTCAGCGCATAGGTCGCGCCCGCATCCATGTCGATTGTGGTGCTCACAAAGTCGATGCCGCTCCGGGTCGCGTCCAGCTCGATGAACGAAGATCCATCAGCGGTCGAGTACCCAAGAAAGCTATTGCCCCAGGTCTCGATTTGCCCACCCGATCCGGCATTGGTCCAGCCATCGATGGCCCCCAGGGACCAGGTGCCATCAGCCTGCCCGGACTCAAACGACCCGTTGACCAACCCCACCGCTTCTGCCGTGGCCTCAGCAGTCAGTGCGCCCCCCGGAAAATCGCTGGTTACGGACACCCCGGCCATCAGATCAGCGGTGTCTTGGGACAGATCGGATACGCCGACAAAAACCGTTGCCGTTGTCGCCAGGGCCACGCCAACCGCCGCGCCTGTCAACACGACATAGTCGACCGTGGTTGCGCCGTCTTCGCTCTGTTGAAAGGTTATGATCCAGTTGTACATGACATGCCTGTTTATTGTTACGCACATCCCCGTCAAATTAAGGAATGCCGGCGGAGAGGAAGCTCTGAACTGTAGAGAATATCCCTAAAATCTGGCGATATTATGGAGCAGGCGCCGCGTCGCGCCGAAGCACCGTATACTGAAACCGCTGCTCTGCCCCGCCGGGGGTGACATGGGATACGCGCCCGCTGCTCAGAACGGCGAACGCGCCCGGCAACAAAAGCTCGAATGTCGCGGCCAAATCCTCGGGCGCGTAGCGTTGGACCGGCAGGCCTGAACATGTTTCCGGCCCGTCATCGGCAAAGGTCATGATGATCGCCGTTCCGCCGGGGGCAAGGGCAGAGTGCAACGCGCGCGCGTAGGCCGCCCTGTCTTCGGCCTCCGTCAGGAAATGGAACACCGCCCGGTCATGCCACAGGTCATAGCACCTGCCGGGCTGCCAGCAGGTGATGTCGGCCACCTGCCAATCCGGCGCATCGGCCCGCGCGCCCAATCGGAACCGGGATCGCGCCAGCGCCTCGGCGGACAGGTCCAGCACGGTCACGTCGCGATATCCCGCTTCCAGCAGAACATCGACCAAACGCGACGCCCCGCCGCCCACGTCGATCACCCCGGCTTCTGGCCCAACGGCCTGTCGGATCAGCATCATCGACACGTCAGGCGAGGCTTCGAACCAGCTCAGCCGCTCCGGCTCTGCCCCGGCATAGCGGCTGTCCCAATGGGTAGCCCTGTCATCGGCCATGGGCCGTATCCTCCCGTTTGCATCACGCAAGGATAGCACATGCGAAATCTAGGGGGCGTTTCCGTCAACCGGGCTCAGCCACCGGCTTGTTCATTGATGCCATTGTGAATCTCGATCACGCGCTCGGGCCAGGTGCTCTTGATATAGGCCAGCACGTCGAGGATGTCCTGGTCGCTCAGCACGTCGCCAAACCCGATCATGTTGCTGCGATAATCCCCACCGATCAGCGCCTCGGTGCCGTAGGTGGTGATGGCCACCAGCAATTCATCGGGGTGGTGCCAGGTATGCCCGGTCTCGTCATGCGGCGGGGCAGGCAAATAGCCATCGGCGTCGCGGACCCGCCAATCCATGCCCTCCTGCCCCGACAGATCCGCGCCATGGCAACTGGCACAGGTTTCCGCATAGAGCACTTCGCCCCGCGCAATGGCCTCTGGGTGGTCATAGGGCACAAGGCCGGGGCCGTCGTCATGGCTGGCCCATGCAGTCAAGGCAGCGGCGGCCAATGCGGCCCCCCCGACGGCCACCATTGCTACTGGTTTCAAAGCGCTGTCCTCCTGTCCGGTTTTCGCGCGCCCCATGTCGGGGCTTCCCCCACTGGAAGGTCAAATCACCGGAACGTGAAGACAATCACAACGCCCCGGTATACTCCCCCCGCGCCGGGTAATTGTTGGCGATAGCGAAGTCCACGGCCCCAAGCAGTTCCTTGAAATGCGGGCGGACGAAAGGCATCGTCTGCACCGACATGTAGTACAACGACTGGTCGGGGTTGATCAGAAACAGGCCCGGCTCGGCGAACAGCGCCGGCTCCTCGATACCGATCGAAGTGGTCCCGCGAGAGGTTGAGATAAACAGCCCCCAATCGTCACGCGCCGTAGCTAGCGGCAGGCCATAGGCATAGCGCAAGCCTTCACCGCCCACCTTTTCCTGCATCGCAAGGGCACGGTCCGCCGGATCGGAACTGATGGCCACCGTCCCGACGCCACGTTCGGCAAAATCCGGGGTCAGTCGCGTCAGCTCTTTCAGATAGGTGGCGCAAAGCGGGCAATGCAGCCCCCGATAGAAACACACAACCGTGCCTCTCGGGCTGGTCTCGGTGGACAGGGTGAACCCTGCTCCATCGGTTGTGGGCAGGCTCAGATCAGGGGTTTTCTGGCGGGGCATCAGCATGGCAGCGGTCCTTTTCATCATTCACGCCGGGCCATATCGGCCCAACATGCGCCCCGGCGCAATCACACGGCCGGTCACCTTTGCGTGGGGTCAGACACTGGACGCGCCCGCAGCTTCGCCTTACCTGTTGGGCCGACACGAAGGAGCCCGCCGATGACCAAGCCGCCTCTCACCCTTTACCTCGCCGCCCCGCGCGGGTTCTGCGCCGGTGTCGACCGGGCGATCAAGATCGTCGAAATGGCGATCGAGAAATGGGGCGCGCCGGTCTATGTGCGACATGAAATCGTACATAACAAATTCGTCGTCGATGACCTGCGCAACAAAGGTGCGGTGTTTGTCGAGGAACTGGCAGACTGCCCCGATGACCGCCCGGTGATCTTTTCGGCCCATGGCGTGCCGAAATCCGTGCCCGCCGCCGCCGAGGCCCGCAAGATGGTCTTTGTCGATGCCACCTGCCCGCTGGTGTCAAAGGTTCATATCGAGGCCGAGCGGCACCACCAAAACGGGTTGCAGATGATCATGATCGGCCATGCGGGCCACCCCGAAACCGTCGGCACCATGGGCCAGTTGCCAGAGGGTGAGGTTCTGCTGGTTGAGACAGAGGCCGACGTTGCGGGCCTGTCCCCGCGCGACCCAGACCAGTTGGCTTTCATCACCCAGACCACGCTGTCGGTCGATGACACCGCAGGCATCGTCGCCGCCCTTCAGGCGCGCTTTCCCGCCATTGTCGGCCCCCATAAGGAAGATATCTGCTACGCCACCACCAACCGGCAGGCCGCGGTCAAGGCCATCGCGCCAAAGGCCGATGCGATCCTCGTCGTGGGCGCCCCCAATTCCTCGAACTCCCGCAGATTGGTCGAGGTGGGCGCAAAGGCGGGCTGTTCCTATTCCCAGCTGGTGCAGCGGGCCGAGAATATCGACTGGCGCGCGTTGGAGGGGATCAGCTCGGTGGGTGTCACCGCCGGCGCTTCGGCCCCCGAAATTCTTGTAGAAGAAGTCATCAATGCCTTCGGTGCCCGGTATGACGTGACCGTTGAACAGGTGGAAACCGCCGTCGAGAATGTGGAATTCAAGGTGCCCCGCGTGCTGCGGGAACCAGGCTGATCCATGCCGGTCGCCCTCTCCCGCACCTTGCCCGATACCGCCGCCTTCATTGCCATGCGCGCGGCTTGCGGTTGGGGGGAAATTACGCCGGACCGCGCCAACCATGCCCTGATCAACGCCGTCGCCACCGTCACGGCCCATGACGGCGACACGCTCGTCGGGTTTGGGCGGGTCGTTGGTGACGGGGCGCTCTATTTCTACCTTCAGGATATCATCGTCGCGCCGTCGCATCGGGGGCAGGGCCTTGCCGGGGCGATGATCCAGCGTCTTCTGGACGATATCGCACCGCTGGCCGGGCCGGGTACCACCATTGGCCTGATGGCTGCGAAGGGTGTCGAACCGCTTTACGAAAAGTTCGGGTTCCAGCGCAGGCCCTCGAACCGAATTGGCGCGGGCATGACAAAATGAGGTTGGCCCGGCGTGCCCATAAGGGCAAGCTGCCCGGCAAAGCTGGAAATCCGATATTGCCCAACTGCCGTCGCTCCCGGCACACATTGACCCGAAAGGCCGCTTCATGATCTCTGCCCAGTTCCTTCTGACCGCCCTTGTCGTCGTTCTCGCCCCCGGCACTGGCGTCGTCTACACGCTGGCCCTCGGCCTGGGGCAGGGCCGCCGCGCCGCCATCTGGGCCGCACTTGGCTGTACCTTTGGGATCGTGCCCCATATCGCGGCAGCGGCGCTTGGGCTGGCGGCAGTCATGCACAGATCGGCGCTGATCTTCAACATCGTGAAATGGGTCGGCGTCGCCTACCTGCTGTGGCTGGCCTATAGCGCGTTGCGCGAAGGCGGCGCGCTGCGGGTCGAGGCCGCGCAGACAATGGACAGCGGCCCGCGCATCGCCATCCGGGGCGCACTGATCAACATCCTCAACCCCAAGCTGTCGATCTTCTTTCTGGCCCTACTGCCGCCCTTCCTGTCCGGCAATCCGGCCTCGGCCACTGTTGAAATGGCGCTGCTCGGCGCGGTCTTCATGGCGATGACCTTCGCCGTCTTCGCCCTCTATGGCACATTCGCCGCCTTCGCCCGCAAGGCCATTCTGGGCAGCGACCGCGCCATGCGCTGGATGAGCCGCAGCTTCGCCGCCGTCTTTGCCGGGCTCGGCTTGCGGCTGGCCATGGAAAGGGCCTGATATGGCGGACCGGGAAACGCTCGACACCTATACGAAGAAGGCCACCGACTACGCTGCGCTTGATTTCAGCGAGGGGGAGAAGATGGCGCTGGAGGGTTTCCTCGCCCTGCTTCCCAAAGGCGGCACGATTCTGGATCTGGGGTGCGGCCCGGGCTTTCACGCGGCCCGAATGGCGGCAGAGGGCTTTGCCGTCAGCGCCATAGACGCGACCCCCGCCTTCGTGGACGCCGCGCGCGAAAAGGGCGTCGATGCGCGGCTCGGCCAGTTCGACGACCTGACCGAGACCGCAGCCTATGACGGAATTTGGGCCAGCTTTTCCCTGCTCCACGCCCCCAAGGCGGACTTCCCCCGCCACCTTGCCGCGATCCACCGGGCGCTGCGCCCCACGGGCACGCTGTATCTCGGCCTGAAACTGGGTCAGGGCGAGAGCCGCGACAACCTCGGCCGTTTCTACGCCTATTACGAGGAACCCGAACTGCGGGATCTGCTCCGCCAGGCGGGCTTCGTGCGGGTCGAAACCACGACCGGCGAAAGCGCGGGTCTGGCGGGCACTGTGGACCGTTTCATCCTACTGACCACGCACCGGGACTGACCCCAGGGCTTGCCCTTCCCCGCCGCGCCCTCGATAAGGCCTCGACCCACGGACAGGAGCACCAGATGCCCAATCTTTTCGCCTATACCGATGGTGCCTGTTCCGGCAACCCCGGCCCCGGAGGCTGGGGCGCGCTGTTGCAGGCGAAGGAGGACGAAACGGTCGTCAAGGAACGCGAACTGAACGGCGGCGAGGCCGAAACCACCAACAACCGGATGGAACTGCTGGCCGCAATCGCGGCACTGGAAAGCCTGACACGGGCTTCGACAATCACCGTGGTGACGGACTCGGCCTATGTGAAGAACGGCGTGACCGGCTGGATCCATGGCTGGAAGCGCAACGGCTGGAAGACCTCGAACAGGAAACCAGTGAAAAACGTGGACCTGTGGCAAAGGCTAGATGAAGCACAGGCGCGCCACAGCGTGACGTGGGAATGGGTCAAGGGCCACGCAGGCCACCCGGAAAACGAACGCGCCGATGAACTGGCCCGCGCCGGTATGGCCCCTTACAAAAAGGCCTGATCCAGGCGCGGGAACGCGGTTTCAAAACCGCGTTTCAAGGCCGTTCGAACGGCCTTCCCCCTTCCCCACGCACGGCAAACCTGTCAAAGGGCGCGGCCATGACCCTGATGCTGCTCGACTATGCCTCCGTCCTTGTTTTCGCCCTGTCCGGTGCCTTGGTCGCCAGCCGGGCACAGCTTGATATCGTAGGCTTCTTCTTCATCGCCTGCCTGACCGCCGCGGGTGGCGGCACGCTGCGCGACCTGCTGCTTGACCGGAATCCGGTCTTTTGGGTGGCCGATCCCACGCCCTTGGCCATTGCCTGCACCGCAGCCCTGATCGTCTTCTTCACCGCACATCTGCTGGAAAGCCGTTACAAGGTGCTGCTCTGGCTCGACGCGCTTGCGCTGGCCATTGCGGTTGCCGCGGGTGCGGGCGTGGCGCAGTCGCTTGATCATTCGGCGGGAATCGTCATCGTGATGGGGGTCGCCACCGGCACCTTCGGCGGGCTGATGCGCGACGTAGTCTGCAACGAAGTGCCTCTGGTTCTGAAACAGGGCGAACTCTATGTGACCGCCGCTTTCGCGGGCGCCGGCGCCGCGATCGGTGCCGCGATGGTCACACCCCACCCGCTGGCGCCCGTCATTGCCTGCATGATCACCTGCTTCGCACTGCGCGCAGGATCATTGCTGTTCGGCTGGCGGCTGCCTGTCTACAAAGCCCGCCCCCCGCGCATGTGATCAGCGCTGAACGTAGGTCTGCCAAACCCAGATCAACAGAAGCGCGCCCAGAATGGCGCCGACAAAGCCCGACAGCATCCCCATCATAGCCAGTAGAAACCGCAGCACCAGCCCGCCGATGATGGCCCCAAGAATGCCGATGCCGATCGTGGTCACCACATCGGTGCGCACATCCATGATGCGCGTGGCCAGAAAGCCCGCCGCCGCACCGATGATGATCATGTAAAGAACGATACCCATTGCCTTTATATGGCCGTTCCCGGCCCCTTTTTGAAGATCAGCGGCCCGAAATTCAGCGTCTGCGGTTGCGGCGGCCCCGACCTCGCGCCGCGCCCACAGGGATCAGGATCAACGCCGCAGAGGCCCCGATGATCGCATCCAACCCCGGCGATCCGATCCGCAGATGAAACAGCGACCGCAGAAAAAACAGCACCACGACCGCGCCAAGCGCGATGAGGATCGACATCGGGTATCCGTTGCGGGTGACGCCCCATCTTTCGAACAGGATTGCCACCACCACGGCGATGAAGATCGAGCCGAAGAATGTGAACAGGATCATGTCTTACTCTCCCAAAACAGTGCCGGGCGCTAACGGGTTACCGCGCAGGAAGGCTTCCGCATCCTGACGTCCCCGGCCCTCGATCTGCGCTTCGGTCACCTCAACGGCCCCCTCGCCACAGGCGATCGTCAGACCGTTCAAGACCGCGCCGGGCTGGCCCACACCCGCCACCACACGACAGCGCAGCAGCTTCAGCCTTTTACCATGTAAGATCGTCCAGGCCCCCGGAAAAGGTGACAGACCCCGGATTTGCCGGTCAATTTCTGCGGCTGGCAGGGTCCAGTCCACCCGCGCCTCGGATTTGTCGATCTTATGGGCATAGGTCACGCCCTCCTCCGGCTGCATTTCCGGCACCAGATCGGGCAGTTGTTCCAGCGCCTCCACGATAGCCGCCGCGCCAAGGGCGCTCAGCCGGTCATGGAGGTCCTGCGTGGTGTCCTCTGCGCCGATCCCGATGGCCTTGCGCAGCAGCACCGGCCCGGTATCCAGCCCCGCTTCCATCTGCATGATGCAGACGCCGGTCTCGGCATCGCCCGCCATGATTGCCCGGTGAATGGGCGCGGCCCCGCGCCAGCGCGGCAGCAGGCTGGCGTGAATATTCAGGCAGCCGAGCCGGGGCGCATCCAGAACTGCCTGCGGCAGCAGCAGCCCATAGGCCACCACCACGGCGACATCGGCATTCAGTGCCGCGAAATCCGCCTGCTCCGCAGCGCCTTTCAGCGATACCGGGTGGCGCACGTCCAGCCCCAGCTCCAAAGCCCGCGCATGGACCGGCGTCGGTCGTTCCTTCTTACCCCGCCCCGCAGGGCGCGGCGGCTGACAATAGACGGCCGCAACCTCGTGGCCTGCCGCAACCAGGGCCTCCAGCACCGGAACCGAAAACTCCGGCGTACCCATGAACGTGACCCGCATCACCGCTTCCTCGCCTTGCGCAGGAACATGTCCCGCTTCACCTTGCTGAGATTATCGAAATACATCCTGCCATTCAGATGGTCGATCTGGTGCTGGACAGAGGTTGCCCACAGCCCCACAAAATCCTGCCGCACGGTCATCCCGTGATGATCCATAAAACTCACCGTCACCGCGCGAGGTCGCTCAATCTTGGCATAGACCCCGGGCAGATTCGGGCTCGCCTCCTCATGCGGGCGCAGCTCGACAGAGGAGTGTAATATCTGCGGGTTGGCCATGCGCACCGCCTTGCCCCGCTCATTGCTTGCGTCAACCACCGCCAGCCGCAACATGACCCCGATCTGGGGGGCTGCCAGCCCCACCCCAAGCATCGCGTCCATGGTCTCGATCATGTCGGCCCAGATCGCGCGGATCTCGTCCGTCACCTCGACCACCGGTTCTGCCACCGTCCGCAACCGCTTGTCCGGCCACATCACGAAGGGTCTAACGGGCATTGGCACTCTCCGTCCGGGGGTGAACTTCTGCAAAAGGCGGGCCAAGGGCCGTCATACAAACCCGTTTCAGCCCTGCACCAAAGTGGTGCAGAACAGGCGGAACAATCACCCCTTGTCCCGCGCCCGTTCCCGCTTGAGCTTGACCATCTTGCGGGTGATCATCTGCCGTTTCAGCGGTTTGAGGTAGTCGATGAACAGCTTGCCATCCAAATGGTCAATCTCATGCTGCACACAAGTGGCCCAGAGGCCCTTGAACACCTCTTGCTGCTCTGCACCGTCCAGGTCCATCCAACGCACCTCCACCTCGGCGGGGCGGGTCACTTCGGCATAGATCTCGGGGATCGACAGGCAGCCTTCCTCATAAACGCTGGTCTCATCGGAACTGGCAATGACCTCAGGGTTGAACATCGCCAGGGGCCGGGGCGCCTCGCCCTCTTCCTTAACGCAATCCAGCACGATCAGCCGTTTCGACAAGCCGATCTGCGGCGCGGCAAGGCCAATGCCCGGCGCGTCATACATGGTTTCCAGCATGTCCCCCGCCAAAGCGCGCAATTCGTCCGACAGGTCGGTCACGGGGTCGGCCAGTTTCTTCAAACGCGGGTCGGGGTGGATCAGGATCGGTCTCAGCATGGGCCCCAGATAAGCGATCCCGCACGGCGTCGCAACGCCCCTTGCACCCGGCCCCTGATTGGGTAGCTTCACGTGCAAAACAATGCCAGAGGACTCAATGGACTTTCACACGATCAACCAGATGCGCGGCACGTTCAGTGGCAAATGGGACAGCATGGGCCAGTTCGGAGTCGGACCCGATGGCATTGCGATGCATGTAGCCGATTCCGACTATCCCTCCGCGCCCTGCGTGATCGACGCGGTCCGCGCCGAGGCGGAACGGGGCATTTTCAACTACGGCTTCGACCGCAAGGGGTATGTGGATGCCTTCTGCTGGTGGATGCAGACCCGGCATAACTGGCCCGTGGACCCGGAATGGGTTCTGACCACCCAGGGGCTCGGCATGGCCATCGCGCTTTGCATAGATGTCTGGAGCGAACCGGGCGACGACATCGCGTTCTTCACCCCGGTGTATCACGAGTTCCGGCTGAAAACCCACAGGGCACACCGCAATCACGTTGAACTGCCCATGACCCTTGTCGATGGCAGATATGAGCTGGACTGGGATGCCGCCGAGGCCGCGATCACCCCCAGGACGAAAGTTCTGCTCTTCTGTTCCCCGCAAAATCCTTCTGGCCGAGTCTGGACCGTGACGGAACTGCGCCAGGTTGCGGAATTCGCCGCGCGCCACCATCTGATCCTCGTCAGTGACGAGGTCCATGCCGACCTGGTCTTTGCAGGCAGCACCCATGTGCCTATGGACATCGCCGCACCCGAACACCGCGACCGGATTGTTACGCTCTTTGCCGCGTCCAAGACCTTCAACCTGGCCGGTCTGCGCGTCGGGCAGATCGTTATCCCGGATGGACAATTGCGCGCGCAAATGGCCGATCGCCTGACGGCGCTGAATTACGACGCCACGACCCTGGGCGCCGTTGCGTCCAAGGCGGCCTATTCGCCGGACGGCAACGAATGGGTTGCCGCGCAACTGGCCTATCTGGAGGAAAACCGTCGCATCTTCGACGAGGGCGTGAACGCCATTCCCGGTGTGCGCTCGATGCCCTTGCAAGCCACCTACCTGCCTTGGGTCGATTTTTCCGGCACGGGCATGAACGAGGAAGAAATCGCGCGCCGCGTCAATGGCGAGGCGCAGATCACCCCGGCGCCCGGCAACTGGTTCGGCACCGGGTCCGAGCTGTGGAACCGCTTCGTTCTGGCTACCCCGCGCGCCAATGTCGAAGAGGCCGTTCAGCGATTGCAAAGGGCCTTCGCCGATCTTCAATGACCAAGCTTCGGGGCGGCAATCTCCGAAATCAGCCGCCTGTCTGCACGGCGGGTGCATGGGGGGTGTACCAGGGGTGTACACATGGCACCCCCTTTCGCGGCCAATTCGCGCATTGCCGCAATGCAGCACTTGCGCGCCACGGCGCAATAATCTACCCAAGTCGGGAACTCTGACGACATATCCTTACTCAAGGGAGCCCGCCCATGTCCTTTCTCCTTCAGCCCGCCGCCCCCGCCCGCCCGAACCGCTGCCAGCTTTTCGGCCCCGGCTCCAACACCAAGCTCTTTGCCAAAATGGCCGCTTCCGCCGCCGATGTGATCAACCTCGATCTGGAAGATTCTGTCGCGCCATCCGATAAAGATCAGGCCCGCGCCAACGTGATTGAGGCGATCGGGTCTGTCGATTGGGGCACCAAGACGCTCTCGGTGCGCATCAACGGGCTGGACACGCCCTATTGGTATCGCGATGTGGTTGATCTGCTTGAGCAATCTTCCGAACGACTTGATCAGATCATGATCCCGAAAGTGGGCTGTGCAGAAGACGTCTATGCCGTCGACGCGTTAGTCACCGCCATCGAGACGGCCAAGGGGCGTAGCAAGAAGATCGCCTTCGAGGTCATCATCGAATCGGCCGCCGGCATCGCCCATGTCGAAGACATCGCGGCTTCGTCGCCCCGCCTTGAGGCCATGAGCCTCGGTGCCGCCGACTTCGCCGCCTCCATGGGTATGCAAACCACCGGCATCGGCGGCACGCAGGAAAATTACTATATGCAGCACGGGACCACCCGCCACTATTCCGACCCCTGGCACTGGGCCCAGACCGCCATTGTCGCCGCCTGCCGCACCCACGGCATCCTGCCCGTTGATGGTCCCTTTGGCGATTTCTCGGATGACGAGGGCTATATCGCCCAGGCCATGCGGTCGGCCACACTTGGGATGGTTGGCAAATGGGCCATTCACCCCAAGCAGATCGCGCTGGCAAATCAAGTGTTTACCCCTTCAGAAGAGGCCGTAGCAGAAGCCCGCGAAATTCTTGCCGCGATGGAAGAGGCCAAAGCCTCGGGCGCGGGCGCGACCGTCTATAAGGGGCGGCTCGTGGACATCGCCTCGATCAAACAGGCCGAAGTGATCGTGGCCCAATCCGAGCTGATCGCCAAAGGCTAAACCTGCCCAAGGCCCCGCGCCGCGCGCCCGGGGCCTATTTGGCACACTGCGGAACATTGCAAATCCCTTCTGCGGCCTTCATATAGCCCAAGGTCAGACGGAGGCTTCGCATGAACTATCTCGACTTCGAAAAGCCGCTTGCCGAAATCGAAGGCAAGGCCGAGGAACTGCGGGCCATGGCCCGGGGCAACAAGGATATGGATATCGAGGCCGAGGCCAAGGCACTGGACAAGAAGGCCGCCGACATGCTGGCCGATCTCTACAAGTCGCTGACGCCCTGGCGCAAATGCCAGGTGGCCCGCCATCCTGACCGTCCCCATTGCCGCGACTATATCGAGGCCCTGTTCACTGAATACACTCCTTTGGCCGGCGACCGGAACTTCGCTGATGATCATGCCGTGATGGGGGGGCTGGCGCGCTTCAATGACCGCCCTGTAATGGTGATCGGCCATGAAAAGGGCCATGATACCAAGACCCGGATCGAGCGTAATTTCGGCATGGCCCGGCCCGAAGGCTACCGCAAGGCGGTGCGGCTGATGGATCTGGCCGACCGGTTCAACCTGCCCGTGGTGACGCTGGTGGACACCCCCGGTGCCTATCCCGGCAAGGGCGCGGAAGAACGCGGCCAGTCCGAGGCGATTGCCCGGTCCACCGAGAAATGCCTGCAGATTGGCGTCCCGCTTGTTTCTATCGTGATCGGTGAAGGTGGCTCGGGCGGGGCCGTGGCCTTTGCGACTGCCGACAAGCTCGCCATGCTGGAACATTCGATTTACTCGGTGATTTCACCAGAGGGCTGTGCCTCGATCCTGTGGAAGGACGGCGGCAAAATGCGCGAAGCGGCCGAGGCGCTGCGCCTGACTGCGCAAGATCTGGAAAAGCTCGGCGTCTGCGACCGGATCATCAAGGAACCGCTTGGCGGTGCGCAACGCGACCGCGCGGCGACAATCAAGCGCGTCGGTGACGGGATCGAGGCACTGCTGTCCGCGATGGACGGCAAATCCCGCGACGAGTTGATCGCGGGTCGCCGCAAGAAATTCCTCGATATGGGGGCCAAGGGCCTGGCGGCCTGAGGCTGCCCGCGCCCTAGCGTCCGAACCACACCCGTTTGAACAGCCCGTCCCGCAGCAGGAACTGGTGATAGAGCGCGCCCAGGATATGCAGCGCCAGCATCGCCATGATCAGCTTGGCCAGAATGCCGTGGACGATGCGGGGGGTGAATTCAAAGAACGTTTCCGGCAAGGGCGCCGTGCCGGCCAACGCCTCGGACAGGCCGGACAGGCGGCCCAGAACCATCCCCGAAACAGCCATCAGAATAACCGAAATATTCAGCAGCTTCGGCATCGCGACCCCAAGCTTGTCCAGAAACCCGCTGCCAGTCTTGGCATGGTCAGGCGCGGGCAGGAACCGGCGCAGCCCGATGCGCAGCACCGTCAGCCCGAGGATCACCAGCCCGATCAGACGGTGCGTGGACAGCATCGACAGCTTATCCGGGTCCGCGTTATCCATGGGTTCCAGCACAAAGGTGCCGACCCCCAACATCATCAGCATCAGGATCGCCACGATCCAGTGAAGGGCAACGGTGATCGGGTGGTATCGTTGGGGGCTCATGGCGCATCCTTTCGCGGCACTGGCTATTTGGATTGGCCCAGCGCTAGGGTGCGCGCATTTAGTTGTCAACGGCAATAACCTATTTCAGTCAATCCGCCGCAACGGCACACTTGCCGGGCAAGGGTTCCCGCGTCACCATTCGCGGCAAGGAGGATCCCCCATGCCCAACCATCTGTGGATGCAGGACGACCATCACGCCTATGCCGATACCGTGCGCCGGTTTCTGGATGAGGAGTTTCAGCCCCATCGCAACGCGTGGAAAGAGGCGGGGACAATCCCCAAGTCCTTTTGGCGCAAGGCGGGCGATCTGGGCATCCTGGGCGCCACCACGCCCGAAGATCACGGCGGGCTTGGGCTGTCGCGCCATTTCGATGCGGTGACCTATATCGAACAGGCCAAGGCGGGCGACAGCGGTTGGGGGTTCGCCGTTCACAACATCGCGGCCCATTACATCATTGCCTATGGCACGGATGAGCAAAAGGCGCGCTGGTTGCCCAAGCTGGCGAGCGGCGAGATGGTGGGCGCCATCGCCATGACCGAACCCGGCACCGGCAGCGATCTACAGGCCGTGCGCACCACTGCAGTGCCGGACGGGAATGAATACCTGATTAATGGGTCCAAGACCTTCATCACCAATGGCGGCAGCGCCGATCTGCTAATCCTCGTGGCCAAGACCAACCCCACGTCGCGCGCCAAGGGCGTGTCGCTGATGGTGGTGGAAACGGAAGGGCTGGACGGTTTCCGCGTGGGCCGCAAGCTCGACAAGATGGGGATGCGCCGGAACGACACGGCGGAACTGTTCTTCGAAGACGTGCGCATCCCGCGCGACCACCTTCTGGGCACGGAAGAGGGGCAGGGATTTTACCAGCTGATGCGGCAATTGCCCTGGGAACGGCTGATCCTGGGCTATGGCGCACTCGGGTCGTCTCAATGCGCGCTGGATGTGACGCTGGCCTATGTGAAGGAGCGCAAGGCCTTCGGGCAACGAGTGATGGATTTCCAGAACACCCGGTTCAAGCTGGCGGAATGTGCGACCAAGGTGGAAATCCTCGCGGCCTTCCTCGATCAGTGTCTGGAGGAGCTGGAACAGGGCACACTGACCGCCGAAAAGGCCGCCATGGCCAAGTGGTGGGGCAGTCAGACCCAATGCGAGATTGTCGATGAATGCCTGCAACTGCATGGCGGCTATGGCTACATGAACGAATACCTGATCGCCGAGCTTTACGCCGATGCCCGCGTGCAGAAGATCTATGGCGGAACGAATGAGATCATGAAGGAACTGATCGCGCGGGATCTGGACCGGGATTAAGCATCGGATTTGAGGAAAAGCGTTGGTTAGCGCCCCGGAAATTCCCGATTCCGGTCGCGGGCCCTGACGGGGGATTGCGCAAGATGGACATGTGAAACGCCCATCCCTTTCCCAACCGGAGGCCCCAAGATGACCACCACCCGCACCCTGGCCGTTGCGCTGACCATCACCGCTCTCTCATCCGGTGCCGCGCTGGCGCAAACCTACACCACGCCCGACGGCTGTTCCTACACCCGCGCGCAGGCACCAGGTTATCCCGCCACATGGCACCTGATCATCAACCCCGAACAGGTCGGCCTCCCGACACCGACGGGTCGTTGCGCAGCGATGCTGTAGGCTATAGCGACAAGGGCGCGATCCGATCCCGAAGGACTTGGGCCGAGGCCCGCAGCGCGTCGGACTCTTCGGGGCTCAGCTCGGGCCAGAGGGTTGCCGACACACCCTCGCGCCCCACCGTGCGAGGCAGCGACAGCGCCACGTCCGGCACGCCCAGAACATCCGGTTCAACGACCGAGACGGACAGCACCGCCTGCTCATCCCCGGCAATCGCCGCCACGATCCGCGCCAGCCCGCCGCCGATCCCGTACCAGGTCGCGCCCTTGCCCTCGATAATCGTATAGGCGGCGCGACGCACACCAATGTCGATCTGCTGACGCACATCCTCGGTCAGCGGGGCCGAAACCTGCGCAGCAAAGCTTTCCAACGCCACGGCCCCGGCCCGCGCGCTGGACCAGGCCAACACCTCGGAATCGCCGTGTTCACCCAGAACATAACCATGAACAGAGTTGGGCGAGATCCCCAGATGCCGCCCCACCAGCCAGCGGAATCGGGCGGTATCGAGGATCGTGCCCGACCCGATCACGCGCCCCGGCGGCAGGCCCGACAGGCGGGTCGTGATCTGCGCCATCAGATCGACGGGGTTAGAGGCCACCAACAGGATCGCATCGGGGCAGGCCGCCATGACCTCGCCCACCACCTGCCGAAAGACCTGGGTGTTCCGCTCCAATAGGGCCAACCGCGTTTCACCCGGTTTCTGCGACACCCCACAAGACAGGATAACCACGCCAGCGCCGGCCAGATCGACATAGTCGCCCGCGCGCACCACGGCAGACGAGGCAAAGGGAATGGCATGGGCGATATCCTCGGCCTCGGCCGTCGCGCGGGCGCGGTTCACGTCCACCAGTACAATCTCTGACGCCCCGCCGCGCATGACCAAAGCAAAGGCCGCCGCCGATCCGACCATTCCGGCCCCTACGATCCCAACCTTCATCGCGTCACCTCATCTGTGTTGCGCCGTGATACCGCGCCTTTATATCGGCTGGCCATCATCCACCTCGGTCTGGGCGATGCGATCTGCCCAAGTTTCGGACCAGCCGCCAAGCGGTTGCAACAGCGCGAACAACTCTCGCCCCGCTTCGCTCAACTGATAGCCTCGTTCTGCCCGCTCCACCAACCCGCTCGCCATCAGTTCTTTCAGACGCCGGTTCAGGACAGAGGGAGAGACCATCCCACAGGCGGCCTGCAATTCCCGAAAGGTCATCGCCCCGGTCGATAGCTGCCACACCGTACCAAGCGCCCAGGTCCGGCCCAGAAGGTCGAAAAGCGCCATGATCGGCTTGCCGGTCTTGGAGCCGCGGACCGGCTGACCGGGGCGGGGAAGGGTCGAGGCCATGGGTGCTCCGCTTGCTATTTATTCCGTAGCATATTGACGCTACCGATTAAGTAGCGAATAGATGCTATCCATAGTGTAGCACCCGCCGGAAGATTCGCCATGCTCCTTTTCCCCGCCCTCGCGGCCCTGATCGCCTCGCTCGGATGGGCAACCGGGGCCGTCCTTGCCCAGGCCCCGGCACGGGCGCTTGGCGCATTCGAGTTCACGCGCATTCAGTTGCTCGCTTGCTCCGCGATTATGGCCGCGGGATGTACCGGGCTTGGCCTTTGGGGCAGCGTCGCCTGGGGCCATTGGCCTGCGTTTGCGGCCAGCATCGTGATCGGCATCCTTCTGGGCAACCTCGCCATGATCGAATGCCTGCGCCTAGGGGGGCCAAGGCGGATGGAGCTGCTGCTGTCGCTGAAAGCCCCGGTCGTGGGCGTGATGGCCTTTGCCTGGTTGGGCGAGGTTCCAAGCCCCCCCGACCTGATCGGCGCGGCCCTGGCCCTTTGCGGTGTCGGCCTGGCGATCCTCTATGGATCAAACACGCGCTCAGACAGCGACCGGACGCATGGGCGCATGGCTTTCATCGTGCTTCTGGGGCTGCTGGCGACCGCGTTTCAGGGGCTCGGCTTTCTGATCGTCAAACCGGCAATGCTGGACGGAACATCCCCGCTGGCAATCACCGCAATCCGGCTGCTTGGCGCGGCCTTCCTGATCTCGCTTGTCGCGCTTTGGCCGTCGCCCGCGTTTCGCAGCCACCAGCCACTGACCCCCGCCCTTCTGGCGCGAACGATCCTGCCCGGCTTCATCGGTTACGCTGTATCGTCATCGCTGCTGCTCTACGCAATGTCGGCCATGGACGCGGGAATAGCAGCCGTGCTCGGGTCGATGTCCCCGGTGTTGGTTCTGCCGATCATCAGGATAAAGGAGGGCGTCGCACCCCGCCTGCCCGCGTTATTGGGGGCCGGGTTGGCCGTGGCGGGGAGTGCCGTGATTGCGTTGATCTGAACGCCTAGCCCAGTTTCCGGCTGAGCCGGTCGAGCATCCCGAGGCATTCTTGCATCTGCGTGACCTCGATGAATTCATCGGGCTTATGCGCTTGCTCGATGGAACCGGGGCCACAAACGACGACCGACATGCCCAGATCCTGGAACAGCCCCGCCTCGGTCCCGAAGGGCACCAGCCCCGCGCCGTTCGCACCGGTCAGTTCCATGACGATATCGCGCGCCTCGTTGTCGGTGGCGGGTTCCAGCCCGTCCACCTCGCCAATGACCTCGGTCTCGATCGCCGCATCGGGGTGGACCGCACGCATGGCGGGCAGCAGGATATCCTCGCAGAAATGCTGCAAGTTCGCCTTCACGAAATCCCCGTCCGATTTCTGCACAGGCCGCATTTCCCAATCGACGCGCGCGCGCCCCGGAATGACGTTATGCGCCACGCCGCCCACAAACGCGCCGGTGTTGATGGTGGTCCAAGGCGGCTCGAACCGGCTGCCTTCAGGGGCGCGTGCCTTCAGCTGTTCCTTCAGGTCTAGCAGGCGTGAGACATAGCGCACCGCGTATTCTACCGCGTTGACGCCGTGATCGGGCGCCGATCCATGCCCTTCCAGCCCGGTGAAATAGGTGGAGTATTCGAAACAGCCCTTATGCCCCTCGATGATCCTCATGGAGGTCGGTTCGCCCACGATGGCGACGCTTGGCAGGTTCTCCCGCCCCTCCAGCAGCTTGACCAGCGCCTGCGCCCCAAGGCAGCCGGTTTCCTCGTCATGGGTGAAGGCGAAATAGACCGGCCGCCGGGTGGCGCGTTCGACCCAGACCGGGGCCATGGCAACCGCCGCCGCGATGAAACCTTTCATGTCACAGGTGCCGCGTCCGAAAAGCCTGCCACCTTCCTCGTGCAGGTCGAACGGGTCGGTGGACCATGCCTGATCCGTCACCGGCACCACATCGCTATGGCCCGACAGCAGAATACCCCCCGGCACATCCGGCCCGATCCGCGCCCAGAGATTGGCCTTGCGGCCGTTCTCATCGGTCATGATCTCCACCACCGCGCCAGCCTGCGCCAGCCGGTTGGCCAGAAAGGTGATCATATCGAGATTGCTGTCGGTCGAAACAGTGGGATAGCCCACAAGTTCCGCCAGCAACTGGGTCGTCTCGGGCAATCCGGTCATGGTTTGACGAAGAGCTTACGGTCCACATTGCAGAGCGTCTCTGCCGGGCCGTCATCCTTGATCAGGATCGTTTCCGTGGTCTCTAACCCCCAGCTATCCATCCACAAGGCCGGCATGAAATGGAAGGTCATGCCCGGTTCCAGAACGGTTTCATCCTCACCACGAATGGATGCTGTGCGTTCGCCCCAGTCGGGCGGGTAGGAAAGGCCGATCGGATAGCCCATGCGGCCCTTGCGTTCGATCCCGTGTTTGGCCAGCACCTCCATAAAGGCGTTGAAGATATCGCGGGTCAGGTTGCCCGCACGCGCGGCGGCAAGTCCGGCCTCGATGCCTTCCATCTGCGCAGCCTCGGCCCGGCGCATGTCGTCAGAGGGCGCACCCAGGAACACGGTCCGGCAAAGCGGCGCGTGGTAGCGGCGATAGCAGCCAGACAGCTCAAAGAACGTGGCCTCACCCGCACGCATTTCATCCCCGTTCCAGGTCAGATGCGCGGCGGTGGCATCAAGGCCCGAGGGCGTCAGCGGCACGATGGCGGGGTAATCCCCCCAGATGTCGTCCACCCCGGTGATCCCGGCATGGAAGATATCGGCCACCAGATCGTTCTTGCGCACCCCCGGTGCCGCGCGTTCCAGCGCAACCTGCACCACCTTTTCGGAAATCTTCGCCGCCTTGCGGACAAAGCCGATTTCCTCTTCCGATTTCACCAGCCGCTGCCAGTTCACCAAAGCCGTCGCATCAACCAGCGTCGCATTGGGCAGTTCCGCCCCCAGCACCGCATGGGCCTTGGCAGAGTAATAGTAATTCTCCATCTCCACCCCGATTCGGGCGTCAGCCAGCCCCAACCGGGTGAAGTGCTCGGCCAGATCCTGCATCGGATGATAGACAGTCGACTGGATGTAATGGTCCGAATACCCGTGGATGTTTTCCGCCGCCATCCAGCAGGTCCGCTGCCCGCCAAGCGCGTCCATGGACCTGCCCCACCATTCGGGCTCGCCCTCCATCCGCAAGATTACGCCCTGATGCACGTAGAAAGACCAACCATCATAGCCCGTCAGCCACGCCTGGTTCGACGGATCGGTGACAAAGACCGCATCAAGCCCCGCCTTTTCCATCGCGGCCCGTGTCTTGGCAATTCGCCGATCGTATTCCGCCTGGCTGAACGGTGCGCATCCCGCTGGCATGTCGTCTCTCCCTGTCTGGCTGTCCCGATCACGCTAGGCGAAACGGTAAACACCGCAAGAGCTTTTCCGACACGGAACTTGCCGAACGCGCCAAGATCGGTCAGGACCGGGGCAAGCAAGGGCGGACCGATGACCAAACTGATCCTGTTCAACAAACCCTATGATGTGCTGTCGCAATTCACCGACAAAGGGACCGAGGGCAGCGCCCGCCGCACCTTGTCGGAATTTATCGACATACCGGGGGTTTACGCCGCCGGGCGGCTGGACCGCGACAGCGAGGGGCTGATGGTGCTTACAGATGACGGGCGTCTGCAGGCCCGCATCACCAGCCCCCGGGCGCAGACGCCCAAGACCTACTGGGCGCAGGTCGAAGGGGCGCCGACCGAGGACCAGTTGAACGCGCTGCGCAACGGCGTCACGCTGAAAGACGGCCCCACGCGACCCGCGAAAGTTCGGCTGATCGACGAACCCGAGGGCCTCTGGCCCCGCACGCCACCGGTGCGCTATCGCAAGTCCGTCCCCGATGCCTGGCTGGAACTGACCATCACCGAAGGCCGCAACCGACAGGTCCGCCGCATGACCGCCGCCGTTGGCCTGCCCACCCTGCGGCTGATCCGTGCCCGCGTGGGCAACTGGACGCTCGACGGCCTCCCCCCCGGCGAATGGCGGGATGTTACGGTGGGGCTGGCGGATGCGGCCCGCAAGGCGGCCCCCCGCCCGCGATCCCGGGGATAACCCGATGCCAGACCCCACCAACCGCCCCCGACTGCGCCACCTGCCATGGCTGGTACTCGGATGGACCTGCGTCGCGCTTGGTTTTGTCGGCGTTGTGCTGCCCATCCTGCCCACCACCCCCTTCCTGATCCTCGCGGCCTTCGCCTTCTCCAAAAGTTCCCCGCGCCTGCGCAGGTGGCTGATCGAGCACAACATCTTCGGCGGCCCGATCCGCGATTGGGAAGAAAAGGGCGCGATCCGCCCCCGCTACAAGGTCATGGCCTGCACGGCGATGGCGCTGGTCCTGGGGATCAGCCTGATGACGGGCGTGTCCGGCACCATCCTGCTGATCCAACTGATCGCCATGGGGGGCGCGGCAACCTTCATCTTGTCACGTCCCAACGGCGACTGAGGTCAGGCTGCTGCTTGGGGCGGAACAATCGGCGCCCTCGGCCGACTGCGCGTGCCCCAAACCGTAGCATATTGACCGCCCCCCTGCCCCCGCTATCGTGAAACCAGAGGGGGAGAAGGCCATGAAAGACAAGATCATATCGGCATCCGATGCCGCCCGGCTGGTGCGTCCGGGCGATACGATCACCACATCAGGCTTTGTCGGCATCGGCGTGCCGGATGAACTGCTATGCGCGCTGGAAGCCCGGTTTCTGGACAGCGGCACCCCGCGCGACCTGACACTCATCTTCGCCGCCGGGCAAGGCGATGGAAATGACAGGGGGCTGAACCGTCTCGGGCACGAGGGCCTGCTCAAACGCGTCATCGGCGGTCACTGGGGCCTGATCCCCAAAGTGGGCGCGCTGGCGACGCAGGGGCTGATCGCGGCCTATAACCTGCCACAGGGCGTGATCTCTCACCTCTACCGCGATATCGCCGCAGGCAAGCCCGGCACACTGACCCATGTGGGCCTGGGCACTTTCGTCGATCCGCGATTGGAGGGCGGCAAGGTCAATGACGTCACGTCTGACGACATCGTCGAACTGGTCACAATCGGCGGCGAGGAACGTCTGTTCTACAAAGCCCACCCCCTGAACGTCGCCTTCCTGCGCGGCACCACGGCCGACCCGGCGGGCAACGTCACCATGGAACGAGAGGCGCTGATCATCGACAATCTCGCCCAGGCCATGGCCGTCCGCAATTCCGGCGGCGTGGTGGTGGTACAGGTCGAACGCATCGCCGCGCGCGGCGCGCTGAACCCGCGGCAGGTGCAACTGCCCGCAGCGCTTGTCGATGCCATCGTCGTGGCCCGGCCCGAACACCATATGCAGACCTATGCCACCCCCTATTCCCACCTATTCGCGGGCCAGTTCCGCGCCCCGCCCGACGCGGGCGATCCGATGCCGCTCGACGCGCGCAAGATCATCGCCCGGCGCGCGGCCTTTGAACTGCCGGTAAACGGCGTCGTTAATCTGGGCATCGGAATGCCCGAAGGTGTCGCCGCCGTTGCAAGCGAAGAGGGCCTGCTCGACCACGTCACGCTGACGGCCGAACCGGGGGTGATCGGCGGCCAGCCCGCGTCGGGCCTGGATTTCGGCGCCGCCATCAACACCGATGCGATCATCCCCCAGAACGCCCAGTTCGATTTCTACGATGGAGGCGGGCTCGATCTGGCGGTGCTTGGCATGGCCGAGGCCGACCGGGCCGGCAATGTCAATGTCAGCCGCTTCGGCACCCGGCTGGCAGGCGCGGGCGGCTTCATCAATATCAGCCAGAACACCCGCCACGTGGTCTTTGCAGGTACATTCACCGCGGGCGGTCTGCAGATCGCGCTGGATGAAGGCCGGCTGACCATCGCGCAAGAGGGCCAGGCGCGAAAGTTCCACAAAGCGGTGCAGCAGGTCACGTTCTCGGGCGCACATGCGGCTGCGGCGCGCAAGCCCGTGCTGTTTGTCACCGAACGCGCGGTATTCGATCTCTGCCCACAGGGCCTGCGCCTGATCGAGATCGCGCCGGGGGCGGATCTTGATCGGGATATCCTGGCGCAGATGGATTTCCATCCGGTGATCGAAGACGTAATTGAAATGGACGCCCGGATCTTTACCACCGCCCCGATGAACCTGAAGGCTGAGCTGTTGCATCTCGATCTGGAAGATCGCTTCGCGCTCGACCCCGCGCAGGGGCTTCTCTTCATCAATTTCGAAAAACTCCGCATCCGCAGCCAGGACGATCTGACCCGTATCCAGGCCCAGGTGATCACCCTCTGCCAGCCGTTGGACGCACGGGTCGATGTGATCGTTAACTACGACGGCACCCGTATCGACGAAGATATCGCGCCCGCCTACACCGCCATGGTCAATGCGCTGGAGGATCAGTTTTATGCGCGCGTTACACGCTATTCTTCGTCCGCCTTCATGCGTATGAAACTGGGGCGGGCCTTCACCCGCGACCACGCTCCGCATATCTTCGAAACTGCAGAAGAGGCCCGTCGCTACCTGAAAAGCTAACCTGCGCCCCTCCTTCATTGTTCTTTAAATATCCCGGGGGGTCCGGGGGGCAGCGCCCCCCGGCGGATCGGATCGCGTTAGCGATCCGACACACCCGCAATAAGCCAATCAGCGGCTCAGCGTCCGCGCCACTGCGTCCTTCCATCCGGCATAGCGCGCCTCGCGCAACCCGGCGTCCATCACAGGCACGAATTCCCGCTCCAGCGCCCAGGCCGCCGCAAACCCGTCGCGGTCCGGATAAATCCCGGCTTTCATCCCCGCCAGCCATGCAGCCCCAAGCGCCGTCGTCTCCAACAGTTCGGGCCGATGCACCGGCGCGCCCAGAATGTCCGCAAGGAATTGCATGGTCCAGCCAGAGCCGCTCATCCCCCCATCGACACGCAGGACATTCTCGCGCCCAGCCCCCTGCCAATCGGCGCGCATCGCCTCCCACAGGTCGCGGGTCTGAAAGCCCACGCTTTCCAGCGCCGCGCGCGCGAATTCCGCCGGGCCGCTGTTGCGCGTCAGACCAAAGACAGCGCCCCGGCAATCCGCATCCCAATAGGGCGCGCCAAGTCCCGTGAAGGCAGGCACAAGGTACAACTGCTGCGCGGGGTCCGCGGCCTCGGCCATGGCCTGCGTTTCGGGGGCAGATCCGATGATCTTCAACCCATCGCGCAGCCATTGCACCACCGCGCCTGCAATGAAGATGGATCCCTCCAGTGCATAGGTGGGCCGCCCGTCGATCTGATAGGCGATGGTCCCAAGCAACCGGTTCTGCGACCTGACCAGCGTATCGCCGGTATTGAGCAGTGCGAAACAGCCAGTGCCATAGGTCGACTTCATCATCCCGGGCGCGAAACAGGCCTGCCCTATCGTTGCCGCCTGCTGGTCACCCGCCACGCCCAGAATGGGCAGCGCCGTGCCGAACAGGTCCGGGTCGGTCATCCCGAACTCGGCCGCGCAATCCTTGACCTCGGGCAGCAGGCTTATCGGGATGTCCAACAGCCCGCAGATCTCCTCGTCCCACTGGCCCTTTCGGATATTGTAGAGCAGCGTTCGCGCCGCGTTGGTGGCGTCGGTCACATGGGCCGCCCCGCCGGTCAGCCGCCAGATCAGAAACGTATCGACGGTGCCGAAAGCCAGTTCCCCCCGCTCTGCCCGTTCCCGCGCACCGTCTACATTGTCCAGAAGCCAGGCCAGCTTGGTGCCCGAGAAATAGGGGTCGAGCAACAACCCGGTCTTTTCCTGAACCATCGCCTCATGCCCCGCCTCCCGCAGGGAGGCGCAGCGATCCGCCGTGCGCCGGTCCTGCCAGACGATGGCGTTGTGCAGGGGCACACCAGTTGCCCGATCCCATAGCAGGGTGGTTTCCCGCTGATTGGTGATGCCAATGCCGACAATATCCGAGGCCGCAAGCCCCGCCTTAGCCAGTGCCGCGCGGCAGGTATCAACCACTGTGGTCCAGATATCTTCGGGATCGTGCTCCACCCAACCCGACGCCGGGAAGTGCTGCGCGAATTCCTTTTGCGCGACCGCCGCGATCTTCATATTGCCGTCGAAGATGATAGCGCGGCTCGATGTCGTGCCCTGGTCGATGGCCAGAATATGGGTCATCGGATCCTCCCTCTTTGTCGTGAGTCTAGCGGGTGTGCCCTACCCCGCAAGTGGGTCAGGGGCCTTTGCCGCCTTTCGCCGCGCGACGCGCGTCGACCCGCCGGGGGGCCAGCCCCCCGGACCCCCCGGGATATTTATGGAACAATGAAAACGAAGGTGGGTCATTCTGTTGGGGCTGGGGGACCGCCCGATCCGGTCATGTAGCGATCGATGGCGGCGATCTGGTCCCCGGTCAGTCGCAGACCAAGCCGTGTTCGGCGCCAAACCACATCATCTGCGCGGCGGGCGAATTCCTTTTGCATCAACCAACGCAGTTCCGCCTCGGTCAGGGTCGCGCCGAAATCATGGCCGAGATCGGCGGCGGCGGTTGCGCGCCCCAGGATCGTGCGCGCCTCGGTTCCGTAGTGGCGCACCAATCGTTTGGCCCAGGCCGGCGTCAGAAAGGGGTAGTCAGCCAGCAGCCCGTTGATCAGGTTCTGCACATCGCCTACCGGAAAGTCGCCCCCCGGCATCGGCACGCCTGCCGTCCAATCACCCTGCGACAGCGGCAGATGCTGGCCGATCTTGGCAAGCGCGCTTTCTGAAAGCTTACGATAGGTGGTGATCTTGCCACCGAAGACATTGAGCACCGGCGGCCCGTTCGCATCGACCTTGAGCACATAGTCCCGCGTCGCCGACTGCGCGGCACTTGCCCCATCGTCATAAAGTGGCCGGACGCCGGAATAGGTCCAGACCACGTCATCGCGCGTCACGGGCTGCCTGAAATACTGTGAGGCAAAGGCACAGAGATAGTCCTGCTCTTCCTCCGTGCAGGTCGGTTTCACGGACGGATCGGGGTGATCCAGGTCGGTTGTGCCGATCAACGTGAAATCCTCCTCGTAGGGGATGGCAAAGATGATCCGCCCATCTTCCCCCTGAAAGAAGTAACACTTGTCGTGGTCATAAAGTTTGCGTGTCACGATATGGCTGCCGCGCACTAGCCGCACATTTTCGCGGGAATTCACGTGGATTTTGGTCTGGATCACGTCGCCCACCCAGGGACCGGCCGCGTTGACCAGCATCCGGGCCCGTACGGTCCGCTGGCCGCTTTCGTCCTCCAGCACGATCGACCACGCATCTCCGTCACGGGCGGCTGACAGCACCTTGGTGCGAACCATAATCCGCGCCCCGCGCGCTTCGGCATCGCGGGCATTCAGCACGACCAAACGCGAATCCTGCACCCAGCAATCGGAATATTCATAGGCCTTGGCGAACCGGTCTTGCAACGGCTGCCCCTCGGGCGCGGTCCGCAGATCCACTGTCTTGGTTCCGGGCAGGATCTTCCGCCCGCCCAGATGGTCATACATGAATAGACCAAGACGGATCAGCCAGGCCGGTCGCCGCCCGCGCATCCAGGGCATCACCAGCCCCAGAAGCCGCGAGATGGGCGTCGTACTCTCGAACCGCATGTCCCTGTGATAGGGCAGCACAAAGCGCATCGGCCAGCTGATATGCGGCATTGCCGACAGCAGCACCTCACGCTCCTTCAGCGCCTCTCGCACCAGCCGGATTTCGAAATATTCGAGGTAACGCAGCCCGCCATGGAACAGCTTCGTCGCCGCCGAGGATGTCGCCGAAGCGAGGTCGTTCATCTCGGCCAGCCCGACGCGCAACCCCCGGCCCGCGGCATCGCGGGCGATGCCGCAGCCGTTGATGCCACCGCCGATAATGAAAAGATCATAGTCCTCAGACATGAGACCCGCCTAATGAGCAATGCGCGACTCCTGTCATCTGATATTCGTTTTGTCAATTTTCATGTTCGTTTTTATTCGCTATAAGGGGTGAAAGGAGCTCACATGCCGATCACCCCCCGCCAGTCCGACATTCTAACGCGTGCCCGTAACGAAGGCCGTGTCATGGTGGAAGATTTGGCCGAAACCTTCGGCATGACCGTTCAGACCATCCGCCGTGATTTGACCGATCTGTGCGACTCGCGGCTGCTGGACCGTATCCATGGCGGCGCTGTGTTGCCCTCAGGCGTCACCAATATCGGCTACGAGGATCGCCGCCGCCTGAATGCGGATGCCAAGGACGCCATCGCCCGCGCCTGTGCAGCCGAGATCCCCAATGGCGCGTCGCTGTTCCTCAATATCGGCACCACGACCGAGGCTGTGGCCCGCGCGCTTCAGGGTCATAGCGGATTGATGGTGGTGACCAACAATATGAACGCCGCACAGATTCTGGCCGGGAACCCGTCTTGCGAGGTGGTGCTGACCGGAGGGGCGCTGCGGCGAGCCGATGGCGGGTTGGTGGGTGATCTGGCCGTGCAGACGATCCGCGCCTTCAAGGTGGATGTGGCAGTGATCGGGGCCTCGGCCTTGGATGCGGAAGGCGACCTGCTGGATTTCGATATACAGGAGGTGCGGGTGGCACATGCGATCCTGCAACAGGCACGGCAGGCAATTCTGGTGGCTGATCAGGGCAAGCTGACCCGCGCAGCCCCGGTGCGCATCGGGTCGCTGAGCGATCTGGATATGTGGATCACGGATGCAGAACCACCCGCCGCGCTTCGCGGCCTTTGCAAAGAGGCGGACACCGGGATCAGGGTGGCTGAACCTGCGCGATAAGCGCCTCAACCCGGGGTCCGAGCGCTTCGACGATCAGGGCCACCCCCGTCGCGTTCGGGTGGATGCCATCGGCCTGCATCACCGCGCGCAGGTCAGGGGCAGCGGTCACCGGCGCCAGAAAGCTTTCCGCATAGAGAACGCCATATTCCGCTGCCAGATCCGGGTAGATCGCGTCAAAGGCTGCCTTGT
>ENA-OWNT01001275-OWNT01001275.1-seawater-metagenome-genome-assembly--contig:-NODE-1275-length-33311-cov-12.221911_pt1 | contig 33311 bp, 38 predicted proteins | sample MGYA00238136_ERZ651165 | MGnify/ENA primary metagenome ERZ651165 (study PRJEB26861, sample SAMN08777766) | seawater metagenome | isolation source: coastal seawater | place: USA: Florida | collected...
AACTGCGCCAACAAAGCTTGTAACCTGTTGTTTTTGCAGTGCCCTGAGTGTGCTAAGAAGTATGATGCCTGTTGCAGTACAGAATGTCAGGAAGTCGTGAATCTTTCTGAAGAGGAACAGTCTAAACTGAGAAAAGGAAAGGACAGCGGGGTACGAATTTTCAGTAAGGGACGGTTTAATGCCAGGTCGGAAGACCCGGCATAAGCTTATACCTCATCCACTAATTTTGTATAAGCCAGTTTGGTCATTCGGATTACGTCCAGAGAGTAATGCCCAAAATCTTCCGTGACCCTCCCTTCCATCTGGTATATACCCTTGCCTTTAAATTTGTAGTATCTTAAACTGTCGGGAAAATGAACCGACTCATAAAACTCTCCCGCATAATCCATAAAGGTTCCAAAGGACATAAGTTGAGGATCATTGGAACGGGTCATGTTCTTTTTCTGATGAACAAGGTAGCCGAGTATTTTTACTTTCCGGCCTTTAAAATCTTTGAACCGTTTTGAGATAATGGTGCCCTCCAGTTCTTTCCTTTCTATCAAATCAAAAGGTGAGCAGAGAGGAAAACCGAAATTTTCAATATCGTCATAAGCGTCTTCATGCTTGATAGGTGTTAAACTCGGTATCGCAACTTTTTTACGGTTCACATAATCAAACAAAGAGGCCTGATCTCTTTGCTTTTTTATTGATCCGCTCAACATAAAGTGGGCTTTCCACAGCAGTTCAGTTTTCTGGATTCCGGTAAACCGGAAGGCATTAACGCGAATTAGATTGATTAGCATTTCAAGGTTAATTGAAACCCGGTTGACAAAGTCTTCCAGGTCGTTGTAAGGTCCATTAATGGTGCGTTGAAACAAGAGGTCATTGACCACCCTGTTGTCCAGATTCTTTATGTGTTGAAAGCCCAACATGATCGTTTTACCTTTGATGGTAGTAATTTTTTGGGCTTCGTTAATGCAAGGGGGCACAATGCTGGCTCCCTTTAAACGGGCTTCCTGAATATAGTGTTCGGTACTGTAAAACCCTCCGAAATTATTGATGGTGGCCACCATGTATTCCAGAGGGTAATAGGCTTTGAGGAAAAGGCTTTGGTAACTTTCGACCGCATAACTTGCCGAATGGCCCTTGGCAAAGGCGTAGTTGGCAAAACTTTCGATCTGACGCCATACTTCCGAAACGAGGTTGATGTTGTAATTCCTTTCTTTGCATCGGTCAAAAAACTGCTTTTTGACTTTGTGACTTCGTCGAACGAAGGTCCGCCAGCGCAAATTGAATGAATTGAATGAACGATGGATGACCACAACCCAACAACGAAAACCCACACTTTTGAATTTTATAACTTTCAATTTTTCATTTTTGGTGTTCCGTATTATAGTACTGTATTCATATTGTCAGCGCAACATCCATCCTTCGTTCATTCACCATTCACTCTCAATAATAAGAGTGAAGAAAATAAGAAAATGACCTAAACTATGTGTACACTTTGAAATATTTACTACATAAAACTCATTTATTATACTGTACACAACAACAGTACGGTCTATATTCTACAGATTGTCAGATTATAGATTGTATGCCATCAAAACCCGAAAACCGAAAACCACTCACTCGCGCGAACACTTCTCTTAGCAATACCCATTCGTCCATTCAATATTAAATGGACGAAGAAGGTGACAGTACTCTTTTTCGTAATTTTGATCTAGATGTTGGTTGATGTTGACTTGGAGTTTGAGTGTATTTACCAGTGTAGATCTAGACGTCTATCCATAACATACCCATGGGTAGGCTATGGTGGATGGAGTTTACCACCCGCTTAGAGCTGCAATCCCAAGCAACCCGACTCGTAGAGAACACATACATCATGGACGGCACGCAGCAGATCACGAACGGGATTCTCACCCTCTCTGATGCCATGTTCCAATGGACTTATACCTGCTGCGACACCGGATGTTGTTTCGATAGACTACAATTCTCCGAAGAGATTGACAACTTGCACTTTCCCCGCTTCAGTCGCCCTTACTGAGGGGATCCTTGTTAGTTTCTTTTCCTCCGCTTAATTATATGCTTAAATCCGGCGGGTCTATTTACCTGATCTGAGGTTTGAAAGAAAATGTTTCAGAGCTGATGTCGTAGACATCAAGCTGCGAAAACACTTTTCCTGTTTTCTCGTGAAAGAGAACAGAAGTCGAGACCTTGTGTAGGTTGTCCTTTGAGTCTTTGCAGCAAGCAACTTGAATTTCAGTATTGCTACCAAAAGTTGCCAACACAAAAGAGCAAAGAGGACAGAAAACACAATTGAAATGTTTCGACCAAAAAAGTGTTGTATCCGATTCACACCTGACCAACTTCCCCGAAGAGTAGTTGGACAAGACGTACTTCCGCTCTTGTTCTCAGAAAGAACTAGCGAGGGGTGGATACAAACGCTCAGACAGGCATACTACCCAGAAGGTAGTGCCATGTGCGTTCAGGGATTTGATGATTCACGGAATTCTGCAATTCACATTACGTATCGCATTTCGCTGCGCCCTTCATCATTGCGGTTGCCAAGGCATCCGTGGTTTGCAATTGTTTTAGGGTTTTGATATTTTTCAATGGTCATGCTCGCCAGCTTTGCAAAACAACAAAAGTTGCTGTTGCAATGCCAACGCGCAATCGATATCAAAGATTGTGTGGGGTTTATCAAATAGAGTTTGATGATATAAAAACGAAATCATTTGGTAGGTTTCAAGTACCAACAATTCGCAGGGTGTTCTAATGAAAGCAAGACCAACAGCACAAGGCCACCAATCTACTTCCACCAGGTTTGTTTTTAAAAAAAAGTGTGGTAATGATCCTTCCGCAGGTTCACCTACGGAAACCTTGTTACGACTTCACCTTCCTCTAAATGGTAAGGTTTAAGCGACTTCCCAAGCGTCGCCCATTGCTGAGCATCGCTCGGTCCGAAGATTTCACCGGACCATTCAATCGGTAGGTGCGACGGGCGGTGTGTACAAAGGGCAGGGACGTAATCAATGCGAGCTGATGACTCGCGTTTACTAGGAATTCCTCGTTCATGGAGAATAATTACAAGCTCCAATCCCCAGCACGATTCAGTTTCAAAGATTACCCAAGCATTTCTACCAAGGTTATATACTTAGTGCATGAATCAGTGTAGCGCGCGTGCGGCCCAGAACATCTAAGGGCATCACAGACCTGTTATTGCCTCCAACTTCCCTTGACTAAACGCCAAGTGTCCCTCTAAGAAGTCGCCCACCAATCCAAACGGATTCGTGTGACTATTTAGTAGGCGGAGATCTCGTTCGTTAACGGAATCAACCAGACAAATCACTCCACCAACTAAGAACGGCCATGCACCACCACCCATAGAATCAAGAAAGAGCTGTCAATCTGTCAATCCTTACTATGTCCGGACCTGGTGAGTTTCCCCGTGTTGAGTCAAATTAAGCCGCAGGCTCCACTCCTGGTGGTGCCCTTCCGTCAATTCCTTTAAGTTTCAGCCTTGCGACCATACTCCCCCCGGAACCCAAAGACTTTGATTTCTCATACGGTGCTGAGAGGGTCTTTTAATGTACACCTCCCAATCCCGAGTCGGCATAGTTTATGGTTAAGACTACGAGGGTATCTAATCCTCTTCGATCCCCTAACTTTCGTTCTTGATTAATGAAAACATCCTTGGTAAATGCTTTCGCATAAGTTCATCTTTCATAAATCCAAGAATTTCACCTCTGACAATTAAATATGAATACCCCCAACTGTCCCTATTAATCATTACCTTGGCCTCCAACCAACAAAATAGAACCAAAGTCCTATCTTATTATTCCATGCTAATGTATTCACGGCATAAGCCTGCTTTGAACACTCTAATTTTTTCACAGTAAACGATGCGGTTCCGGAATCCATCAAATTAATGACAGAAACAGTCTCCACAAGGAAGCGACGCTCCAGCCACAGTCGCACGGCAGTGCCGCGGACCGAGCTGCGCGACGCAGAAATCCAACTACGAGCTTTTTAACTGCAACAACATTAATATACGCTATTGGAGCTGGAATTACCGCGGCTGCTGGCACCAGACTTGCCCTCCAATTGATCCTCGTTAAGGGATTTAAATTGTTCTCATTCCGATTGCAAGACCCATAGGGCCCCGCATCGATATTTATTGTCACTACCTCCCTGAATTAGGATTGGGTAATTTACGCGCCTGCTGCCTTCCTTGGATGTGGTAGCCATTTCTCAGGCTCCCTCTCCGGAATCGAACCCTAATCCTCCGTTACCCGTTAATGCCATGGTAGTCCAATACACTACCATCGAAAGCTGATAGGGCAGAAACTTGAATGATTTGTCGCCGGCACGAGGCCTCTGCGATCCGCTTAGTTATCATGAGTCAGCAATTAATGTTGATTGAAATCTAATAAATACATCCCGCCGTGAGTTGGGATTGTAAGCATGTATTAGCTCTAGAATTACTACGGTTATCCAATAGTGAAAAAGTATCAAATAAACTATAACTGATATAATGAGCCGTTCGCAGTTTTACAGTATAAAATCGTTTATACTAACACATGCATGGCTTAATCTTTGAGACGAGCGTATGACTACTGGCAGGATCAACCAGGTTGCTATTGTTGTGTAACATCAACGCACACACAAAAACACTCAACAAAGAGAGTTTTCAAGCGCGCCAAATGACACTCCGCCGCTGAAAATCAATCCAGCAGCGTTTCAAAGTCGAAAAGGACTTCTCAATTTACAATAAACAAACGTTTGATTGAAACGTGTTTAAATAATCAAGACACCATGCCAAGCCCACCGTGACATTGCATCACAATAGAAACTCAACATCATGCCTATCTTATCGATGCCATCTTTTATCGGTTCTCTCTACGAACTTCACACAGCGAACAACCGTTTCAAAAACCCAAAGCTCGAAACAACTTTTCAAAATGAATTGAATTGCTCTTGCTAGGCCAACAGTGTCGAGTCTGTCACAAGCTCGTTCATTGCGAAGTCTTATCAAATCTAGTGTCGAGTGAAACGAATTCCACTGACTTCGATTGCAAGGTCTTTCGCGATTGTTTTTCGGTTTCATCGTTACGCATTATCGCATAAGAATACAAACCTTCCAACAGTCGATGTCGTCAGGCAGCGATGCACAGGAGTCATCAAAAACTCCTCGCTCGCTAGTCGCCACATCAATGGTATTGAGACCGCTTGGTGACCACAGGACTTGGACCGTATTCGGCCTTGTCCTGTCCTCATCAAAGCAGTGAGTCGCGTCAGGCACACTCGTTAGAGTGTCATCCTGCCGCGCTGTTTGTTTGTTTGTGATCAGGCATTGCCTTCACGTAGGTAGTACTTTTGTATAGGCTGTGGTTGAGGGCAACTCGGTGTGGTGGAAAGGGGGCAGTGGGTGACTCAGGAGTGTAATAGTTGATTGATTGAATGCCGGCTGCCGTTTCGCTGTGGATGCCCAGTCACACGCACGGAACGGAACGGAACGGAACACAACACTCAACGACCGCAACAAAACCCAACCGACAACGACGGACGCCAAACGGCAAACGGCAAACGCCAAACGGCAAACGACTAACGACAAACGACCACGACCACGACGACGGAGAAGGCAGCGACGACGACGAAGAAGGTAGCGACGATGACAAAGGCAAAGACGCGACGACCACTCGACGATGACAATGATAAAGACGACGTCGACGATGGTGGTGGTGGCGGCGACGGCGGCGATGATAGCGGCGAAGACGACGACGATTACGACGGCGATGATAACGGCGAAGACAACGGCGATTACGATTATGAAGAAGGCAAGGACGACCGACCATGAAAGACACAGGAAAAGGCACAGGCAAAGACGAAGACAACGACGATGGCAATGGCGATGGCGATGGCGGCGAATACGACGACACCGCCTGGTGGCGAAGATATCGACGAAGTGTGAAGCCGAAACAGAGAGACAGCATGGCGACGACTACGGCGACGGCATTGAAGATGAATATGTGAAGCAGACGATTAATGAATTACGGAACTACAAAGAAGATTCGTGAATTTCTTGTGCTCTCACCATTGTACCGTGCGGTGTTCGCGCACTGCTGGCGTGGGCATCCGCATACACAGATGTCCAAATCGAGCTCATCGTGGCTGCAACCAGGGGCCCGGTTGGAGAATCTTTTACCCAGCTTTTCAGGTTCTGCCCCGCTTGGCAAGGCTGAAGGCAGGTCTCGCCACGTCCCACAAAGCCATGGTGAGTGGGAGAACCCCACAAGCCCGTCATCGTTAGCGAGAAAGTCAACGATCGGACGCGTCGTAGATGCTGAATTTACTGTCCGTCTCGGAATGCCAGTCACTTCTGGGGAGGCAAGCAGAAATACTGACGAGCGTCTGCCTGCTTTCACAAGTCGAGGACTTCAAAGGAGAGGACTGCTGTCCAAAGAGCAAATTCTTAATGGAGAAACTCCGCAACCATTCTCCGCTGCTGCGTCTCCCGTATTCAAGATGCAAAGTTCACCAAAGTTTGTGGATGGATTTCCTGTGAGAAGCAGTAACCCAATCCATGGCGGAGGTCAAGGAGAAAAGCGTGGAACTGAGAGCACTTTGGAGGAACCGTTGAAGCCGGTTCGGATGCATCCATTCTTCTCAGGTGTACACGATCCATTAGTAGATTACTCTCTGCAAGTAGACGTGCCGGTTCAGGCTGTATTTCGCTGCATTGCTCCAGCCACAAATTTTGACCTTTTCGAACTTGATCGGACCACAAACAACAGTACTTGGCATTCCATCGAGCCAACGACGATACAACGCCAAGACGGCTCCAAAACCACTTCACTCACAGATGCTATTAGGATTAACCTTGGCAGTATCCCAGTCAAAATGACCAAGGTACGATCGTTGATGGTTCGCTGTGCACCGAAACTGCGTTTTTTACTGTGTATTGGTTCGGTGCGCCTTTTAGGGATGGGTTCGAGATGCGTCCAAGAACTGTGGTGGAATTGAAGGACACCGCTCATCCAAGCCCTCGCCTGAGGCGTTGGAAGCGCATGGGCTGAGAGCAACCGTTTCTGCTGTGGAGCTTCCACCCATTGCTGCACAAGACACCGCCACCGCAGTGCCGGCGAATGAACACCGGTCGACTGTGTCTACTTCAGACGCTGACTCAGATAGTCATTCTGACGATGGAGGGTCAACACCGCGCGCAGAAAATTTAGCTTCTTCAACCTCTACGGGCCAGGACTCGGCGGTGGTGACTGACCAGTCAGCAGACGTGCCCTATGAACTCAGTTGTATCTCGCAACTGGATGAATCTGAGTCAAAACCGACGCTGGACGCGCGGTTCAACGTTCAAGGCACAAAAGACGTGCTCGATCAAACTGGCCCTGTGCAAGTGTTTGTCGATCGAAAACTGTTCGGAGAACTTACCGCTGGTGCGCTGCGCCCACATTGTATTCTCTGCTCGCGTCATGACAGTGACGATAACAACACTGACAACATGTGCTCCGCCGCGCTCTAGATCATCCCCAACTAGATTGTAAGGACCTACGAAGTGGGACGCCCATTCGCATTGTTGATCAGCGCCGTGGCGTACAACTCAGTGTGTGCGTGGGTGACGTCGCAACTTCTTCGCTAGATGCGTACGTCCGCGTTTGTGCTTGCAATTGCAACGATACGTGACATCAAGCTCACTCCTGAAATACCCATTGTGTAGATATCAGATAACTTGGATTCCCTTAAAGGCGCCCAAAGAGGCTCCGCCTCCACCTAAGATATCACCAAATGAACGAGAGTCCATGTTAGCGGAACAAAAAGTAGTCATTGATGGTGCGGTGTTGAACCCTGTTTGACCGTCGTGCAGACACAATCTAATACACTTCTTCTGCCCCGTAGCTTTAGCCAGGCAAGTTGCCGAGTTGACGGAGCAGGTTAATGCAAAACGGAAAGAAAGCAATTTTCTTGAAGCAGTCACACTGCAAGAAAAGCTCCAAGCACTGAAGTCGAAGCTCAAAGAAGCAAGTTAACATATGATCCCAATGTGAATGACTGCCGTTGATTCGACCAATCCTCATATGTTAACGGCAAGTATCAACCTCGTGTTCTAGGAACAAGAAAAAGATATTTTTTACTTTGAGCCACCCCCGCGACAAATGGGAACGTCGTCTATATCAGTCATGAGTCAGCGAAATATTGATTGGTTCGTAGCCATTGACCTGCTTCTCAAGTTTCAACCCAAATTTCACACATCTGTGCGCACGGTAGGAGAACTCACTCTTTGAAAAGCAACCCCATTCGACCCAGGGCAACTGGTGGTGGCCTTTCTGTTTCGGCTGCGAGCACCTTGGTTCCGAAACTTAGAGTTATTATACAACCAGTGTAGCACAAATCAATGACGCAGCACGCGCTGAGAACTTCATACTCAAGTAAAATATCAAACTTTGACCAAGGTAGTGTTTCGCTGCCGAGTTACTGGCGTAACTTCGTGCGTAATAGTTGCAATTTTGTCTTTTGCTTCGGAGCTGCTTGAGAACACGTTTGCGCTGATGTCGAGTAATACTAACTCCATGCACCTGCACATGTACGTACAATGAGACGGTTCGACGTAAACAGCAAAAGCAGAGCACCCGTGCCGCACAGACCTCAATGTTGTGCGCACAAAGTCTTCTGCACCTTCTTGCTCAATTTCATTATGACTCAAGTCAAGAACACGAAGAAACTTGGTGACGACCGCTCGACTCTTCGATCTTGCCGTCCTTCGAAGTAAGTCTCCAACTCGTAAGCACCTACAACAGCCACGCCGCGCACACGATCAACGAAGTGAAGTCATTCAGCAGATTAGATGCACTATTCACTGTACCCGAGGGTTCCAATTTTGTTCGCCGACAACGACAAGTGTCGCAGCCGCCATGGGCTTTGTTCGGTGAGTGATGATCGCCTTTCAAGTCGGAGCTGCGCTATCGACAGCGTTGATGGCGCACCAGCACCGAGAACACCAACGACCGCAGCGACAATATTCAAGAATCCTAAGACATATCAATGAATACTAAGATTGGGCTATGTCCAGCACAACTTCACAGACAAACGAACCGGCGTCGCCGACGGCATTATGCCCGAGATCTAGGTACTCGATGTGGTTTGAACGGTGCATGGAGTGCATCGAGCTCAAAGCTGTTGCCAACACTTTGGCACCGTCTGCGTCGATGCTATTTTGGCGGAGATCGAGTCGAACGATGTTAGAGGACGGCAAGAATTGAGCGATGTCCTCCACACCCTCCAGCCCGAGACTACAGTCCACGAGTGCCAACGCAGTCAACTACACAGCCAATGCAACACGAGGTCAACCGCAAAGCGAAACGATGATAAACACGCGCAGGTATCGACACCTTCAAATCAGGGCTAGCGGTTATCCGTCTCATCACTGAGCACAGGCTGGGGGCATCCAATGGGTGTTCTTCGACGGCCACACGTCGGTACCTGAAGGGAGAACCAGACAGTGAGCAATCATCAGTGAATGATGCAGCCCCAGTGTTTTCGGGGGCGAAGCACTTCATCGTACTCTGCGACCATCGACTTAAACTCTCGACTGCTTCCCTCGCGTTGTTCCAACTCCTAAATGTTGATACGAGCACGCAAGTAACAAGGCAGAAAACCAGCACGATACTTGTCGCGACACCACTTGCCTGTGCCTGTGCCTTGATGGATGCGAGGCGCTTAGTTGCCCGATGGAGCCCAACAACGCGGAATGATCCATCACGACTCAAATGCATCCCCAAAGAAGCAAATACCTGCCAAAAGAATGCGTTTGAGTTACACAATAGAACACGTAGCAGTGGTCGGCACACTCAACTTGCTTTTTGAAGCGTTTTTCCGTAAATATCCCCATCCGCAAAAGAGTGGCATAAATTCGCATCCATGGGCTGGTTGGTGAGCTCACCCGCTGCTGTCCTCGCAGACTGCCAAAGCAACAAAGATGCAACAGCCGTTCGTCAGCGAGCGATGACGATCCGCGGCTCAGATTCAAACAATATGTACCATGTAATCAACGGCTCCACCCAAGCCATGCAATGTGGCCGAAGTCAAGGCCTCCAGAGTCGGTGCCCCTCTCCAGTGAACTGATACGGCCAGGGACGGGTCCTTTGAATTTACTTTTGTTGTTCTGGAACTGTCTCCAAATCGCGAGTCACGGATTGCGCCTTGTTGTGTGTGTTGTGGAGACAGCGGATCATCCATCTCCTGTTCGTCTTCAGACAGTGAGTCAAAATTTACTCCGTTGGCATCTACAAAACGCAGTAGCATGGTGAGCCGTGTGAGCCGGAGCTGTAACATCCACGCCCGTTCCGTACTTTGAGTTGGAGCAACGAAATCCAGATGGCTAGCATGGCGATTGTCGTTGCCGGGAAACACGTGCTGTTCGGCCGCTACTTTCTGTTCGTCGGCGATTTTCGCCTGTCACCCCATAAGAGTCACTATCAACGCCTCAAAACAACGTGGCATCAAAATTGTTCGCACCCTATGAGCCGCCAATCGCGCTTGGCGTTGCTCTTCCCGCGCGCAATTTACAACGCATATGCGCAATGTGTCCACCTACACGATTGACAATATCACAACTAAAGTCGTGGCCACACTCAACACTTGATGCAATGTTACGTACCCAAGCGTCACATTCACTCTTGCTGGCAGCCATGAAGTCCAATGTCATGCCCTGAGGAGCTTCCAGGTGGAGCCGAAAAACTGTCTTGTTAGACGACCGAGTTTCAGCTTGCATTCCCGCCGTCAAAGGAATTTCCACCAGCTGGTGTCCACGGAGGGTTCGAGGCGAAACCTATACACGCAGTCGATAGAAACAGTTTTTATAGGCGTATGGGGACAGCGCCAACGAATGCATCAAACGACAAACCTTGTACAACGCAAGGTGGTGTCGGTAGAGTCCACACAAAACCAAGCGGCACACTTTTTTCGAAACAATCCGTTTCACCCGGTGCTGCATGGCTTCAAAATCGTGGAAACAACTGCAGCACCAACCAGTAACACTATTACCTCCAACAACAGGCAAGTCGATGCCAACCTAACCCGGATTGGGTTGACGTACGTTCTGTCAAACAATTTCAAAACTTGATCCTCAGTATGGTTCGATGCTTCAACGTAGGCCTTCAACTCGTCTTCAAATACGCTCTGCACGCAAACCACGCTGAATGCTGTAACCGAATAGCATCAAAACACCAGAGTGTTGGCTCGTACCATCCATCCAACTCGAAAGGACTCTTTAAACACGTCAATTCGCAGCTTCTTGCGCCTATCCAACTCCGTCCTGGCGATTTGAACCAAAGGTGGAATCTGCAATCGAGGAACAGACGTCAGATGCAGGTTGCAGTCAACCGCGGTATCAAGCGCAACAACCTTGACACCGAGAGAGTTCCCTTCATATCTTTGAGATAATTTACGCTCCAGAATGCCAAGAGCATCGACAGTGAAGTACCTGTGAAGTTTCATGACAATCATACCAAGGTAAAATTTGTGAAACAACTGGAGAATCATCACAACCAGCAGGCTAGTGACGGCTAGTGACGGGAAAGCAACATACTGTTCCAGCAGAACCGGGACGGAAGCGACGGCTTTCGGTTTTTGGATATCGCGATAAAACTGTGCCAGTGAATCCCGAACAACGCCGTAGAACTCGGGACGCACAACATTGAAGCGTTGTCCAAGCCAACCGAAGAACTTTTCAGTATCTGTCGCGACATTGAACAATTCGCCACCACGCCATTTCGAAAATTCCTCCAGTAAACCCTCGGCACTCTCGTCCGGACAGTGATGCTGACGGAACGCCGACAACCGAAGCGAGAAAGGAGATGTTGATGACAACTTTGGCAACGCTGAATTAAGTCCATGGGAGACCGCTGACACAGTCGGTTGCGTTTTGCGTTTTGGCTTAGAAGTGATGTGCTTGTGTGCATTCGCATTCAGGAGTTCATGGGCAAGTTCAATGTCGTCCCAATCCAATATATCGGCAGGTTGTCGCATCATTGCTGTAAACACAGGACCATCCGACTTTTCCGACGACTCTCCTTGGTAAACGCCTATCCTTAAATAGCTAAGTCGACGGCAATATACGTTCTTGGAAATATCCACACACTGCACCGCCGATTGAATCATAAAATCTGCCGACATATCAGGTGGAGGTGGTGACAAATACCGGCACACTTTTGTACCGCCTGTAGCCTCGTCAAACACTACTTTTGTCCAGTACCACCTATCAAGCGATTTATGAAGCACATGAACATCATTGTTGCTTGAAAATTACAAGAGTTGAGAAGTCCACTCACCCGGCTTCTAATGGTGCGGTAAGAGATGTCCGTAATGCGGAAAAGTGCTGGTCAATCCACCTCGAAGAGTGTCGCTCAGCTTGTTCGCCATTGATCCACGTCCATTCCCCAGCTTGGATTCGTGACACCACTGACGCGGACGCCCGGTCACGTCCTGGCCCAATAAATGATAAACTGGAATCTTTCATTGCTCCTGTCAAATGCTGAACATCACGAAGAACGTGCACCCACAAAGATGCCTCTTCGCGAGAGTCTGCACTGAATTTGAACAATTCCTGGCGTCCAAGACCTTCAGAGTGACCCAACAACACAAAATCTGTTTCCGAGCGAGAGTCGAACTCCACCAGTCCAACATCCTCCAGCACGTTTACGTTCCCCAAATAGTCGCTCAAGTCCTCATGAGAGAAGCAATGGAGCACTGTGCTGGTGAGCATTAAATATGTGCGACTCTTGGTCGCCAGCAAACCACGTGGTCTGCAGGAGAGCGGAAATAAAATGGTGAGCTGCGACATCGGCGGTGAGTGCCAAATTGTTTGCGACTGTACGTACTTCGTCCACACGAATCCTCTTTTCAAAACACGGTGCGGGCCCACAAGCTGCCAACCTGGAGATGGTGACGGCGGGGGCAGAGCTGCGATGACTCCTGATATTTGAGTACACCTGCGCGAGATTGCCAAGCAAGGATGAACAAAGTTGTTAATGGTGAGGCTACAGCACGCGCACGCACCAATCACTGCATTCCGAAGGGGTCCCAGTGAAACGCGCGGAGTGCACCGTGCCGAATTCATCTGAAATATCTTGCAGTGTCAATACCCCTATGTTCTCTGCATCAACATCGAAGAAAGCCTGCACCATGAAGATAAGTGGTCAGACGGCTCATCAACAACAACGATGACAAGACAATAACGCAACAGGCGAGAAAGTTTCTCGTCACTCACCTTCGACACACCCATGAGGATGAAAGTCCCAATTTGACTTGGAGTTTTGTCCGAAACAATGTCCGCCGCATTGTTGGAGTGATCAAAGGTAACTGGTGACCTGTGCAATTGCTGAGAATACACTCTCAACACACGGCCATCAAGTTCAACCCAACAGTGCCGATTGGAGTTTGACAAGGACACTTGATTCACTTTCTCTGATGCTGCCGGCCCAGGCACTGCTAGCGAAATCGATTTCAGCATGAATTCCGCCGCGAACGCTCGCGCCTGCCACGCAATCAACACGCTTACAATGAATTGCAATGTCCGCTGTCGCAGTCACAGAGGTGAGCAACACACAACAACCTGCGGTGTTTCCGGGCCCGTGTCTGTGAAATTTGCTTGGGGACTGAGTTTTGGCGAGTGTGGCGGTGTCCGAGCCCCGTGCCGAGGCGTTACGATGTCGTCATCCAGGGTGGACCCTGGCAATTCACCACTGTGGCCATCGGGTTCGGTAGTAGCAGCTGGTCGTTGGGAATTCCGTCGTCTCCATCGTCGTTGAATTTGCAACACCGCCTCCTCGGATTCTTCGTTGTCCTGATGCCACATGAGGAGATCCTCTTCGTCTTCCTCTTGCTGAGATTTCTTCTTCAATGGTGCTGTATCGTTGGACAGGCTCAGATTCAGATTTGAAAAAGACCCTGTGGGGTGGAGCTGAGAATTTTGAGACGCCGCGCCCTCCTCGCTAGCTTTCATTGAAGCATCGTCGTCGCTTGGCAGCTCCGCCTGGGCCTGCGTTTCGGAACTCGGACTCTGCAATGAGTCATTGAGGTCCACACCGTCTTCTAGAGCATCTCGCGGAGGTGTGCGTGTATCTACTTCACTGTTATCCGGAGATCCATTGTTCATCATCGCAAGTGCTGCTTTGAACCTTTTTGATTCCAGTGTTGCCGCGCGCGCCTGTGCTGCAGCTTGCGCACGAGATTCCCTCCACCTGGTTTGGATGTGCGCCACAGCTTCACTCGTTGTGAAACCATTCTTACTGCGCGGAGTATGTCTACTCGAAGAACTTGATGTTGCTGGGGAAAACTCCAAAAAGGAATCACCCCGTGTTCGATCGATGCTTGAGTCGTCAAGCTGTGCGCTCGCTGGACTGCCTGCTTGCGCTTGCTGCTCATCACGGGGCGATGGCGCGGCCGCATCTGCCGCGGTTGCAGAATTTCCATCGGTGGTAGATGAAACGTCTCTCACATTGTCGTCATCGCTGTCTTCGTTGGAGTTGAACGATGCTGCGTCGACCTAAATAATTAAGAGTTGCAGCAGTATGGCAGTTGAGACAGAGCACCAGAGAGTAAAGGGAGCGCGCCAAACAACACCTGCTCGTATTCTAGGCCCTCAAGCTCTACTGACGCATCCAACTCTTGCAGTTCCGCGGCAGCAGTGGCGTCGTCTTCAGAGATGCTAGTTTTGGGTTCGTGCATTGATTGCTCCGTCGCAATGGAACTATCTGATGGCCGTGTCGATCGCGAGTCAGCAACGTCTGTCTCCACAATGTCGTTGTCGCGGTTCGGTTTGGCTGACCCTGGCACATCATACGACTGCCTCCGTTGCTTCGTTCCATCCTCAGCGCGTTGCGCGGCTATTTGCATCAATTCAAGCTCAATTGCGAGGCGCCACTCTTCGACATTCATCCCAGATTCTGGCTCAACCATAGCCTCCAACACAACGCTGTCGACGGACGAGTGTGGATCTTTGGTTCTGACAGCAAAAGAGGCTGCGTCCGTCTCTGCAGTCACGAACGCATGGTGTGACAGTGGTAGCTGCAACAATTTTGTTCCCTAGCGCACAGAAAATACCATGAGAAACCGCTTGGCAGAAGATGATCGATTGCCAAAACATACTTGTTGCGGAGAGTCGTACAACGACAGGGCCGCCGCCTCCAAGCACAAAAACACTTTCTGCGGGACGTTTGATTCCTCGGCAGTTCGCACTATCGTAACCCAACCCTGCCCTCGCCTGCAACCCACAGTTCAAGACATCAACCAACGTACGCTACGAGACCACCAGCTCTGACGAAGACGATCCACATGTTCTCTGACAACTCACCGCAGGCTAGCGTCTTGTAGGGTGTGCATCCGGAAGGACTCGCTGCATTCACGACAATCATCCGGGACCGGTGCCAACTGGAGGATTTTGCCTCTTTCCTCGTGTAACTTGAACCACTCTGCTAAAGCGACGGGTGTGAGTGGATGGTGCGTAAATTCTTCGGCGACTTTGCCATCAGGGTACAGAACCAAACACGATCGCACGCAGAAATCCTTGAACGTGGACGCAGCGGCGGCAACGTTTTCACCACCACTGTTGGACCGCGTCGATGACGGCGCCGTCGACGACGCTGACAGAAGTCGCTCACGCAAAGGTTTTGTTGGCTCACTTAACAGCCAATTGTACGGCGACGTTCGCAATGACACTTCGCTGACAGCGGCTTTCATGGACCTTCATAACATGGAACAACTGAGTCGGTGCGCGACATACGAGGCAAGCCCGCATCAAAATAGTGATTGACGTACAAGAACGAGGGGAAAGAGCTGAGAGCTGCAATTTCTGAGTCCACCTCTGCTTTTGTGGTTTTATTGCCGAACGCACCACCTGCGTTCTCCAAGCGTTGGTCATCGCGACTATGAGACCACCTACCACGAACGGTTGCAAAGACGAAGTTCAATGGGAAGCAGATTCTGACACAAGTCGCTTTGTCGAGAAGAACTGCTTTGTGTGAGAAGAACTCACATTTGAAGGAGCCACATTGCATTTACGATCGGGCCGGCCGCAAAGAAGAGTGCACTGCATGACGGTGTATACCACGGTGCACGGAACCTTGCCGTAGCTTGTTGCAGCACTTCCCGCAAGTCGTTGTACAGACTTGCCGTGTCTGCTTTATCGCCACACATGAGCGTCACATGTGCGGATGTGTCTCCCAGGAATAACTCAAGCGTGGTTCCGTCGTCCAAAACCCTCAAACTACAATCCACGGTCAGAGGCAGTATGCGACAGTCTTTGCCGTTGGCGGCAAATTTTGAGTCTTTGGATATTTCTATTGCTCTTGGACGGCCCCGAATGAAGTAGCGGCCACGCCGCAGTGTACTGTAGTAATTAAGAACAGCTGAACTGGCATTGAACATGCGCAGTTCAACTTTCACGCCGGCTTTCTCGGCCAGCCCTTCCGTTTCAACGCTCTCGTGCCCTTTGCACTTCGAAATGCAGTCTTCAACCATCTCCTTCCACACGCTCAACTCTTGCAAATTTCCTTCCAGGCGGATCTCGCCGCTAAACACTGAAGCTATCGACAACACGGCTGAGTCATCGTGGTCTGACAACTCCACCGTGCAGCGCGTTGCTTCAGTGAGTATAAACACGGATTTGATGATCTGGGCGTCACGAACTTTTTTCAAAACAAGGCGGTAGTCCCTGCACAACAACAGAGCTCAGGTTATACAGAGAGTTGTTTTAAGAACCAGCACTGCAATAATGAGGCCATGAGAGGACTTACATCAGCGTAACTGCACGATCTTTGGTCCTTGAGAACTTGGCTTTTCGCCCGGGGCTTTGGATGGACACTGCGAAAACGGATGTGATGGCCGGCCAAGGGGCCCACGTGTTTGACTTTCGCCATTCTTCTTCTTCGAAAATCAGCAAGCGCCGCTTTTTCCAGTTTCCTTTCACACCGTCCTCGTCCGGATCAATCACCGTTGTGCTGCCGTCCTCTGCGACCACTTGTAGTTGCACAAGACTCATCCCACTTTGTGCTCCGCCATCGCGCAATGCCACAGCAGCACACGCGACTCTCAAATCCGTGAGACTATCTAAGGAATACAAACTTATAAACGTGCTCCTCTCCTCCATATGAAGGACATCGCGCAACCGAACGCCACCTGCCAACTGCACGGCGACCTGCATCTCGGCCAAAGTCAGCGCGATCCGAACCACGAAATCATGTGGTCACAATATCATCCCCACAGTTCGAAAAATTGCTGCGGCTGTCTTTGGTTCACAATTCAATTTCGCTCTTTGTTTTTCTCCGTGTGCATCAACGCAGTCAACTAAATCAACGCCACCAAGCAAGCACGCAAGTTGACCGATCACACACAAGTCCGCCGCACTCAATCAAAGAGTCAATTGAAGTCAAACAGCAAGTCATGGTGTAGCGACGGGCGAAAGTCAATTCAAGGACGTGCCAACGTACTTTGCGTGTGGTATGTCCGCTCGGCTTGGCTTGGCTCTGCTGCGTGTGGTGTGCTACAGCTGCGAACTGCGAGCACAGGCCATCCACACGATGTAAACAAAGTTTGTAACCAAGAGTCCGACCAGAAACGTAAGTAGGTAAGTCACGTAGTAAGGCGGAGGCAAGCGAACAAAACAACCAACCAACGAACAACAAACAGACAGACACAGGCCAACGAACCAACCAACCAACCAACCGATCGACCAAGTACAATAAGAAACGCACGAACCAACGAACAAACGAACAAACGAACAAACGAACCAACCAACCAACCAACGAACAACCAACGAACCCAACCAACAAACGAACCAACGAACGAACGGCGACAACAACAACACAGCGACGGCAAACGAATCAAAAGGTTCAAAAGATTCGCGGACGCCAATTCGCCAACTCGCTGTACTTTCACCCCCTGGACGGTGACGTCAACATCCGCACCCCCATTCCCCTTTGAAGTTGATCCCTATTTTCACAAATCAATTGTATGTATCGTGGTACTGTGCATTTGATAAATAGTAGTAAACATTTTTCTTGGCAGTGTGTAACAGTTAATCTAAGTCGTCTACAGTGAAATAAAAGTTCATATTTTACAGTGAGCACTACTAAAAGTGAAAAGTATAGATTTCAGACTTCAGACTTCAGATTTCAAAGTGAGTGAGTGAGTGAGTGAGTTTGGGTCGGGCGAGCAACGGCTCACTTGGAAGCAGAAAAATGATCAAAGAAGAAGAAGAAGAACACCCAAATACCTCGAATTGGACGCATTGTTGATTTCACAATATGATACACTGTACATTTCCCAAATTCGTATACTAAATCGGTTATTTGTGTGTAAAACTGTGGAAATAAATTTAGATCAAAACAGTTTTTGTGATGTACAGTACATCGAAATATTAAATTTCTCGCAATGCTTCAAAACTCAAAACTCAAAACTCCACAACAACAGCCAAACGGTGAATGATTGAACGAATGAATGATCGCCGTTGTCGTTCGTCGTTCGTTGTTGTCGTCCCGTTGTTGTTGGCGTCGCCTTCTTTCATACTGTACGTTTCTATTTTCAATCAATCACTAAATCAAAAGTTCTCTATTAGTTCTCAGTAAATCGATATAATGAACGCTGATAATGGAAGTATACGGTTCATGGAAATTCGCTTTACGAACGTTTAGATTTTCAGATTTTCAGATTTTCATGCGGCGTGGATGCACTGCGGACCCTTTCTTTGCTTTTGAACAACGATGGTGACGACGTTCGACGTTCGTCGTTGAGTGTCGTTCCGACGTTCCGACGTTCCGACGATTCGTTCCTTCCTTCCTTCCGACGTTCCGACGTTCCGATGTTGCGACGTTGCGATAACACGCTCGAAAGTCGTCGTCGTTGATGTATGGTATTGTCGTTGCTGTCGTCGCGTTGGAAGTTGGAAGCTGCTGTCGTCGTTGGAAGTCGTTGATGTCGTCGTTGGAAGTCGTCGTCGGAAGCCGTGTTGTTGACGTCGTCGTTGATGTCGTCGTTGATGTCGTTGTCGTTGCTGTCGTCGTTGGAAGTTGGTCGCGTCCTTGAAAGTCGTCGTCGGAAGTTCGAAGTTGGGTATCGTCGTCGAACAAAGTCGTCGTAGTTGTCGTCGTTGTCGTCGAACAAAGCCGTCGTAGTTGTCGTCGTTGTCGTCGTCGTCGTCGTTCCTATTGTTGTCATTGGCAAAAGGCACCGAGTGACATCGTTGTCGTGGGCGGGTCGTTGGTGGTGGTGGTGGTGGTGCCGTTCCTATTGTTGTCGTTGGTGGCGTCATGGGTGTCGTTGCCCATTGCAAGTTGCTGCGCAAGCTGTCAGCGAAAGAGGGCGGAGGGCAGAAACTCATCCGTTGCGTGTACACACGTGACTGCCTGTTTGCAGCGTGCATGATAAATGTTACAGTCAGAACGCAGTGCGTGAGCGCTGCACCCTAACAAATCTGGTCATGCGCAAGGCAGTCTGAAATTTGTTTTTCTTTTTGTTCGAATTGAGCGCGCTGGTGGTTCGTCTTTCGATCAAGTTTCTGTGTGCTGTGTTGCATTGTGAGACTGATTTCCGTCGCCACCAACGTGGTGAGCGTACTGGACCCCAATCATGTCGTGGGCAACGCCAATGACGTGCACAGGCACGCTTCAGGAATGAGCTTTTGAAAGGTAAACCTGCTTGAACATGCCTCCGCCATCGGCGCACCAGCACTTCGGTGTGACTGGGGCGACGGCGAGTAGAGGGCGCAAAACGAAACGCCTAGCCCGCCGCAGACCCAAGAAAATGGTCCATGTGCACAGCGCCTCTCGGCGCAATGACGACGAGTTCAGTGTCTACAACGCCCACCCCACCCTCAAAGCACGACTGCAAAAGAACAACGAGACCTCACCGACATCTGGCGACCCGAAGTCGCATTTGAACTCGTCAGCGGGGCATGCTGAGGCCACATCCACGGTGAACCCCGCTTCGCATGTGCGTCTCATTCTCGACCTCTCGAAGGCGAAGCGAAGTGACAACCCCACGCGTCCTCACACAGCAAGAGCGGCTGCTGCAGCCGCTGCCCGTCGCAACCCTCAATCAATAGCCCGACGGCCAGGTACAAGTCACGAAAACAGAGACTATTCATACAATTCGGGCGTTTCGCACATTCTAGGTGGCATGTCAAACGACGTGTCGTTTAGAAGTCGCTACATCCATGACAGCACTGCTCTCGAATTAGCCGTGGGCCTGCGCCAGCCAAAGGACTATGCCGTTCGTCGACGTCCTGCGGGCAAGTCATCTAAAAGCCCAATTGCGGATAGGGTTGACTCGCGAGCGTCGCGAACCAACCCGTCCAATAGTGCGTGGTTGCCGCCCACGACAGCTCATACTAGGCAAGATTCAACTGCGAGTGTAGTCGGCATCCCTCCAATTGTCGCGCCAACGTGGAGTCAGATCCAAGTGTCCGAGCACCAGCAACGCATTGCTCGACTAGCCTGCCAGAATCTGATCAGCTTCCAAGATGCGAGTGCGAAGCTTTTGCCAATTGTGTCGGCGGTACGCATGTCCGACACTCGCATTCTGTGCCACCTGTTTGTTCGCGTATACCTGTCTCGCCGTTGCAACCCCTGTAAACTGTGTGTGATTGGTCCCGGTAGGTTACGGTTGCGCTCTTCGAGTCCACATTTGTGACCAATCGGTCCTCTTTACACCAATTTTTACTGTGGGGAGTGTACGGAAGTGCAGTGTCGGAAGTTGGTGTTGCTATGTCGCCACGGCAGGGCAATCGATCTCGCCGCTCCAGCCCGCGGGACATTTTACAGTCTCCGCGCAGTCCTCGAAGCCCACGCGAGGAAATCATCCGTGGTCACAATGTGAACTCCGTTGGAAAATCGCGAGCCCGAAGCTTCTTTGGCAATCCAGAATCACTCGACTCCGACGAAGATGCTTTGTCACTGCGCCCCAAGCACGTAATTGACACCAAGAATGAGGGGTTTTCTCCGTCCAGGTACTCCGTTCAACTCGAGCGATTGTTGCGCCAGCTGCAAAACCCTTGCCGTGCATTGTACGACAACACTATTGGTTCGTGAAACTGTTCGACATTCACTGTCAGTGCGTGCATGTCTGAGATATGGGTGACTTCTTCGGTGTAGGCAACGCCAGTCATTTTGCCGCAACGCAGCTCCTTGCTGCCATACAGCCGAGACGGCGCGGTACTGGGGCGCGGCGCCGTGCACGTCGTGGTGCTGCAAGTCATACCATCAACGAAAAGGTGCTGAAGGCGTTCCATGAAAATGGATCGGCATTTTGTCGCGCGAAGGTGCGGCACTGCGAATGTACACGCATGCACCCTGGAAAAACGTACTCTTCGTAACTTCGTTGTCAAACTTGTTTTTGCAGACTGCGTTGGCACAATTTGCGCATGGTTTGCAAAAGGTTCTGGCTGAAAACCAAACTGGCAGAATCAAATTAGAGCAGTTTCGTGAATACCGATTAATACTGGTGTCATTCATGGTGCGGACACGCGATGTCTCATACCCCGAGGCCGGAGAAATTGTGTCATATTTGTTTACTTGTTTGCTCATTCAAAACAGGCCGTATCCGTTCGGCGCGCAGGACTTCGACAGTGTTTCGCGGGCTGGGTACGCTTCGCAACGAGGAGTTTGTTGGAGTCCACTTTTCCTCATTGATGTCACTGTGTCTACACAGGTGCGAGCGACACATGCTCGACGCGCTCGACGTCGACTTGAGCAATTTTTGGAGGTGTCTATTCATGGGTAAGTTCATGTGTTGCTGCTGATCAGAACTTAAGACAAACATCACGAATGTTCTGTTGTCATGCAGACCTTTGCCTGGAGTTTTCGATACCTGGAAAAGGTTCACCATGTTAGCGAAGCGACAAAAATTCAAAACGCAGTTTCTGAAGAATGATCAGCGAATTTTCAAATGCCGTCAACAACTTCGAAAGAGTCAAGAGAGAATTGACGACATTCGTACAAAAGTGAGTGCTGACACCTGCATCTGATGCACCCACATTTAAATTCATTCTGTATCGAACAATCTGTCTCACTGTGCACAGCTCATCGAAAACGCAAAAACGAAACAAGAACTGCGCACTATCAATGCAGAGCAGACCCTTGTCGAAGCGGACACACTGCAGGAGCGACGGGCGCTCGAGGGCATCCTGCGCACTTTCACTCTGTGCCTGGCGCAATGGCACCACATGAGTTTGAAACTCGTTGTCCCAGCAACTCGACCGCAGGTGTTATCGGAAGCAATGCATTCGTCAAAACAAGTCGGCGAACAGCCAGCCGTGATGGCTGCGACAGAAGAGTCACAAGCATTACGTGAAATTGAGGCACTGCGGCCACATGTGTGGGAAACAGAGCATTCCAACAGATTGCAGAGGCTAACTGAAAGAGTTCGGCTGTACGAGCAACAACAACGCAAAGCAGAAGAAACTCTCCACCCTTTCGACCATATTCCCGATGCAACCAATTATAAACAACGGTCAGACGATGACGTTTTGTATCGGCCACCGAGTCGACAGAAAAAACGTCACCTGAAGGAGAAGAAACGTCCGGGGTTGAGTCGACTACCAACAGCTCCATTCGTATCAATGCCTAAAATTGTGAAAAAGGCAGGATTGGGCTACTCACCCGGGTTAGGCAAGGAGTTAAAGCGCTGTAGATCGAGCAAGGTACGAACACCAGCTGTGGCATCGTCATGCCACTGTCAATCACTCACTTTTTGCCACGATTGCTGCAACTGGCAGGTCCGACACCATATGCGGCAACCATCGCAAGACGACGGCCTCGATACCTCAAGCACCATCTCTGCGGAGGCCAAAAAAGTCTTCGACGAAATCAGCATCCCTCCGTTAGCAGGTGAGGCTGTCGAGCAGAAGGCCACGGCTTCTTTTGCTGTGCCATTTGTTGCAAGAGAACCAGTCGTGCGTAACTGGTCCCCATTCAGAGTTGTACGTGCCGTGCCATGCATGCACTGTATGCAACTACGATGAGCTACTGCTGAAATTGTGTGCACGTATGCGGTGCAAATAGATCGCCAACCTGTCCCAATCGCCCTTTGGCACACTGGGGGTTGACCCGTTCTCACTTCGAGCGGGCACTTGGTTGCGAGAGTGGACGCAAAGTATTGTGCTTTCTTCATTTGTGTCAGCAACACTGCGTCAGCGGCGACAGGTGACGTCCGCGTACTTTGGTGGGACTGCCCAGCCGGTGGTTTGACTTGTGGTGGTTGTGTACTTGCAGGAAGAAGACGCTGCTGATGTTGGCGTCAACCAGTATCCCTCTCCGATCGAGACAGACGGTGCTGAAAATAGTATTGCTGATATTGATGTTTCGGGTGTCACGAGCCACTTCGACGTCAATGATCCACATGTTGGGTTTCTCCGATGTTTTCTGGTGGCACTCCAATTTAGATGCTCCGATGAGTTGTTTCGTCGTGTCGAGGATCGGCCACTACCATCTGACGACACGGCCCACGAAGCCCTCTACGAACGGGCACAAAAACTAGATCAGTTTGCTTTTAGAACTGCCGTGCTTGATCCTTGGCGACTGCAGGATCCAGAAACCAAATCACTCTCTGCAACATCCAGCATGGCATCAATATCTTCTGAAAGTTCCGAGTCCACATCGTCCACGCCTGCAATGTCACCGAAGGCAGGCGCTGCCCGCGAACCTAAGCCTCCGGATCCTCCTGCGCTTGCTCGGCCTTTGCGGAACCTAGCTCCATTCTTCGCTGAACAAGTTCAAAAGGTAGCGAGGATTTTGTCACAACTTTCAGGTACATTCGGGGCGTCGTCTCGTTTCATTGTGCCATTCGTCTCCTCAACTTTTTTTGCGTTTTTTTGTCGCAGAAGCGCACAAGGGAGCAAGCGCGCTCGACAAACACATTCCAGACGTGGCAAGCTGCTTGCAAACACATCTCTGTGACTTCTTCCAGGCGGTGAGTTGGGTTTAATTTGATGTGGTAGGTTGACAGCACTTGTTGTCACATGCCTTATGTGTGATGTGACCATTGCGAATGCCAGGTCCACAGTGCCACATCAGGCTCTACAGTCGGTGACTGGTGGAAACGACTTGCTCGATACCAATATCTACACAGTCGAACGCTGGCAAAATTCAAAGCTCGGAAACGACGTGAGCGCGAGCGTCGCCGCGCACTCCGATTGCGAAAGCGAGATCCATTTGCGCGCTCTGAGCATGATCTGTTGAACCTTGAACACAAAGACCAGAGCGACTCCGGCGAATCTGACTTGAGTGACGTCGAAGAAGAAGAGCTAAATCCAGTTCTGGGGTTTGGAGACGTCGGGTACATACTTGTTGACGTGGATTACAACAAATGCTGCTTCATCGTTGGTGTAAAGCGTTTTGGATCCCATTGCGCATGTAGGTGTTTCTTAAAACATCAAGACTTGGCGATCGATTTGGAAGTCACGAAGACTAGCCGTTTGCTAGGTGTCGAGCACGAGGAAGAATCTGGTAGTGGGACCACCCGTCGTACGCGGCAAAGAAGAAAGTTTGAAAAAGTGGCACTGCAATCCAACGGAATACAGGTATGATCTGCACCGTGTTGCGTGTACCTTGTGCCTGGATGGTCACCTCTCGAGTGTACCAGGTGCAAACAAAAGACGTCGTTAACGATGACGAACCCACGCAAAGTACCTGGAAAAGGCGGTCTGTGAAAAGGAGTTCTTCGGGACACGCAAGAGGTTCAAATTCCAGTGGAATCCCGGATCTTTTCGTGTTTCTTGAGGAGCAGGTATGTGAGTTTCAAAGTTCTATTAGAGAGTGGTCCATGTTCTTACGCTCCGATGTGTTGCAACCAGATGTATCTCCCAAAGGGACAAAACGTACATCTACAATCTCGCTTCGCTTTGTTGTGTGAGATACTGAGCACCACCATGGTCAGCACTGATGACACGTCACCATGGTACCATACCCGTCGACTGATGTCTTTTGTTGCATGTGTTCAGGGCCACTTCTATGTCCCATGGTTTTGTAGCGAATACGTACCAGCACCGCGAGCGGACGCTGTGTCCACGATGGTGGCAGCTAAAAGCGACGACAAGAACGTTTCTGACGATGTTGAGGAGGTTGAGGAAGTGGTTGTTCTTTCAGATGCAGTTGCCAAAGCACAAGCAAAAGTAGAAGCTGCCGAGGCAGTAATAGCGAGCCAAGCAGAAGAACTTGACCGCTTAAAACAAGAAGCGGAGGTAACAGTGTGAACGTGTTGTTTCTCTCAATTATCAACGTCGTGACTTTGGGCTGCACTTCTGCAGAGCGAGGCGTTCATAATGTGGATGAACGAAGCGCTTACCGTCGACGCGAGCATCAAAAGTGGACGGTTAGACACAACAGACGCTGCATGGCGACTCATGGAGGTACAATGATTGGGAGCACAACTGCCAAAAACCAAAACACCATTTCGCCAAAGCCGTGACCTGTACTGTTTGTATCTCCCTGTTGTTAGGAACGAGAAAAGTCAAAATGGTTAGAGAAAGTTGCAGAGCAGCGACCTGTGCTGAAGTCTAAACTCTCAAAGCAAACCCAACAGCTGCGCGAATTGAAACGCGAGGTTAGTGCCATCGAACGCTGTTGTGCTACGATTTATACTAATGTTGGATGTATTCGACTCAGGCGAGCAGGTGGAAGAAAATAGAGACAGAAGAGCGTGAAAAGGAAGAGCTGAAACTATCCGAACTAGTGGCGGAGCAACCACAGAATGCACCTTCCGAGACCGTTGAAGAAGTAACCGCAGCAACAAATGCCTTGCCGTCAACGCTATCAATGCCAAAAATTGAGATGGCCTTGTCGCCAAAGCACAAAGAGACTCCTGCGGTTCTCAGTCCCAACATTTCTCTTCGGAAAAAGCGCCATGCAGTTGTTGAGGCATCTGTCGTCAATGCTCAGCACTGTCGCAACCCATTTTTGTCAACGGTACTGCTCAGCAACGTGTCATTCAACCCGTTGAACTTCCAAAGCGCATCAAAAGCAGATCAGTCCTTTCAACCAACGACAGCTCGAATGTTGTCGGACTCCAAGTTGGAGTTGCTCGTGCACGAGTCCGTTGAGCGATGGAATCATTTTATGCATGAGGTAAAGTTGGTGTTCAGGGAAACAGCTGGTGGTCCGTGGTGTCCTGTACACGAGCCTCAATGAAACTGGTTGCTGGCATGTTGTGTGACAGCTTGAACCACTGCTGAATTCCGACACCCGAGCCGACGCAATGTCGTCGTCGACGATTCCAAAGCTTCATGATCTTAGCTTGAGGTACCCTTGCCTTGATTATTGGTCACCTTAGCGGTTGTTCCTAACCCCATTGACAAAACCCTAGATACACCCGTGCACTGCGAGGATCACTGAAAATTCGGCTTCTGCGAACGTTGGAGGATCGCCAGGTGAAGAACCTAAAAGAACCTAAAACAAGTCCGATCAACCGATGGTCAGAATTTCAACATGTTGTGTCCGATGCAGGTCCCAGCGTTGCTCAATGAAACGGAGCAAATGTCATGGCAACTTCATTGTCTGGAAATTATGGGGAAGAATGTGGAGCACTCAGATATGCTGGTAATTTGGTGCCCTTTGTGGTGTGGCGACCCATGAGATTGTAGTCCTCAATGTTCGGTTTTTAGGCTTCGTCGGCGAGAGCGCAAATTTCACTGCCTAGCCCTTTTTTCAAAGATGTAGTTGGCGATGCGTACGTCGCAAGTCGTCCCTTCGTCATCGGAGATCTTCTCAAGTATGATTTTGTTGGATAGGTACTGGAATTATGGGTCCAATGACACGGCAACTTTCCTGGACGAGGAGTCTCAACACCTGCGGCGCGAGGTTTGCTGCTGCATGTCGACACGTGCTCCTCCAAGTTCACCGTGCTTACGTGGTGTCGATTTCAATGTCGCCAGGTAAACACGTTCAGTGATCACATCGAAGAATGTTTCCAATGCTTTTCAACGCAGCACACAGATGTATGTATGCTTCTATTGTATTGTGAGGTGGCTGTGCCCATTTGACTCGTCCTACACTTACAAAAGGCCTCAGCAAACCCATTTTACATGGACCACCATGAGTTCAACCTCTTCTTGAAAGCATTCAAGTTAAGAAACCGGTACCATGACAAGGTCCAAGTCGAATCGAAGAGCCCACGGAGTGACGATGCCCAGACGGTCAATGTTGTCGGTTCTGGACACACATTGTCAAGTGAAGCTGCCAATGCTGTTTTTGATCGATACGCCAAGGTAACACTGAAATTACTGAATGCAGTGCGACTGTCCGTGACCTCAACTCTAATTTGTGCCAGACGAGGCAAACGACGCAGGGCGCAAATCGAATGAAGATATCGCATGCTATCACCCAGCCACCACATGCAACCAGGACATCTTCTTCAAGAACCGTCCCAGTTTCTGCAACGATATCTGCAAGTGATTCGCCGAATGGCTTTGACGACAAAGACGCAACGTTCACTGCACAAAGATCAACTGCGTCGCCGGGCGCTACGTTAAACAAAACTTCCAGTGACAGCACCAATCAAGATCAAGAGTGGGATTATAGTGCCAAAGAACAGAACTTGGACTTCGCGGACTTTGTCCAAGTGTTGGTTCACGTTGCGCTACACGTCAAGGTCGGTTTTTATCGCGGCACGTTCTGTCCCATAGGCTCATTCACAGCTTTGTCATCTTTGTTTATGTAAATGCAGTTGAACGTTCTTGGCGGAAAGAAGAGATTGCGTCGGCGGCCCACCCTTGCGCCACCGCCAAAGGATTTCAATTGGTAGAGATTTTATTTCGCGTGTCAATGCCGGCTTTGCTCTGAAAGAAATGTTGCCACATTGACACAGGCCTGCTGGGGTAGCACGCGGCAAACTCCTTGCCTTTTGTTTCAGAAACTTTTGCCAAAATATCCTTCTTCGTATCCTACCTCGCATAACATCACGTCAGCACTTTTTCTTCAGATGCCTACGACCTGACTTCCGCAACTTCTTCCGTGAAGAACGTACCTTCCTCAGCAAGTTATTTGCACACGGTTGCGGATTTATGCAGTCCAGCACTCCGCTCTCGATCTCTTTTGATTGGTTGGTGTCTGAAATATCTTGGCGTTAGTCGCACTTTGAGTATTCATTCACGTCATCAATATTGTTATGTGTGCCTCCACGTCTGCAGGCCATTGATGAGTGAGAAACAATTTCGAACGTTGCTCGACGAATCTGGGTTAACTTCCAAACGACGGGGTGTTCAACGTCCATCAACAATGAGCAAAGAGATGGTGACTCACATTTACTTCGCAGCTATCCAACATCCCACGAGAGGGTACGGATATGCCAAGTTCTATCATCTTGTGGTCTTCCTTCCAGACTGAGTCAATGTGCGCTGCAGGTACCAAGCCCTCACCGCACCAATCCTGCTGACTGAAGTTGATGAAGCCTCTGAGAAGACCATTCAATTGAAGGAGCACCAGCTACGCCACGCTCGTTTCAAGTCAGAGAAAAATTCGATGATTTACACTGAATTTTTGGAGGCTTTGTACGTTTGAACATTCGCGTGTGTCGCTGTGTACTGTTCGAGGTCCGCTGATGTGACGATTTCATTCACGTATTCGTTTCCAGGTGCGCGATTGCGATTGCGGTATCACCGAATAAGCACATGAGCATGCTAGAACAAGTTAGCGATCTACTCAAAGTTGTCCGCGGCAAGTTCAAACATCTAACGTAGAAACAATTTCACACTGCAGTGGGCAGTGAACAGTGAATTTTTTGTGGTTATTATCGTTACTTATTTACACTATTCGGAAAGGTTGGCCCCTAGATCACGGCGTTACAAACGCTTCGCGTCGAGGCAACTCAATCGCAGACACATTTTGTTTCTATCAAAGTTGTGTCCCTCGTCATTTGGCATTCGAGACGTTTGCGAGCCGCGAGCGCTTCTGGTGTTGCTTGCTTCCTGCACTGCTGTTGCGAGTAGCACGGTTGTTCAGCGTTTCTGTTCTTTGTACTGACGAGACCCCATCAGTATTTTGTGTTGTGAACACAACGTTGGCATTGTCGAACATGCCCTCCTTCAACGAAACCACGACGAACTGCGACTGCGAAAAGTGGGTCTTCAGCAGGCGGCCAATATTCTGTGTGTGAGACAAGTCCAAGGCGGCGTCCACCTCGTCCAAAATGTACATCGGTGCGGGCTTGAACAACAACATTGCCAGCACCAGAGACAAAGCCAAGAGTGAACGTTGTCCGCCAGAAAGCTCCATTAACGACTCCTTCCATTTGCCTGAGAATGCAACCATGGGCACAAGCCCGGCGTGGATCGATTGACCGTCAACAGGGGCAAGTTTGGCGTTGGATCCTGGCAAAAGCGTCGAGAAAATGTCTCCAAAGTCTCGGTTGACCTTCTCGTAGGCAATTTCGAGAGCTTTCTTCTTGCGCTGATCAAGCTCTTCAATAGTCTTCATGATCTTGGCTCGGTCTGCCAAAATAATGTCGCGTTTGCGCTTGAGGTCGACGTAGTCTTGTTCGGCCTTTTCAATCATTCCCATGACCTTGTGGTTGATACCGCGACCGATCGTGTCTTGTTGAGCCTTCAATTTTGCCAAATCAGTGGCGAGCTTCTTCGCACTGAATCCCTTCGCAGAGAAGTCATAGTCCGTGTCAGCCTTGCCGAAGAAACTCTCTTCCTCAGCAATCCACGAGTGAGCTTCTTTCAGAGAGGAAACGATTTTGTTTGCCGCCGCAGTCTCGTCAGCCAGCTGTTTTTGTTTGTGTTCCAGCTTTTTGAATTCAGCGTTGAAATGGGTGACTTGTTTACTCAAGCGCGTCTTCTGCTTAACGATGTCCTTCAGCGCCGCGTCGCACTCTTGAAGTGCTTCACGCTTGCTGTCAACCTCAGCCTTGGCCGCATCGAAGTCGGACCTTGCATCCTGCACAGCAGCTTCCAACTTGGAGACAATGGCGCGAATCTTCTCACATTCGGCCTCATGCTCAGCGCATTGTGCTTCCATTTCGGTTCGCTCCTCAGCCAATGCTCCACACTCGACTTCGGTAGTTTTCAATTGCTTCTGCAGCTTCTGGTGCGTGGACTCAAATGCAGCCATTTTCTTCTTGGCGGCCTTGATTTCGGCTTCTTTCTTTTCCATCATCGCCTTCTGCGTGGATTCAAAGTCGTCCAACTGAGCTTGAAGCTCATCAGCGCGCGCTTGCATCTCCTTGGCAGTTTCTTGGGCTTGGGACTGAGTTTGGGCGAGCGACTGCGCGGTCTCTTCGAGTTCAGCAGCCTTGATCTGGAGAGATCCAAACTGGCTCTTCGAGGCCTGGGCCTCCAGCATTTCGAGTGAATGCTGAAGAAGCTGCCACTTCTTGTTCAAAGGTCCAAATTTCTTGCCAGCAGCCTGCATAGCTTTCAATTCTGCCTTCAGTTCCCGCAACAGAGCCATTTCTTCCTCCAGCTTCGTAGAAATTCTGTGCAGGTTCGAAATTGCGGCCAGCAGCGATTGCTTGACGTTGCGAGAGCCTCCAGACATCGTTCCTGAGGGGTTGAACAAGTCTCCCTCGTACGAAACACTCCGTTGGCGAATTTTCTTGTCAAAGGTTACTTGTTTCGCAGAGTCTCCATCTTTGCAAATGAAAGTAGAACCAAAGGCGTGTTCCATTGCCTTGCGAAGAGACGGATCAAAGTCAACGAGATCGATGGCGGCATCGACTTTGTCCTCACCGACGAGGGCCTTGGCAGCCTTAACTTGCTGCTCGGTCACACAACGCGGCGTGACACTGTCCAACGGAATAATGGTGATGCGGCGCTTCAAGTTGCCCCGTTTCAGCAGAGCAGAAGCGGTTTCCTTGTTGTCGACGACGAGTTGGCGCAATTTCGATCCTGCAGCCACTTCCAGTGCCTGAACGGCAGCGGGATCCTTGACGCGGGCGAGGTTGGCGATGAGTCCCTTGACTTTGGCACGGTCAAAGTCGTTGGAAGGGTTGTCGAACTGAACTTCGATGCGCTTGAGCTGCATTTGGATTTTGCGCTTCTTGTCGCTGAGCTTTTGGCAAAGCTCCTCCTTACGGGCAATTTGTTGTTGCAGCTCCTCCTCTCGTTCAGGTGAATAGTCGAGTGTCTTCAACTGTGATGAGATCTCTTCGCTCTCGGCACGGGCGGCCTCGAGCTTCTTTTCAGTGGCGCCGGAGGTATTCTTTGCCTTCTTCAGCTTGGCTTGAACAGTCTTTAGTTCAGCTTTGGCTCCTTTCAGACGCATTGCGCTCTGCTTTGCGGTGGAAGCAGCCTTTGCAGCCGCTGTGTTGCAAGCCACGAGCTCTTCTCCGATGGAATCCTATGCAGCAACAACAACGTCATGCCATGTTAGTCGGCTGGTGGAGACAAACATATAGACAGCACGCTTTGCGAGCAACAAATCGTACCTTTTGGCCAGGTCCCTGGGTCGCCATGCCAGCCGACAAGCACTGAAGCTCGGTCTGCAAGTCCTCAACAGTTTGTTTGAGTGCAGCACGCTCGCTGTCGGCATTGCCAATGCGCTCGGCAGCAGCCTCGAGTGCTGTTTGCTTTTTCTCCGCTGCCTTGACGTTGGCCTCGAGCGACTTTTGTGCTTTGTGCAGGCGGCCTTCCTCCGCTTTCAAGTTTTTGCGCTCGTTCTGCCATTTCGAGTTCTGCTGAACCAAAACTTTCGAAGCGGCATCCTCGGCCTCCTGCAATGCCTTGAAGTCGCCAGTCATCTCGCCCTCCTTCTTTTTGGAGAGCTCCGCCAGCTCATTGTCCTTTTCCTCGAGTTGACTCTCAGCAGCTTCGCGCTGCTCTTTGACTTTGTCGAGCTTTGCCTCAATAGCTTCGACAGAAGTCGCCTGCGAGTCGACCACCTGTTTGTTGGAGTAGTATTGGTACGCAATTTGGGTGCGCTCCATACGCTCAATGTTGGCGGCGTTGTTATTGAACTGGCGATACTGCACGCGATCTTTCTGCAGCTTCTCGATTGTGGGGTTGATGTCCTCCGTGAGCATGGTGTTGATCTCAGCGAGTTTGCGATCCTTTTTCTCGATAATTTGCAGCGAAACTTCCTTCTTGCTCTCGTACATGCGCGTTCCAGAAGCCTCTTCCACCATAGAGAGCGTTTCCATTGGTTTCATGTTCATCATCTTCACGATGCGGCCCTGCATGATGAGGAAGTGGGGGTTGTTGACGTCGAGTTGCACGGAGCCGAACATGTCCTGAATCTGCTTCTGCTTCATGAGACGTCCGTTGACCAAGTAACGGTTGCGGCCTCCCATGATAATTTGCCGGGTCACAGACAGCTTCTCCACTGCCTCGTATCCGACGGGGGAACTTTTGGGGTCGCTGTTGTCGAATACAATGGTCACGCTGGCCTTGGTGATCCCAGCTTGTCCGTTCTTGTAAATGAGCTCAGTCATTTTGTCGACGCGCACTTGGGTGAGCTTGGAGATGCCCAGCACAAAGCAGATGGCATCCAAGACGTTGGACTTTCCCGTACCATTGCGGCCGGTGATGGCGTTGAACGCTTTGTCGAAGCCAGAAATCACCGTTCGGTGAGCGTACGACTTGAAGCCATCAATGATCACTTCGCTGATGTGCATTGTGACAGACCTGGGACGCCAAGTTGCGCGACCAAAGACTTCGAATGCAGCTGATACTCGGATTCAAAGGGTCTTGAAACTCTTTGAAAGTTTATTACAATATTTTTGTGCGTGGTGTCGAAAGGTTTGCAGCGGAGCAATGATCGGGCTTCCTTGTGCCGAGCGAACTGCTGTCCCGCGAGACCACTGCCACCGACCGTTATCGATGTCTGCAAAGACTGCACAGTTTGGTCAACAGTGCACGATACAAACGCCGCCGACGCATGGCCGGTCAACATTAGCATTTCTTTCTGGGTGGCAAGTCAGGTTGCCACCACAACACACCAATGGCAAACATCATCACACTGGGTGCCTCCCCAACAATACCATGCATCCACCGTCCGTCCTCCCACCATCACACAACACCCATTCGTCCCTGCATGCATCCAGCCACCACAGCACAGCGCACAAACACACAAACAAACAAACGAACACACAAGTCAACGAAACTGCACGCAAGTACAGCAGAGGCAGGTCGGTCCGTCGGTCGAACGCTGTGCCCAAACAACCAAACAGACCAACAACCCAGCAGCAGCAACAACAACCGAGAGCAGCAAGACGCGCCAGTTCGCAACACCAACGAACAAACGAACGAACGAACGAACGAACGAACGAACGAACGAACGAACGAACGAACGCACGCACGCACAAACGAACGAACGAACGAACGAACGAAGGAGTGA
>ENA-OWNT01001277-OWNT01001277.1-seawater-metagenome-genome-assembly--contig:-NODE-1277-length-33225-cov-5.981839_pt1 | contig 33225 bp, 23 predicted proteins | sample MGYA00238136_ERZ651165 | MGnify/ENA primary metagenome ERZ651165 (study PRJEB26861, sample SAMN08777766) | seawater metagenome | isolation source: coastal seawater | place: USA: Florida | collected...
GACGGTCAGGTCAGCGGTCGCCGACGCAGCAGAACGGGCGGCGACGTAGAACAACGCGACAAGTGTGGCAAGTAGCCCCACTCCGATTGAGGTCATGAAGGCGGCAGGGAGACCCGTCGCGACATCGTCGGAGAGCGCAAGAACGCCAAGAGGTATGAAGCAGAGGGCTGAGACGGACAGAAACAGCCTCGGCACTGCGGGCGGCCACGAGGGCGAACTGTCAGCGGACACGTCTGCGGCTGGAAGCGCACGCTTGGTGGAGGTCTGCTCAATGATCCGGGACCACTGCGCCGGCCGTCTGGCACCAACCAGCTGGACGAGCCTCTCCTCGGCTCGAATACGAGAGCCTGGACCCACCCAGTGCTCAGACTCCTCCCCTCCAAGCTCCGGCCATGACTCAACGATCCACCAGCGCATCCCTCCAGTGGACTGGGAAGGAGCAGGGCGCTCCTCGATCCAGATCCAGTCTGAGAAGTGCTCAAGGGCGAGGGCGTATCGATCCCACACGGGTGCGGAGGCTGGGTTGACGGGAAACACCACTTCGGTCAGCAGCGCGGCACCCAGTGCGAAACAAGTCTCGAATCTTTGCCGCGGCTCGCTCGCTATTGCCTTCTCGACCGATGCGACTAGCGTCGGCGATCGCTTCCCAAAGTCATCCGGAGTCTCATAGTCGCCCTTCATCAGCGCCATCAGGCTCTCCACTTCGGAGTCGCGCTCAAAGGGCAGCCGCCCGGTCGCCAGTTCAAACAGCGTGATCCCCAGTGAGAAGATGTCGGCGCGCCGATCCACGTCCGCCGCGTTCTTCAGCTGTTCAGGGGCCGCGTAGCCCTCGGTGCCCATGCCGGTCGCCATGGTGGACTTGCGCATGCCCTCCTGGCGCAGCTCTCCGCGCACCTTGGCGATGCCGAAGTCGAGCACCGTGGGAACCTGCTGCCCAGCGTCGTCGACGGCCAGAAAGATGTTGTCTGGCTTCACGTCTCGGTGGATGACACCGCGCTCGTGGGCGTAGTGAAGCGCGTCCAGGACCGGGAGCATGATGGCGAGGATCTCCTCCTCGGTGACCGACCCGGCTCGTTCCTCGATGAACGCCGCGAGTGAGCGGCCGGGCAGGTACTCCATGACGAGGCCCGCGACACCTTCGGCGGCGATGATGTCCGTCACACGAGCAATGTTGGGGTGGACGAGCTGGGCCTGGACACGTGCCTCGTCGAGAAACCGCAGCCGGACCTGCTCGCTGGCCACATGCTCAGGCTTGAGGATCTTGAGCGCGTGGAGTGTGCCGAGATGAACGTGCCGAGCCTTGTAGACGTCGGCGAAGCCACCGCCCCCCAGGTGGTCGATGATCTCGTACCTATCAACCTGGGTCCCCGGTGCCAGCACGTAGACAGACTATCAACGCCGCCGCTCAAGTTTCCGCAGCGCCTGCGTGACCGGCCCTGCAGACACAGGCGCTCGCCGTCGGCTGTCAAGCCCAGCAGGACATGGCCCGCACCGCGGAAGCTCGTGCGGAGCGCCGTGGGCGGCTCCTGGGCGCCGTGACGACGCTGCGGGAACGCCTCAAGGAGGCGGGCGAGTGGCCTCGGTGCGGATAGCCCCTGAGCTGGAGCCCCGTCAACAGGGGTCGACAAGGGGGGCGCCTGGGGGTGCGGCAAGGAGGTGGTTGTTGCCTACGACGGGTAGGCGACTCGCTCGTTGCCGGCGAGGCCCGAGAGATTCACGTCGGCGCTTCGACCCACATCGACGGCCACGTCTAGGCGGACTGGGCAAACGATTCTAGGCGGACTGGGCAAACGAGCCCACCGATCGGGGTAGCCTCGCCCTGGGAGGGGACGCGAGATGACGCTGAAGTTCGACAAGATCGGCTACTGGTCCGAAGTGAAGCTCGACATCGTCCGGGAGTACGCCGGGGCCTACGCGAAGATCCTGGCCAGCCAGCGGGGCCTCTCCTCCAGCTACATCGACGGATTCTCCGGCGCTGGCAAGCACGTTAAGAAGAGCAGCAAGGAGTCGGTGCCGGGCAGCCCGATCAACGTGCTCGCGGTCGACCCGCCGTTCGACCACTACTTCTTCATCGATCTGAACGAGGAGAAGGTCGAACACCTCCAGGCTCTGGTCGGTGATCGCGACGATGTCAGCATCCTCTGCGGCGACTGCAACCCTCTACTGCTGAACCACGTCTTCCCAAGGACCCGGTTCGAGGACTATCGGCGGGGCCTGTGCCTCCTCGACCCCTACGGCCTCCACCTCCAGTGGGAGGTCATGCACGCTGCCGGGCAGTCGGGCAGCATCGATCTGATCTTGAATTTCCCGATCCTCGACATGAACCGGAACGCGCTCTGGCGAGACCCCGACCGCCGCCCGATCGAGGACTGCGAGCGGATGACGGCATTCTGGGGCGACGAGTCCTGGAGGCAGATCCTCTACCGTCCGAAGCCGCAGTTGACCATCTTCGGACAGGAGGAGGAGAAGGTCTCAAACAACGAGGTGGCCACGGCGTTCCAGGAGCGGCTGCGACAGGTTGCCGGGTTCAAGTACGTGCCCGACCCAATGCCGATGCGGAACGACAGCGGCGGAATCGTCTACTACTTGTTCTTCGCCAGCCAGAAGGCGGTGGCCGAACGGATCTTCAAGGCGATCAAGCGGAAGCACGAGAAGCGGAGAAGCTGATGGCGCAGGGGTCCTCGATCGAGTGGACGGAGATGACCTGGAACCCCGTCACGGGGTGCACGCACATCTCTCCCGGCTGCGACAACTGCTACGCCGACCGCATGGCAAACCGCCTGAAGGCGATGGGGACGGAGCGCTACAGGAACGGGTTCGACCTGACCCTCCAGCCGGACATGGTGGCCCTGCCGCGCAAGTGGAAGAAGGGCCGGACCGTCTTCGTGAACTCGATGTCGGACCTGTTCCACAAGGATGTCCCGGCGGAGTACGTGGGCCGCGTGTTCAAGACGATGGTCGAGACGCCCCGGCACCAGTATCAGGTGCTGACCAAGCGGGCGAAGCGGCTGAAGCGGCTGGCACCCGACCTCCCGTGGCCGGAGAACGTCTGGATGGGCGTCTCGGTCGAGGGGCCGAGCTACTACCACCGTGTGGACGCCCTTCGCGACGTGCCCGCAGCGGTGCGCTTCCTATCCGTGGAGCCGCTGCTCGAAGCGGTGCCTGACCTCAACCTGAATGGCATCGACTGGGTCATCGTCGGGGGGGAGTCGGGACCCGGAGCCCGACCAATGGACGCCGGCTGGGTTCGCGAGGTCCGCGAAGCATGCTCCGAGGCTGGTGTGGCTTTCTTCTTCAAGCAATGGGGGGGCACGAACAAGAAGAAGGCAGGCAGGCTGCTGGACGGAAAGACCTGGGATGAGATGCCGGAGCCGGTGCTGCGGTGGACAGCGCAGCCGACTGGAGGGCTTGCCCCCGGATGGTGTGCTCGTCTTTGAGTAGACGCAAAGGCACCCCGGCGAACCCCGCACGGGCCGGTGTCACGCGCACCCCGGCGAACCCCCTGCGTCACCGCTCATACCGGCTGACGCCTTCGCCGCGTGCCAACGCCGCTCGCGACTCGTGGATCCCGTCCTCCAGCATTCTCGTCCACCGCCGCGCCCGCCCCCCACCGCCGCCGCCTCGGCTGCTGCCTCGACGTCGCCCGCCTACGCCCTCGGAGCAGGTCGTCTCCCAGGTTCTGTCTATGGTCAGCTCCGGGGACCCCAGCTAGCCAGCAGCACACCGTAAGACTGTGTGCGGAACTGTGTGCGCACAGGGCCAAATCGGGCCGAAATGGGCCGATTTTCGGAACTGTGTGCGCGCGATAAGCCTAGTGTTTATAAGGGGTCTAGCGCCGCTGACTGTTGCAGTCGAAGTCGAAGTCGATGTCCCAGATGGAGCCCAACTCCGGGTCGATGCGCGACGCGTCGAACGTGCAGTCGGGGCAGACGTCGTCTTCGTCCACCTCCCCGTCGCAGTCGTTGTCGAACCCGTCGCAGGTGACCTCCACGGTCTCCATGCCCGGCGCGGCGCACGACCAGCCCTGCGGCGTGCACTCCGGCTCGTGCAGGGCGCAGATCCCCAGGCACTCCGGGGGATCCTCGGCGCAGGGGTCTTCGGGGGTGGTGGCGTCGTCGTCGTCCCCGGCGCTGCTGTCGTCGTCATCCCCAGCGCTGCTGTCGTCGTCGTCCAGGGCTGCGGTGCCGTCGTCGTCGTCACCGGGCTCGGGCGGGTTGGGACACGCCGCGACCAGCAGCAGGAGGAGGAACAGGAGGACGCGCTTCATCAGCCCTCGGCACGGCTCAGGGGGCGCATGACGAGGCCCCGGTTGTTCAGGTTGAGCTGCGGCGCGTTGGCGTCCGGCTCGAGCTCTTCGGCCTGGAGCATCCCCACGCCCTCGATCTTCACGGTGTCACCGGGCTCGATCACGGCCCCTTCGGCGAGGCGCGCGCCCAGGCTGTTGAGGATCGCGCCGATGCGGGCGCCGTGCTTTGGGGGGACGGCGGTGACGACCAGGTCCGGGCGGCCGAACTTCTTCATGCCCCGCGTGTGCACGATGTGGCCCCACTCGGGCGCCGGCTCGGTCTCGAAGATCACGCTGACCTCGTCCTCGTACTTGAACGGGGCGTCCGGCGGGCGCTTCGCGAGGTCCCCGGTGCTGAGCCACTTGTGGGCGTGAGCGTCGAGCATCGCGAACGCGCCGGTGTCGGCGAACGCGCGGCTGAGGGCCCAGGCGGACTGGAGGTGCGTCAGATCCTCCGGATCCTCCGCCGTGACCCGGACGACGTGCACCAACGTCGGCTCCACCGGCGGGCCGCCTTCCCACCCGAGGTGGTTCTTGGCGAGCACCATGAGCGACTCGCTGAAGAAGCCGTTCACCCAGTCGGGGGCTTCGGCGCGGGCGACGGTGCGCACGTCGACGTTCTCCGCCAGCCCCGTCTCCGGGACGCCGTGAGCGAAGGAGCGCAGGGGGAGGGCCGGCGCGCCGTCCGGCGCCTGGGAGAAGAGGAAGATGGTGACCTCGGCGTCGCCGCCGCCGGGCTCGAAGTGAGGGCGGTCCCAGGGCGCGACGCCGCTGTCGGATTCGTGCGCCGCGGTGGGGTCGTTCTGCGTCTCGGGCGTGTCTCCCATGGGCTGGAGACTACACCGCCAGCATCAGGGCTCGGGGTCGCAGAAGTCGCCGATCCCGTCCCCGTCGGTGTCCGTCTGATCGTCGACGTGGTCGGTCGGGCCGAGGAGGCTGAGGCCCAGGTCGGTCATGGGCGTGACCTGGTCCTCTTCGTAGAAGCGCGCGACGACGCCCCATCCGCCGCCGCCGTCGTACACCTTGTGTAGCAGCCGGTTCCAGCCCGCCTCGAGCGTCACCGCGAACTGGAGCTGATCCGCGGACACGCCGCTGCAGTTCAGCTTGCGGCCGACCTCGACGCCGTTCAGCCAGACGACCTGCCCGTCGTCGGACCCCACCGCCAGCGATGCCGCGCGCTGCTGGGGGGAGTAGACCCAGCTCATCACGTAGGCCTCACGCGGCGCGGCGTCGTTGAACCAGTCGGTGAAGCGGAGGATCGCCGTGTCGCCGGGCCAGGCGAACCAGGCGAACCACGACCGGTCCGACGCGACGTCACCCAGGACGGGCTCCGCGTCCGCGTCGCTGGTGGCGGCGAACGCGTCGGGGGAGGGCTCGCAGTCGCCGGGGGTCACGCCCTCGGTGAAGGCGCCCAGCACCATCCACAGAGTCACGAATCCGTCGCTGGCGGTGCTCCAGGGGAAGGGCGAGTCGGCGCCGTTGGGCGCATCGGGGCAGTTGTCGACCACGTCGTCGACGCCGTCGTCGTCGTCGTCCGGGTCGCACACATCCGCGATCCCGTCCCCGTCCAGGTCCTGGCTCGGATCCGGAGCGAGGCTGGGGAGGTCGGCGCAGCTGTCCACCAGCTCCACGCTGAGGGTGTAGCTGGGCACGACCGTGTCGAGGATCGGCGCGACACACACGGTGTGGGTGCCGGCGCCGAGGTACCGCGCGTCGTTGCTGGTGTCCGGTTCGATGGTGGAGCAGCCGGTGTCGAAGGCCGGCGGCCCCGAGACGACGCGCACGCCGTCGGCGTCCAGCACCTCCACGATCGCGTCGCCGCTGCACCCGTCCGGTTCCTCGAGGGTGGCGCGCACCGCGTGCCCGTCCGCGACCTCGACGGTGAAGCAGTCCTCGTCGCCCCGCTGGATCGCGCCATCGACGGTGCCGCCGTCGGGCAGGGCCTGGGGCGTGTCGAGTCCGTTCGGCTCGGTCTCGGACGGGCCGGTCTCGGCGGTGCAGAGGTGGGTGCAGCCGTCGCCACCCCAGAGGTTGCCGTCGTCGCAGACCTCTCCGTCGTCCACGCTGCCGTCGCCGCAGACCAGGGCCGGGGCCGGTGGGTCGCCGGCGGAGGGGCAGCCGAGGACCAGGAACGCGAGGGCGAGCAGGGCGGTGCGGCGCATGCCGGCAGCGTAGTGCACAGGGTGAGTCCCGGTCCCGCAGTCTCGTCAGGCTGCCGCCCGCGCGCGCAGCGCCTTGAAGAGCAGGGCGTGCCCGAGCAGCGCGCAAGCGACCAGCACGGTGGGCAGCCAGATGAACGGGAAGTGGGCGATCCACACGTTCGGCGGGGTCGTGGGGAGCTGCTGGAAGGGGCTCGGCATCGACGCCACTCCGGTGCCCACCACCGTCAGGAGGAGCCCGAGTCCGACGACGTTCCACAGGTGGAGCGCGGCGTGCGGGAGCTTGTGGGCGAACGGGGCGACGAGCAGCGCGCTGATCCCCGTCAGGATGTCCAGGTTGTAGCCATCCCAGGACATCTCGGGCGGTGCGATCCCCTCCACCACGGCGTGGTGGATCAGCAGCTCGACGCCGATGCGGAACGCCTGCGCACCCACGAGCAGTCCGAGCGGCAGCGCGGCCAGCCGACCGCCGAGCGGGGAGCGGACCAGCAGCGTGATGCCGACCAGCGCCGCGAGCAGCACGGGGAGCGGGCGGGGCGGATCGAAGTGGGCGAGGTGCCCGCCGGCCGCGAGGAGGCCGGTCGCCCCCATCCAGAGCACGAGCATGAGGGCGAGGCCGGGCACGTTGCCGCGGGCGGCGCGCGCCGCCGCGAGGAAGAGCGCGGCCACGAGCACCGAGATGGCGACGAATCCGCCGGCCAGCAGCGGGGAGGGGTCCTGGGGAAGCATCGTCCGAGCGTAGCGAGGCCCGCGGGATCGTCGACGCAGCCACTCGTTGCACCCACACGGACCGCGTCGGTGCGTCACAATCGGTGCATGCATCGCGCGCTCGTCCCTGCCTTTGCTCTGTCCGTCCTGCTCGGATGCCCGCCCGCCGAGCCGGAGCCGACGCCGCCCCACGCGGACTCGTTCTGTACCCAGCACGGCTGGACCGAGCGGGCCTTCCAGACCGAGGGCGTGTTCGGGGATCAGCGCCGCGACCTGGCGGACGACTTCTGGATCGAGACGACCGCCGGCCGCTGGTCGTTCGACGAGGAGTGGACGGGCTGCGAGACGTACCTGTTCGTGCCCGACACCCTCGAGGTGTCCCCCCTCGACGACACGCCGCTGCTCGCCTCCGACGACGATCTCGCCCAGCTCATCGAGACGTCGCCGGACAACGTCCACTACTTCTTCATCGCCGCCGGAGACCCGGATGCCTTCGTGGACGGCATGGAGGAGCGCATCGAGCGGGTCACGGACGAGCTCGACGACGCCGACGCGGACTGGTGGCGGGCCCGCCTGCACGTCGCCACGGAGCGCCAGTCGGATCTGGGCGGCTGGATCGAGCGCGCCATGTCCAGCTCGGGGGAAGGGTTCGGGATCGACCGATTCCAGCGCATCCGCGGCATCGGACAGCTCGCGGACGTCACCCGCTACAGCTCCGCGCTCAACAACGCCGGCGCCTGGCCCTGGGAGGCGAACCTCGCCTACGTCGCGCACGAGGCCCAGTACTACAACTACGAGAGCGACCGGCAGGATGAGCTCGACGCGGTGGACTGGACCGAGGTCTGGGTCTTCTACGACGAGAACATGCGGGTGACGGGCAAGAGCCACGCCACCGTGGAGTTCCCCGACGCGGCCACGATGGCCGGCTTCGACACCATGCTCCTGGACGTGCGCCACGTCTGCGACCAGGGCAGCCGCGAGTTCGGCAACTGCGACGCGTGGGACGCCGGCAACCGCGTCCACCTGTGCGACGACCCCGAGGACCCGGACGCCTGCAACACCCTGCTGGGTCGGTACATCACCACGTACCACCGGGAGGGGCGCTGGCTCGTCGACAGCACGGAGAACCTGCCCTTCCTGGCGGCCGGCGGGCCCCAGCGCATCCAGTACGTCGGCCCGCGCGTCGGCTACTGGATCAGCCTGCGGATCCTGCTCGCGAACACCGGCAAGGGCGGCGCGCCGTACCAGGTGGACCCGCTCTGGGAGGGCGGCAGCTGGAACGCCGACTACGACGCCAACCATCCGCCCATCACGATCGATGTGCCCGCGGACGCCACGAAGGTGCACCTGCAGGCGACGCTCTCGGGGCACGGCCAGGGCGGCGACGACAACTGCGCCGAGTTCTGCAACCACGTGCACACGTTCACGGTCGACGGAGTCGAGCACGTGGCCGACCACCCGAACATGGGCGATCAGCAGGGCTGCCTGAAGCAGATCGACCAGGGCACGGTGCCCAACCAGCACGGCACCTGGTGGTTCGAGCGCAGCTCCTGGTGCCCCGGCAAGCAGGTGGATCCCTGGGTCTGGGACATCACCGACCTCGTGACGCCTGGCGGGAGCACGACGATCACGTACACCACGAACTACGGCGAGTTCGACGACGGCAACATCAACCTCCAGAGCTGGGTCACCTACTGGCGCTGAGCCCGCGATGAGCCCGCTCGACCTGGGCGTCTTCCGGATCGACGCGCCCCTCGGCGAGGGGGGCATGGGCGTCGTGTTCCGCGGGCGGCACGTGGAGCAGGACGTTCCGGTGGCCGTGAAGGTCATCCACCCCGAGGAAGCCGGGCGGGAGGCGGTGCAGCGTGCGTTCGCGGACGAGGTGCGTGCGGTCGCCGGCCTCGACCATCCGGGAATCGTGCTCCTGTTCGACCAGGGGGTCGTCGCGCCGGACCTCGCGGCGCAGTCCGACGGGCGGCTCGTGGCCGGATCGCCCTGGCTCGTCATGGAGCTGGCCAGCGGCGGCAGCCTGGCGGGTCGTCCGCTGCCGAAGAGCTGGGACGCCGTGTCGGCGCTGCTCCTGCCCCTGCTCGATGCGTTGGCCCACGCCCACGCCCGGGGCGTGATCCACCGCGACCTGAAGCCCGGCAACATCCTGCTGGGCACCGGCGATGACCTGCGGCCCGGCCTGAAGCTCACCGACTTCGGCATCGCGCAGGCGGTGGCGCGGTTCGGGCGCCGCGACGACGCCGGTTCGCGGGAGCGCGCGGGGGGCACGCCGTCCTACATGGCGCCCGAGCAGTTCCAGGGGCAGTGGCGGGACCAGGGCCCGTGGACCGATCTGTACAGCCTCGGCTGCCTGACGTGGCAGCTCGTCACCGGCCAGCTCCCATTCACGGCGGACAGCGTCCTGGGCCTGGCGGTGGCCCACATGCACGCGCCGCTGCCGACGTTCGCCCCGCGCTTCCCCGTGCCGTCGGGGCTGGAGGAGCTGCTGGGTGGGCTCCTCGAGAAGGCGCCTGCCCGGCGCTTCGAACGCGCCGCGGACGTGGCCGCGGCCCTGGCGGCGCTGTCGGCCGTGGCCGGGGCGGACGAGGAGGACGTCGATCCCGCCCTGAGCGTCACCATCGACATCGCGCCGACGCTGTCGGTGGCGACGAACGCGCGCCCGTCGGGGCCGAGGCCGACGTCGCGGGGCCTGGGGGTCGCCGAGGGCCGCGCGGATCCGAGCGCTCCAGCGCCGCTGGTGCCGCCCGCGACGTGGTCCCCCGAACTCGTGCCCAGCCATCCGTTCCGGTTGCTCGGCGCTGGCCTCGGGCTGCCGCAGCTGCGCCCGCCTCCATTGGTTGGGCGCGCGCCGGAGCAGGAGATCCTGCGGAGCGCGCTCGACGGCGTGGCTGCCACCGGCGTTCCGGCGGCGGTCCTTCTGCACGGACCGCGGGGAATCGGGACATCGAGGCTGGCGGGGTGGCTCGTCCAGCGCGCCCATGAGCTCGGTCGCGCGACGGCGCTGGTGGCCGGCGCGGAGGGACTGCGCGGCCTCGTGGGGCGGGCGACCCGCACGCTGGGCCTGGACGCGGCCGGCGCCCTCGAGCGGCTGGAGCAGCTCCTGCCGGAGCAGACCCCCACGGCGCGGGCCCACCGCCGGCGGCTCGCCGATCTGGTCGCCATCGACGAACACGGCGGTCCCGACGTGCTGGCCGCCGTCAGCTGGTCCCTCGCGGCGTTCGCCGAGCGCCGCCCCGTCATCGTCTGGTTCGACGACTGCCAGCACACACCCGGGGCCGTCCAGCTCACCCGGACGCTCCTCGAGCGCGTCGATCTTCCTGTCCTGGTCCTGCTCACGGCGGACGATGGGGCCCTCGCCACCGGGCTCGGCGCCGCCGAAGGGGTCGCCGCGCTGCGTGCGCACCCGCGGACCCGCGCGCTCCCCGTTGGTCCGCTCGACGCCGCCGCCACGCGGGGGCTGATCGACGGTCTGGTCGGCATCGGAGGAGGCGGCCGGGCGGCGCTGGCGGAGCGGGCGGCGGGCAACCCGCTGTTCGCGGTCGAGCTCGTGCGGGACCGCGTGGCGCGGGGGTTGGTGCGCCCTGGTCCCGTCGGCTTCGAGCTCGTCGATGCCGGCGCCGGCCTCCCCGACGACCTGGCGACGCTGTGGGGCGGCGCGGCGGAGGCGGCGCGGCGGGCGCTCGGTCCGGCGGGCTTCTCGGCGCTGCAGGTGGCCGCGGTCCTCGGGATCCGCGTGCACATGGACGAGTGGACGGACTGCCTCGCGCGCGCCGCGATCGACGCGCGCCCCGCCCAGGTCCTCGAACACCTCCTGGCCAGCCGCGCGGCCGAGGCGACTCCGGACGGGTGGCGCTTCGCGCAGGGCATGGTGCGTGACGCCCTCGTGGAGCGGATCGCGCCGGGGACGGCGGTCCAGTGGCACGCCTGCGCGGCTCAGATGCTGGCCGGGCGGCCCCACGCTCGGCGTCGGGACGCGCGGCTGGGCCGACATCTTCGCGCGGCCGGGAGCCCCCAGGAGGCGCTGGGCCACCTCCGGGCCGGGGTCCACCACGCCACGGTCCGCGGCCGGGACTTCGGTCTCGCCCAGCAGCTGCTCGACGAGCACGCGTCCCTCCTCGCGTCCCTGCGCGCCGCGGGCGACGTCAGCGACCGGTTCCTGCTGGAGGCCGAGGTGGCGGGAGCGGCGGTCCGATCAGATCTGTGCGGCGCCACGGGGCGGATGTCGGAGTCCGCGCGGATCGGGGAGGCGGCCTTCGCCGGCGCCCGCGCCCTCGGGGACGAGGGGCTCCTCGTGGACGTCTACGCCATGGTGATCGCCGCGTGGCTCTCGCTCGCGCGCTTCGACGCGGTCATCGCGCTCGTCCCCGAGGCCCTGGAGCTGGCGGCCCGCGCGCGGCCCCTGCGCACGGTCGGGCTCACCCGCTACATGGCCGTCGCACAGATGCGACGCGGGGACCTGGACGCCGCGACCACCTGGGCGGAGCGGTCGTGCGCGGAGGCCGAGCGGCTTGGCCTCGAGGGGGGCCGGCCGCCCGCGCTGCGCGTCCTGGCGGAGATCGCGACCCGCGAAGGGCGGCTCGAGGAGGCGGAGGCCCGGATCCGCGAGGCCCTCGCTGGATTCGAGGCCAACGGCTCCGGGCCCGGCCGCAGCCGCATGCTCAACCAGCTGGGCGAGCTCGCGCGCCACCGCGGCCAGCTGGAGGAGGCGGTGCGGTGGTACGAGGAGGGGCTGGAGGCCGCGTACGAGCTCGGCGCCGGGCTCGCGGTGGTGGCCGCCTTCAACCTGGTCCTGTGTCGGGCGCAGCAGGGCCGCTGGTCGGACGCCTGGCGGCTCCTGCAGCGACACCAGGTGGAGGCGCGGGCGCGCGGCAATCCCACGATCGGACTGGGCGTGGCCCTCCTCCTGCTCGGGGTGCACGCCCACCGCGGGTCCTGGGAGCGGTGGGACGCCCAGCTCCAGGCCGCGCGGACGCTGAAGGAGGCCACCGGCGGGTTCACCGAGGACGACCACCGCCGCTGCCTCGCTCTCTCGCTCGCCGTCCTGGACAACCTGGGGGAGGAGGCCCGCGCGGCCCGCGCCCGCACCCTGGAGGACCCCGCTCGCCCTTGACTCCTCACGTGCGCGCGCGACAATCCACGTCCCGATGAAGCGCCTCCTGCTCCTCCTCTGTCTGCCGTTGCTCGCCTGCCCGTCCGAGGAGTCGCTCCGGGATCCGGGCGAGTTCGTGCTCCATCGCCTCAACCGCGCCGAGTACAACAACACGGTGCGGGACCTCTTCGGGACGGACCTGCGCCCGGCCGACGACTTCCCCGCCGACGACTTCGGCTTCGGCTACGACAACATCGCGGCCACGCTGAGCCTGTCCCCCCTGCACATCGAGCTCTACGAGCGCGCGGCGGATCGCCTCATCGACGACGCGCTGCACAGCGGCGTCACCTACCCGCTGGAGCTGGCGGCCGAGGCTGAGGACGCGACGGCCACCGTCGGCACGGCGGGGTACGACTTCGGCGCGGGGTTCTGGAACCTCTCCACTGAGGGCACCCTGACGGCGACACTCGAGGTCCCCGTGGGCGGCGTGTGGTTCGCCGGCGCGCGGGCCTTCGGACACTCCGCGGGCGGGGAAGCGGCCCGGATGCGCGTGGCGATCGACGGCGACGTGCTCGGCGCCTGGGACGTCACGGACGTAGCCGGCGACGCGCAGATCTACGGGGCCGAGCTCGTGCTGACCGAGGGCCCCCACACCCTGGAGGTGGCGTTCACCAACGACTTCGAGTCGGCCGCCACCGGCGCGGATCGGAACCTCCTCGTGGACCGGCTCGTGCTGCAGGGCCCGCTGAACGTGGAGTCGCCGCCGAACACGAAGCGGGACCGGCTCATCCCCTGCGATCCCGGGGAGCTGGGGCGCCGCACCTGCGCGGCCCACGCCATCCGCACCTTCACCGAGCGCGCGTGGCGCCGCCCCATCAGCGAGGACGAACTGCTCGGGCTGCTCGGGATCTACGACCTCGTCATCGTCGAGGACGACTTCGACCTGGCGGTGGCGAGCGCCATCAAGGCCGCGATGCTCTCGCCGTGGTTCGTCTTCCGGGTGGAGCTCGACGCCAACGCCAACGACCCGACGCCCCATCCGGTGTCTCCCTTCGAGCTGGCCGCGCGGCTGAGCTACTTCATCTGGTCGTCCACGCCGGACGACCAGCTGCTCGACGCGGCGCGCAACGGCGCGCTCGAGACGGACGAGGACATCGAGCTGCAGGTCGCGCGCATGCTCGGGGACGCCAAGGCCGAGGCGTTGGTGGACAACTTCGCCGGGCAGTGGCTGTACATCCGCGCCGTCGAGGACGCCGCGCCCGACGGCGCCACCTGGCCGGACTTCGACGACGCCCTGCGGGACGCCATGAAGCAGGAGATGAGCCTGTTCTTCGGGATGTTCCTGGAGGAGGACCGGTCGATGCTGGAGCTGCTGACGGCCCGCGAGACCTTCCTCAACCAGCGCCTGGCCGATCACTACGGCATCACCGGCTTCAGCTTCCCCGAGGACGGCAGCTTCACGCACGTGTCGTTCACGGGGGATCGGCGCGGCGGGATCCTGACCCAGGGCGGCGTCCTCACGGCAACGAGCTATCCGCTGCGCACGTCGCCGACACGTCGCGGCAAGTGGATGCTCGAGCAGCTGCTCTGCCAGGGGCCGCCTCCGCCTCCGCCCGGCGTCGAGGGCCTGGAGGAGGACTCCACCACCCAGGATCCCGAGACCGTGCGCGAGCGCCTGGAGCAGCACGCGACGGACCCCACCTGCGCCGGGTGCCACGTGCGCATGGACGCCATGGGCTTCGCGCTGGAGCACTTCGACGCCGTCGGGGTGTGGCGGGACACGGACCAGGGTCAGCCCATCGACGCCGCGGCAGAGATCGACGGCGAGGGGTTCGATGGAGCCCTGGAGCTCGGGGCCATGCTCGCCACCGACGGGTCCCTGTCCCGTTGCATGGCCCAGCAGCTCTACACCTACGCGCTCGGTCGGGGCCCCCAGACGGTGGACTGGCCCGTGATCAGCGACATCAACAGCCAGTTCGAGGACGGCGGCTACCGCCTCGCGGAGCTGGTGGAGGCGATCGCGAAGAGCTCGGCGTTCCGACACCGGCGCGGAGGGCAGGAGCTCACCGCCGAGCCGCCGCCCGAGGACGCCACGCCCGCCGAAGAAGAGCCCACCCGTGACGGCTGGGAGGGGGAGTGATGGCGGCTCGACTCTCGCGTCGGCACATCCTCGGGGGAGCCGCGGCCGCGGTCGCCCTGCCGCTCCTGGACGTCATGCGGCCCCGTCGCGCCCGGGCGGACCAGGGCTCGGGCGTCCCGAAGCGGATGCTCTTCTACTTCGTGCCCAACGGGATGCACATGCCCGCCTGGTTCCCGAGCATGAACGGCGACCAGCTCGAGCTCTCGCCGATCCTCGCGCCGGGCCTCGCGGGCCTCGAGGAGAAGCTCCTGGTCATCCGCGGCCTCGCCAACCGCCCCGCGGTGGTGCCGGTGGCCGGGGACCACGCCCGCGGCACGGGCAGCTTCCTCACCTGCCGCACCGTCAACAAGTCCGAAGGCGACGCCATCTACAACGGCGTGAGCGTCGACCAGGTCGTGGCGCCCCACCTGTGCGGCGGCGCCCTGTTCCCGTCGCTGCAGCTCGGCATCGACGGGGGTGGGTCCGTGGGGGCCTGCGACTCCGGCTACTCCTGCGCCTACATCCGCAACATCAGCTGGGCCGGGCCGGCGACGCCGCTGGCGAAGATCGTGTCCCCGCAGGTGCTCTTCGACCGGATGTTCGCGGGCTACGACCCGGAGCTCGACGCGGCCGCGCGGGAGCGGCGCCGGGCCTACCGCACCTCCATCCTCGACCACGCGCTGGGGGACGCAACCTCGCTGCGCAGCCGCCTCGGCGTGCGGGACCGGCAGAAGCTGGACGAGTACCTGACGGGCGTGCGGGATCTGGAGACGCGCATCCAGGACGCCGAGAGCGAGCTCGCGTGCGCGCCGCCGGATCGACCGCCGGACGACGTCACCTACCTCGAGCACGTGGCCCTGAACACCGAGCTCATGGCCCTCGCCTTCGAGTGCGACCTGACGCGCGTGACGTCGTTCATGCTCGGCAACGGGAGCAGCTACCGCAGCTTCAGCTTCCTGGGCGTGGGCGGCGCGCACCACGAGCTGTCGCACCACGGCGGCGACGCGCAGAAGCAGGCCGGGCTCCAGGCGATCGACACCTGGGAGGTCGAGCAGCTGGGCAACCTGCTGCGGCGCCTCGACAGCATCGAGGAGGCCGACGGCAGCTCGGTCCTCGACAACACGCTCGTCTACTTCAGCAGCGAGATCGCCGACGGCGACAGCCACCAGCACGACGATCTGCCGGTGGTGCTGGCCGGAGGCTTCGGCGGCGCCGTGCGCACCGGCCGCTACCTGGACCTGGGCGAGGAGCGGCCCCTGGCGGACCTGTACCTCGCGATGATCCAGGCCGCCGGCGGCTCCGACGCGACCTTCGGGGCGGACTCGACCGGCGTCCCGGTGGAGCTCGGCTGATGGACCCCCGGATGACCGAGACGCAGGCGGACCAGGAGCCGCAGGAGACGGCGGAGGCCTGGCGCTGGGCGCTGGGGCTCATCCCCTGGTTCATCTTCGTCGGGTGCCTCGCGCTGGTGGACGGCGTCGGCTGCGTGCCGGTCGAGGAGCCCGCGGGGGACGACGACATCACCCCGGCCTCCTACGGCGACGACGACGACGCCTCCGGGGACGACGACGACGCCCTCGGTGGGCCCTATCCCGCGGTGTTCTCACCGGATCCGGACGCGGTGGGCTTCCCCCGAATCAATCCGCTGTGGGTCGAGTTCAGTCAGGAGCTCGACGTGGCCGCCATCAGCCTCGTCGACGCGGACGGGGCCGACGTGCCGGTCCGGTCGCTCCGGGTCGGGGACGTGCGCTTCATGGCGATGCCCGACGAGGCCCTCGACGGCGACGCGACCTACACCGCCACGGTGACCTGGGACGGCGACGACAGCTTCTCCTGGAGCTTCACCACCGCCGCCGCGCATCCCTCCGTGGGCGATCCCACCGGCGTGACGATCGCCTGGGACATCCCCGGGGGCGACGCGAGCAGCCCGCCCGGGGCCGAGGCCTTCGTGAACCAGCTGCCGCTGACGCTGCTGACGTCCATCGGAGGGACGACCGACGCCGTGTCCGTGCTCGCGGCCGGCGGGCAGGAGGTGGACGGCGGGTTCGAGCAGGACCTGTGTGTGCCGACCTTCGAGCCGACGGAGTCGCAGGCGGCCCTCTGGGGCGATCCGCTGCTGCAGACCCCGGCCGCGCTCTTCCGGCTGACTGTCGATCTGTCCATTGCGGGGTTCGGCGTCGAGGTGCTCCCGCTGCGGGACGTGCGGCTGGTGGCCGAGCTCGCCGCCGATCAGGACGGCATCACGGGGCTCGCCGAAGGCATGTTCGTCGGCTTCGGGGACCTGCGCGAAGTCGCGCTGCCGGGGCTGTGCGACACGCTCGGTGGGGTCGCGATCAACTGCACTCCATGCCCCGGCGACGGCGCCGAGCAGTGCATGGTGTTCGCCCTCCACGGGATCCAGGGCGTGGTCGCGGACGTGCAGCTCGTCCCGCGGCTCGCGGCCGACGTGAAGGCCGATCCCGCCTGCCTCCCCGACACCGAGGGGGGCTGAGGCCAGCGCATGCATCGGGGGGGACTCATCGCGGGCCTGCTGGGCCTGCTCGCGGCCGTGTGCGCGGGATGCGCGGAGCCGGCGGGCCATCCGTGCTGTCCCGACGGTGCGTGGCAGGAGCTGCGCCCCAGCGACGGACGCGCTCCGGCCGAGGCGTGGTGCACCATCCCGGGTCCACCGTCGCCGAGCGTCGCGCCTCCCGGGGCCATGGAGGAGGCGCTGCATGCGGGAGTCCGGTTCGATCCCGCGGGGCTGTCCTGCCCCACCGACTTCAGCCGCTGGGTGCCGTTCGTCGATCGGACGACCGCCGGCATCGGCGCCGGCGCCACCGAGTACGTCTTCGACGAGAACGGCGTCCCCCTGGTGGACCTGTCCCGCATCCACCCGGGCGCGGGCTTCCGCTACTCGCCCATCTCCATCGGCATGTACGCGACGCTCCTGTTCGGCGACACCCTCACCGGCGATCTCGAGGCCGTCGACAAGCTCCGGGCCCAGGGCGACTGGCTCGTCGAGAACGCGGTGCCCCGCTACTGGCAGGGCACGCGCTTCGACTCCTGGGAGTTCGACATCGACAACCTGTACTTCGGGTTCGAGGCCCCGTCGTCGTCGGCCTACGCGCTCGGGGTGATCCTCCCGGGGCTGGTGGGCGCGTTCTGTGCCACGGGGGACGCCCGCTACCTCGCAGCGGCGGAGCGCGGCCTCGCCACGTTCATCGTGCCCATGAACGACGGCGGGATGACCACCTGGATCGACGACGAGCACGCCTGGTACGAAGAGGGCGCCGACGTGGAGGGCGCTTCGTCCCGCATCCTCAACGGGCACATCGCGGCGGTGGCGGGCCTGTGGGCCGTCTCCCAGTGGACCGGCAGCGCCCTGGCGGCCGATCTGGTGGACGCCGGCGTGCGCACCGCGAAGGCGGACATGCACCTGCACGACCCGGGCTTCCTGTCGACCTACGCGCAGTGGGCGAGCCCCGACTTCTTCCCGCTGGTCGCCTACGCCGAGGGCTACAACCGGTTCCACGCCTCCCAGATCGCCTGGCTGTACGAGCTGACGGGTGACGTGGCCTTCCTGGCCGAGGCCCTGCAGGTGGCGCGGTACGACGATCCGCACCTCACCGTGTCCACCAGCGGCGCCCTCGCGGGGCAGGCGAACTTCGCCGAGCACAAGCGCATGGTGGATCGCTGGGTGGAGGCCTCCGGCGGATGGGTGGAGTGGACGCTGGAGCCGGGTCAGACGGTGGACGGCGTGACGGTGTGGGCGCACGACCCGGAGCTGCTCCCGAGCGAGTTCGACGTGACGCTGGATCGGGCGGGTTCGGATCCGGTGGTGATCACGCGGCCATGGCCCCAGGGCTGCCACGACACCCACGTGCCCACCGGATCGCTCGTCGCGGACCGCGTGCGCGTCACGGTCCGGGGGCGCGCGGGTGCCGACGTCGGGCTGCGGGCGGCGGGCGTGCATCGCTCCACGGGTCACCCCACGGCGGCGGCGCCCTGGATCTTCCACAGCGAGACGAACCGGCCGGCGTCGATGTTCGGGCCCGAGGGATGGGTGCATCCGCCGGGCACCTGGGTCGTGCTGGACCTGCACGACAGCTTCCTGACCTTGGAGCTGGCATTCGCTGACTGGCCCGGCGCGGCGGTGCCGACGTTGCTCGTGGGCGATGCGCTCGATGCGCTCGCGCCAGTGGCTCCGACCGTCCTGCGCGAGCAGGGAGGGCTGCAGCTGCGGCTCGACCCGGTCCCCGCGCGGTTCCTCCGCGTGGTGTTCCCGGAGAGCGGGTGGGGGGCCGAACGGCGCATGTGGGCGCGCCCGATCCCGGATCCGGTTCAGACGTCGAGGTAGCAGGGCACGCCGCCGCGCCGGATCTCCTGGAACAGTAGCGACGTCTGGTAGTGGCGGACCTCGGGCCGCGCCGCGAGCCCCTCGAGCACGAAGTTCCGCAGGTGCTCGGTGTCGCGCACCATCACGTGCAGCAGGTAGTCGTCCTCGCCGCCCAGGTTGAACAGCGCCACCACCTCGCGCAGCTCCGGCACCTCGGCCATGAACCGCTCCAGCGCCGGCCGACTCTGGTCCCCGAGCCGGATCGCGATCATCGCCTGCAGTCCGATCCCCAGCGCCGCGGGATCGACGCGCATCTCCGCATCCCCGAGCACGCCCCGCGCCCGCAGCCGGCGCACCCGCTCCAGGCAGCTCGAGGGCGCCAGGCCCACCCGGGACGCCAGCTCCTTGTTGGAGAGCCGAGCATCGTTCTGAAGCGCGGTGATGATTCCGACGTCGATTCGGTCCAGGGGCCGTTGCGTGCTCATGTTCCGCAGTCTATTCGATGGATGGTCGAACTGTCCGAACGTAGCCTTCTGTTGAAGACGAGGTGCGGTCATGGATTCGGATCGGGCGGCGCGAACCAGTCTGTTGTTCGAATTGGCCGAGGCGCTCCAGAGGGTGGGCACCGGCACGGCCCGGGTGGAGGAAACGCTCGCGCGCGTGGCCGGGGCGATCGGTGTGCAGGGATGGTTCTTCGCCCTGCCGGACGCCGTCTGGGCGACCCTGCAGTTCGGGGATGGCGAGCCCGTCACCCACCTCGTGCCCGCCCCCGGGGGCGACGTGGATCTCGCGGGGCTCGACGCGCTGCGCACCCTGTCCCAGCAGCTCATGGACGGAGATCTCGGCGTCGCCGAGGCCCGCGCGGAGCTCGCCCGTCTGGCCGCCCGTCCCCCGACGTGGGGGCCGCGGGCCGTGGTCGCGGCCTTCGCGGTGGCGTCCATGGGCGCGGCGGTGCTGTTCGGTGGACGCCTCGGGGAGGCGGTGGTGTCCGGGGTCATCGGGCTGGGGATAGGCTGGCTCGTGCTGCGCGGCGCGGCTTGGCGCCTCGGTCGGCTGGTGGACGTGCTCGCGGCGGGCTGGGCGGCGCTGCTCGCGACCCTGGCCTCGACGCTCTTCGGCACCGCGACCGACGCGGTGGTCGTGGCCGGGCTCATCGTGCTCGTGCCGGGGTTCACCATCCACCGGGGAATGACGGACCTGAGCACCGGACACCTCGTGAGCGGCACGCTCCGGGTGGCGGTGGCGGGGACGGCGCTGCTCCTGATGGGGTTCGGCGTCGCATTGGGCGCGCAGGGCGCCGAAGCGCTGCTCGGACCGTCGCCGGTCGTGGCGGCGGGCGCCGGGGACGTGGGCCTGTCGACGCTGGCGATCGTCCTCATGACGCCGGCGCTGCTCGTCCTGTTCCAGGCTCCGCTGCGGGCCGCGCCGTGGGCGCTCGGGTCGGTGACGGTGGCGTGGTTCGGGTCGTTGCTCGGCGCGCGGATGCTGGGTCCCGAGCTCGGCGCCTTCGTGGCGGCCCTCGCGGTGGGGCTCTACGCGAACGGCTGGTCCCGGGCGACGAACCGGCCCGCCGCCATCCCGCTGGCCCCCGGGCTGCTGCTGCTGGTGCCAGGGGCGATGGGCTTCCGCGGGGTCGCGGCGCTCCTGGACGGGGACGCCGTGGCGGCGATGCAGACGGGCTTCTCCACGCTGCTGGTGGCGGTGGCCCTGGTGTGCGGGCTGCTCGTCGCGAACCTGGTGGTCGCGGCCCCGGAGCACATCAAGCGAGGCCGACCAGGGCGAGACCCAGGCACAGCACGACCACGCCGATCTCCAGGCGCGGCACCCACCCCGACGGCGTGATCCGCCGCAGGCGCTCGCCGCCGAGGTTGCCCAGGGCGATGCCCAGCGCGCCGAGGACGCCGAGGAGCAGCGCGTCCCGATCCAGGACCCCTCCGGCTCCGTAGCCGGTCATCCGCGCCACGTGCACCGAGGCGGCGCCGATGGCCCCCGTGGCGACGTAGCTCCGACCCGTCAACCCGCTCGACAGCCAGAGCGGGCCGGCGATGAGGCCGCCGCCCCCGCTCGTCGCGGTGACGAACCCCGCGAGGGCGCCTCCGCCGACGAGGGCGCCGGGCGGCGTGGTGATCCGCCAGCCCGACAGGACCTTGCCGGCGGCCACGACCGCGAGCGCGATCATCCCGATCCGCAGGACCATCTCGGGGATCCCCACGGCCAGCAGTCCGCCGAGCAGGGCACCGGGCCCCGCCCCCAGCGCGAAGCGCCACGCCAGGCGGTGGTCCACGTGGCGCCGGTACAGAGCCAGCCGATGCAGGTTCCCTACCAGCAGCGCCGGGCCCGTGATCACGAGCGCCGTGAGCGGGTCGACCGCGGTAGACAGCCCGAGCAGGAGGATGAGCCCGCCGCCCATGCCGGCGAGCGTGGTGAGAGCGCCTGCGAACAGGCTCAGCAGGAAGAGCAACAGCACAACCACCTCCTTGGGGCGCGGGCGCCCTGGTGTGTCGGATGTGCTGACCGGTCAGCGTGCAGAGAGCATCGGCGCTCCCACGGGATGCGTCCAATCGATTGATTCGCTGGTTGGTATATGCGTTCTGTATGGTTGGCCGATGCTCGACAACCTCCGGCACTTCCTCCTCGTCGTGGAGCACGGGACGTTCACCGCCGCGGCCCGCCACGCGCACATCACCCAGCCGGCGCTGTCCACGTCCATCAAGCGGCTCGAGGAGCAGCTCGGCGGGCGGCTGCTGCACCGGGATCCGCGTGGGGCGCGTCCGACGGTGGCGGGCCGGGCGCTGATCCCGAAGGCGGAGCTCGCCCTCGCCGCGGTGGAGGACGGCCGCCGCGCCGTGGCGGAGGTGCTCGGCCTGCACGCCGGCGAGGTGCGGCTGGGCGCCGGTCCGACCACCGCGACGTACATGCTCCCGCCGACGCTCGCGCGGTACCGGCAGCTCTATCCGGCGGTGCGGATCTTCCTGCGCGAGGCCCACAGCCCGGCGAGCTGGGACTCCCTGCGACGAGGCGAGCTCGACCTCGCCTTCGTGACCGGCGGATCGGTGCCGACCGGCGAGTCCTGGTTCGTGGCGGAGCCATGCCTGGACGACACGCTGGTGGTGGCCGCGGCGCCGGGGGATCCCGCGCCGGACGCCTGGGTGGGCTTCCCGCGCGGGTCGATGCTGCGGCGCATCCTCGACGAGCACTTCGACGCGCCGGATGTGGTCATGGAGCTGGGCTCCATCGCGGCCGTGAAGGGCAACGTGCGCGCGGGGATTGGCCGCTGCCTCATCAGCCGCCAGGCCATCACCCAGGATGTGGCCGAGGGGCGCCTGGTGGAGGTCGACGACCCGCGATCACCCATCCAGCGCACGCTCGTGGTGGTGCACCGCGGCGTCGATCGGCTGCCGCCCGCGGCCGCGCGGCTGCGGGAGCTCCTGCTGGACGCCTGAGCGCGCGAGAGCAGGGGCGAGTCGGCACCGTGCCTCGGAGGGAGCGTCGTGCCAGTCCAGGGGGGGAACAGTCTGTCCCCCCGGCGATCTGTCGCGCTTGGTCGGGAGATCGCGCCAGGCTTGGGGGGAAACAGTCTGTCCCCCCGCCGATCTGTCTGGTCCCTACAGCAGGGGACCGCCCGCGAGCACGTCCTTCGACGCGCCCTCTTCGTACTTCACGAAGTTCTCGCGGAAGCTGATCGCGAGCTTCTTCGCGGTGGCGTCGTAGGCCGCGGGATCCGACCACGTGGCCCGCGGAGTCAGCAGCGCCTGGGGCACGCCGGTGCAGCTCGTGGGCATCGCCAGTCCGAAGATCGGGTCCTGGACCGTCTCCGCCCTGGCGAGCTCGCCGCTGTGGATCGCGTCGATGATGGCGCGGGTCCAGGGCAGCTTGATGCGCGCGCCCACTCCGAACGGGCCCCCGGACCAGCCGGTGTTCACCAGCCACACGTTGGCGTCGTGCTCGGCGATGCGCTCGGCCAGCAGCTCCGCGTAGCGCGCCGGGTGCCACACCAGGAACGGCCCGCCGAAGCACGGCGAGAACGTGGCTTCGGGGTCGGTCACGCCCATCTCGGTGCCGGCCACCTTGGCCGTGTAGCCGCTGATGAAGTGGTACATGGCCTGGGCGGTGGTGAGCTTGCTCACCGGAGGCAGCACGCCGAACGCATCGCACGTCAGCAGGATCACGTTCTTCGGGTGACCGCCCACGCACGGGATCTTCGCGTTCTCGATGAACTCGATGGGGTACGAGCCGCGGGTGTTCTTCGTGATGGAGGTGTCGTGGTAGTCGACTTCCCGGGTGTGGGGGTCGAAGACCATGTTCTCCTGCACGGTCCCGAACCGCAGGGCCTGCCAGATGTCCGGCTCCTGCTCCGCAGACAGGTCGATCATCTTCGCGTAGCAGCCCCCCTCGATGTTGAAGATGCCGTTGTCCGTCCAGCAGTGCTCGTCGTCGCCGATGAGCAGCCGGTTCGGGTCCGCGGACAGCGTGGTCTTGCCGGTGCCGGACAGCCCGAAGAGGATGGACGTCTCGCCGGTGGCGCGGTCCTCGGTGGCCGAGCAGTGCATGGACAGCACGCCGCGCTTGGGCATCAGGTAGTTCATGATCGTGAAGACGCCCTTCTTCATCTCGCCGGCGTACTGGGTGCCGAGGATCACGAACTCGTGCCGGCTCAGGTGCAGGGAGACGGACGTCGTGGACGTCATGCCCGTCGTGTAGCGGTTCGCGGGGAACTGGCCCGCGTTGTAGACGACGTAGTCGGGCTGGCCGAAGTCCGCCAGTTGGGCGTCTGTAGGGCGTATGAGCATGTTCCGCATGAACAGCGCGTGGTACGCCCGGGCGCAGATGATCCGCACCTTGATCCGGTAGTCGGGATCCCACCCTGCGAACCCGTCGACGACGTAGAGCCGGTCGCACGTGTTCAGGTAGTCGATGGCCCGCTCGCGGTTGATGTTGAACGTGTGCTCGTCGAGCCGCATGTTCACCGGCCCCCACCAGATGTCGTCGGTGGTGGCGGGCTCGTCGATGATCCGCTTGTCGCTCGGGCTGCGGCCCGTCTTCTCGCCGGACAGGGCGACCAGGGCGCCGGCGGAGGTGATCGCGCTGCCGCGCTCGTAGCGCAGCGCCATCTCGTAGAGCATCGGCGCGGTGCCGTTGCGGACGATGGTCGTGACGTCGATGCCGTGAGAAGACAGGGACAAGGTCATGCGGGGGGCTCCTGGTGAGACGGCCGGATGGGCGGCGGAGTTTGCCAGGAGACACCAGCGACCGCCCTGATCCCCTCTGCGCCTTCGGCTGCGCGTCGCGACGGGGGACGGCGTCGGAGGGGCTCGTCCCGAGGGACTCCGCCCAGATCTCCTCTGCCGCCCCCCGCCGCGCCGCTTGCCTTCGGCACGACCTGTTTCAGACTTCGCTCGCTGCGCTCGCTGCGCGGCCCCGAGGGGCCTTGCCCTCACCCCTCGAACGACCAGGGCACGACGCCGCCTGCGCCCAGCGACCGGGGCTCCGGGTAGGCGCCGCCGCGGGCTACGTGCTCGCAGAGGCGCGCGAACGTCTCCGGATCCAGCTCCACGTCGCCGAGGAACGGGTGCAGGCGTTCGGGGCGCTCGGTGCCTGCGGGGACGACGAAGAACGACGGCACCGCCTGGACGCCGAAGAACGTCGACAGGTCCGCCTCCGCGTCGCCCGCTTCGGGGTCGATGTGCACGCGGATGACGTCGTCGAGGAACCGGCGCATCGGCTTGCTCGACAGGTACTCGCCGCGGAACCGCGCGCACCACGTGCACCAGGACGCGTGGAAGTACACGACCAGGGTCTTGCCGGTGCGATCGCGCTCATCGAGCGCTCGCTCGTACCCGGCGAACCCCGCGTACCAGCCGCGGGACCCCACCGGGTCGTACCGCTCGTTTCGCGAGGCGCCGGCGCTCCCGACCAGTGAAGCGCCTCGGCCCGGGGCCGGGTCGTCGACGGCTGGCGTCGAGGGCGGCTGCGTCTCCTCCGCGCGTTCGGACTGGGGCTCGGGCGCTTTCAACCGTTCGGGCTCGAGCTCGGGCTCCTGCGCCGGCTCGAGCTCGGCCACGGGCGGCTCGGCTCCGTCGGCCCGCCAGGACACCAGTTCGTCGCCGTAGCCGAGCTGGGCCGCGCGGAGGCCGGGAGCGGGGCGCGGCAGGATCAGCGGGGTTTCGTCCCGGGCGGGGGGCGCCACCGCCACCACGTCCGCCGTCGGGGTCAGGGCGGGGGCCGTCTCCGACGGCGGTCCCCGCAAGGCCCAGCCGAGGCCCAGCCCCAGAGTCAGTGCGGCCGCGACGAGGGGCCACGAAGGCCGCGGTCGGGGCGCGGACCGCACCACCAGGGGGCCGCGCCGCGGGCCGGTGCGCCGGGCGGTGAACAGGCTGCGCGCCTCGCCGAACCGCGCGAACACGACGCCGCAGTCCCGACACTCGGGCGCCTTGTCCTGCTGGGCCCCGCAGGCGGGGCACTGGATCCTCGACTCCATGCCCCACCGTAGATCCGGATGGCCCGCGATCGCAGGGAACTCCTGTGCGCGGGGGTACGATCGCTCTGCGCCACGACCGGCGCCCGAACCCTCCGGAGAGCCTCCGTGACGCTCCGCTCCTTCTGTCTCGTCCTCCTCAGTGCCGCCACCCTCGTGGGCCTGCCCCCCGCCACCACTCACGCCGAGACGGCTCAGGAGCAGGCAGCACGCCAGCTCGAGTTCGCTCGGACGGAGCTCGAGGCGGGCCGGCACCAGCGCGCCATTGGCTCTGCCGAGTCCGCCCTGCGCCTCGATCCGACCCAGCTCGAGGCCATCGTGCTCAAGGCGCTGGCGTTCGAAGCCCTGGGGGACATCGAGACCGCCGAGTCGCTGCTCGTCGCCTACCTCGACTTCGCCCGGGGCCGGGAGGTGGATCCGCGCGTCGCCGCCACCCAGGAACGCCTGGCGGCGAGCGACAAGCGCAAGAAGAAGAAGACGGAGACGATCCCGTCCTCCGCCGATCACAAGGCCGCGTCCCGCAAGCTCGTCGGCCTCGGCCGCTGCGACGAGGCTCTGGTCCCGGCGATCACCTTCATCGACGCGAACCCGAAGGAGCCCGTGGGCTACGCCGTCCTCGGTGACGTGCACCGCTGCGCCACGCTCGAGCGCCAGGCCGGGCTCGACTACCGCAAGGCCATCTCGCTGGGCAGCAAGGACTCGAGCGTGCGCATGAAGCTCAAGGAGATCGAGGGGAAGTTCGCCACCGTCCTGCTCGAGTTCGACGCCGAGTCCCTGGAGGGCCTCACGGTCCACACCATGCTGGGGAACCTGCCGCTGCAGCCGCTGTTCGGGCGGAACGAGGCGCGGTTCGACCTGATGCCGGCCGACACCCCGTTCAACGTCGAGATCGGGGGGCGCGGCTACCTCCCCCAGACGATCACCGTGCCGGGTGTGGCCCGCGGTGAGAGCCACACGGTCACGGTGACCCCCACCTACCTCGGCACCGGCACGGTGACCGTGGCCGACTGGCCCCCGGGCGGCATCGACCGGGTGGAGATCATGGACGGGTACGAGGCCACGCTCGTCTACCCGGGGCAGAGCCTCACGCTGGTGGCGGGCACGACGACGGCACGGATCATCAACCAGATCGGCACGCTCGAGGTCCCGGTGGAGATCGTCCGCGACCAGCAAGTCACCTTCGAGCCCGGCCGGTGGATGCCTGCATCGGTGGTGGTGAAGGGGCTGCCCACCGGCTGCACCGTGGAGGTCGCGCTCGATCAGCAGGGCGAGGAGTGGGTGTCCCGGGACGTGCCGAAGGGGGGTGGCACCCTCAACCAGGCCAGCGGCGTCTTCATCGCCGCGCCGGTCACCGTGGACGGGCTGCTGGCCGGGCCGTCCACCCTGCGGGTGCGGCACTCCACGCTCGGCGTCGGGGCCCAGTCGGTCACGCTCGCTCCGGCCGTGGCGAACGAGGTGGAGTTCGACCTCACGCAGCTCCCCGAGTCGGGCGCCCTCACCCGGAAGTGGAAGGCGCACAACGCGAAGGCGACGAGCCCGAAGTTCACGCCGCCCGTCATCGGCTCGCTCATCGGAGGCGGCGTCGCCTTCGTGCTCGGGGGGATCTTCGCTGGCGTGAGCGCCGACTCGGCCACCAAGGAGCGTGGCAAGTACGACATCTACTTCGATGCGGTGGGCACCGGGGTCGACACGGACCCGCTCCTGGAGGACTTCCGGGCCCAGACCCGCACGACGGAGGGCACGCGCGCCGCGGCGGGCGTGTTCTTCGGGATCGGAGCCGTGGGCGTGGGCGTGTCGATCCCCCTGAGCCTGCTGATCAAGCCGAAGGGCGCGGCGAAACCGGCCGCGTGGGAGCCCGAGGGCTTCTAGAGCGGCTCCTCGCGGCTCGCCCGGAGGCCGGCGACCAGGCTCGCGATCGCCGCTTCGTCGCTGAGGGACTCCCGGTATCCGAGCGCGGCGCGGATCGCGGTCGAGTCGGACACGAAGTCATTGGGCATCGGTCCGAAGAGCCCGAACTCCGCAGGCAGCTCCGCGGGCTCCTCCCAGCAGATCGTCACTCCCAGCTCCCGCGCGATCGCGTCGGCGCGATCGCTCATGGTCGGCGTGTTCGCCTCGCCGACGTTGAAGACCTGGGCACCCCCGAGCCGCGCCTCGCAGGCCAGGACGATGGCGAGGCCGACGTCGTCCACGTGGGCGTGCGTCCAGCGGAAGGTCCCGCCCCGGCGGGGGAGGGTGCGCTCGCCGCGATCGAGGGCGTCCACGATCGCTCCGAAGCGCCGGGCCGGATCCCGCGGGCCGTAGACGGCGGGCAGGCGCAGGATCGTGGCCGAGCGGAGGCGCGCGTCCGTCACCAGCCGCTCCACGTCCTTCTTGTCGTAGTCGGCGCCCCCGTCGTGTTCCGCGATGCCGCGGAAGGGGTAGGGGACCGTCAGCGGGCTCGACTCCGTGACCCGCGCCTCGGGCGGCGGCGCGTGGAGGCCGTTCAGGGCCCCGAACTGCGCGTACACGTCCTGGCTGGAGAGCACCACGAGCGCGTCGCACAGGCCGCGCAGCGCGTCGAGCGTGTCGGTGGCGTCCGACGCGGTCATCGCGCGCGTGTCCACCACGACGTCGGGGCGCGCCGCGGTGAGGGCGGCGCGGAGAGCCTCTGGATCCGTCCGGTCCGCCGCGAGCGACTCGACCCCCGGCACCTCGGACCGGTGCTCCCCCCGGTGGATCACGGTGACGTGGTGTCCGCGGGCGACCGCGCACGCCGCGGCGGCGTGGCCGATGAAGCGGGTGCCGCCGATGAAGGCGACGCGAAGTCCTGGTGCGCTCACCGCGTCAGGGTCCCACGCCTACAGCGGCTGCACCTCGCCGTAGTTCGTGCAGCTCAGGCTCCCGTTGGCGAGGGACAGGTAGCTGCTCGCGTAGACGAAGTCGCCGACGGACAGATCGTCCCACTCGGACGGGTAGGTGAGCGTGTCCGGCAGCCCACAGGCGAGATCGGACGAGACCGTCCAGCTGCCATCGGGCGTGCCGATGTAGAGCGAGACGTAGTCGGGGTCCGCGTCCGGATCGATCGCTCCCACGGCGAGGCCGGGGCGGCTCCCCCACTCGCCGGTGCTGGGCTCGATCGCCAGCGGGTCCAGGAACGGATCGAGGCTCAGGGTCTCACCCACGTCCAGGCTGAGGCCGGAGTGCCGGGCCGAGGCGAAGCTGCATCCCCACACGTCGTCGAGGGTGGCGCTCGCGCTGAGGCTGGCGGTGTCGCCGTCGGGGAGATAGAGCCCCATGGGCAGCGCGTCCCCGGTCGGGGCGCGGTTGAACGCGGTGATGCTCAACAGCCGGTCGTGGGGGACGGGGATGATCTGGCTCACGCGGAGGTTCGACACACCAGCCCGGGTGTCTCCGTCCCACGTGGCCTGGACGATCCCATCGCCCGAGAGGGACGCCGCCACGACCCCGAGGCCGCCATCCGCGACCGGGCCGGTCTCCACCATGTTGATGCGCGCCAGCGCGCCGTCCTCCAGCTCCTGAACGACGGCGACGAGCCAGTCGTGCGGTGTGACGCTCATGGTCGTCGCCGCGACGCCGTCCCCCTCGTCCGTCAGGTCTCCCGCCGCGATCCAGCGGGTGCTGGTCCAGCTGCCCGCGCTCGTCTCCGCGCCGTAGACGAAGGAGAGCTCGATCGCGGTCGCTTCGCTCCACCCCTGCACCTCGAAGCGCACCGCGGCCTCGCCCTCGCCCCCCGAGCTGCCGAAGTCGTACAGCGTCTGCTCGACGGGAGCGTCGCAGCCGATCGCGCTCCGCACGTCCCCGTCGGCCTCATAGTGATCGATCTGGACCGGGCCCTCGTCGGGCCCCGGGAGCGCCCACAGGCCGTTGACGTTGGTCTCCGTGGTGCGGCCGTCGAGCCCGATGGTCATCCCGACCGCCGGGGTGTCGGCGGGGTACCAGAGGACGCTGCCCGACCAGTTCGCCTCGATCTCGTCGTCGTCGTCGTCCGGCGGCTGGACGCGGTCTTCGTCCGGGTCTGCGGTGGGGCAGCCGGCGAGCGCGGCTGCGAGGATCAAGAGTGCTCGTGTGGTCATCGTCCCCCCTGGGCGTGGCGTGTTCAGTGTGAGCCTAGGTCGACCGGCGCCTCCGGCCTGTCGCAGCTTGGAGCAGCCCGAGCACCAGCAGCGCCAACGCCGCGGGGCCAGCGCCTCCACTCGTGGTGCAGGCGCAGCCGCTCCCCCGTCCGCCTCCACCTCCGTCGTCGTCATCGTCGTCGGCTGCGTCGTCGTCATCGGCCGCGTCGTCGTCGTCCCCGGTCGCGTCGTCGTCGTCCCCGGCGGCGGCCTCCACGAGGACCCCGCGCTGCTCGATGAGCGGGAGCTCCATTGGATCCTCCGACGTCACGACCACGCGCACGAGGTGCAGGCCCGCAGCGTCCGGGGACCAGGAGACCTCCGCGTCGGTGCCGAGCTCCACGCCGTCGACGGTCCAGCGGTAGGTCAGCGCAAGTCCGCCGGGGGACGTCGCCTCGATCGCGAGGGCGAGCGGGACTCCGACGGTCGCCGTGGGGTCCAGCTCCGCCGGCGTGAAGGACACCAGGGTCGGCTGGCCGCTGGGGATCACGCGCACGCGGGCCCACGCCACGTCCTGATCGCCGCTCGCGTCGGTTACCAGGACGCCCACCAGCCAGGACGCGAAGCGGTCGGGGGTGATCGTCGCGGTGACGCCCGTCCCGTCATCGAACGCGCCGTCGCCGTCCAGATCCCAGGCGTACGTCAGGCTGTCCCCGCTCGGGTGGCTGCTTCCTGCCGCCGACAGCGTGAGGGGCTGATCCCAGGCCGCCGCGTACTCGCCGCCCGCGTCGGCCACGGGGAGGAACGGGGTCACGACGGACGACAGGTCCGCGACCACCGCGTCTGCCTGCTCGGCCACGTCCTGGTACGCGGCGCGGGCCGCGGTGACGCCCGCGAGCATGTCGTCGATGAGGGTCAAGGGACCGAACGGCGCGTCCGGCAGCTCGGCGTCGATCGTCGCTTGCACGAAGGCGTCCCGTGCGGCGGCGTCCAGGCCGTAGAGGCTCAGGACCTCCACTTCGTCCGCGTCGAGCCCGTCGGTGGCGAGTCGATCCTGGATGGCCTGCATCTCGGCCGGGTCGTGCTCGAGGGCCGCCTCCGGCTCCGACGCGATGGCCGCGCGCCACAGGGTCAGCGCGTCCTCGACGGCGTCGTAGCGCTCGACCATCTCCTCTGCGAGCTCACCGGTGCGGGCGGCCGTGGCGTAGGTCCAGGCGTCGTCGTTGGCCTGCACGGCGCCCTGGTACTTCTCGAACTGGCGGACGAACGTGTCGCCCAGCACCGCCTGCTCGGCCATCAGGTTCGCCGCGTTCACCAACCAGGCCTCCTGGTTCGTCGTGCCCTGCAGACCCCACGGGTAGGGCGGCAGGCCGGCGTTGGTCATGGAGTCCTGGACGGGGGACCAGTCGGGCAGCGCGAGGGGCTGGAAGCTCGGGTCCGGGGGATCCGCCGCCAGCAGCGCGTAGTGCAGCTGCATGTTCGACGTGATGCCCGTGATGATCTGGGTACCGATCTGCAGGACGGCGCCGTTGTAGTCCGTCGGCATCCCCGTGACCTTGCCGTACACCCAGCCGATCAGCCCCGAGAAGTCGCCGGCCAGGGCGCTCGCGAAGGTGTTCACCTTCCCCACGAGCGAGACGACCGCCATCGTCAGGTTCCAGCCTGCCTGGATCTGCCCCCAGCGGGTCGCCTCGGCGAGGGCCGCGGCCTTGATGGCGACCACGTCGATGTTCGCGCCGGTGACGACACTGGTGACGGTGAACGCGTTGGTGACCCGCAGGTCGAGCCCGGGGTCCCAGGCGCCGTCGCAGTCCTCGTCGATCATCAGGTCGTAGGTGCCCGGATCCAGATCCGGCAGCCACAGGTACTCCCCCCAGAACCCGCCTGCGCCGCCTGCGGTCACGATGTGCTTCGGCACCGTGGGGGAGTTCTGGTAGTTGGGGGCGCCCGTCGGGACGATCCAGATGTCGCCGGCCGCGATGATGCTGCCGTTGCACTGGGTGTCGAGGTCTCCCTGGCCGCAGACCGCCTCGTCGATGCCGAAGGAGCTCTTCGGAGTGAGGTTGCAGTCCTCCGTCCAGATGGAGTTGGCGACGGCCGGGGACGCTGCCAGCAGCACCCCCAGCAGGATCAGAGTCTGGGTTCGAATCACACGACCTCCCTGCCGTCAGGGTACCCGCGTCGCCGCCGCCTCCACCGGGTCGCACGCCGCGACCGTGGGACAGGTCTGCAGCCACCGCGCCACCAGCCGCACGCTGCGTCCATAGGCCTGCACTCCCTCCGTCACCCCGACAGACTGGAGATAGGCGTTGTTGACCTGCGTGGCCACGGTCCGTGCGGGTCCCTTCCACTGCCCCCACCAGCGGTGGGCGAACACGACGTCCCGCTGCACGCCCGGATGGCGCTTCTGGATGAGGACCGCCGCGCCCTCCGGGTCCATGCGCTGGAGTGAGCGGAGCACCTGCCGCTGGGCGAACAGCCAGCCGGAGTAGCGCACCAGCAGGTCGTCGCTGGAGATGCAGACGAGGAAGCCCGCGAAGTTGGCGTCGGTCTCGTGGTTGATGAGTCGCTGGTGGGCCATCTCGTGGGCGCGCGTGTGCGGCTGCTGCCAGGCCGGCATGGCGGCGTTGACGTTCGCCTCGCCCGTGAACGGGAAGTAGATCCCGGCGAGCCCGAACAGCGACACGAGCGGCGCGCTCATGAGCGGCTTGACCGGCCCCCGCGGGAAGAGGTGTTCGCTCGGGATGGCCAGCGTGGGGCCCGCGGCGTCCCAGGCGGCGTCGAGGTGGGCGTCGGTGTCGGGGGGGAGGCCGTCGTGAGCGGTCGGCGCGCCTCCGTCCGGGGAGCCGTGCAGGGCCACGTAGAGCCCATTCACGTGGTCCACGAGCTGGCCGCCGAGGTGCGTGAGCGTGGCGTGATCGAGGGGCGGGGCCGCGTCCCAGCCCATGCGCTGCTCGAGGGGCGGGCGGGCGTAGCCGATCCCCCACACGAGGAGGAAGAGCAGGGCGACGCTGGCGAGCGTCGCCCAGGCCTCGGCGGCGAGCTGCGCGATGGCGGTGCGTCCGTGGCGGGCGATCCGACGGACGCCGAAGCATCCCCAGGTCACCACCGCGACGATGACGAGGCCCACGAGGCCCTCGGCGAGCGAGATCGGCGTGCGGGCGGAGATGGCGGTCAGCCAGCGCGAGACGGCCGGGCCCAGACCGCTGGCGTACGTGGACTCCACCAAGGCGGACCAGCGGGTGACCAGCCAGAGCAGGGCGAGAGCGGCGGTGGAGCTGGCTCCGACCACGATGCGCGGGTCCGTGCGGGTCATGCCCCGGGAGCTTCGCACGCGGGGGCGGTCGGTCGCAGTGCGCTCGCCGGAGCCGGGGTACGCTCCGCACATGCGTCTTGCCTGGGTGCTCCCGCTCGCGTTCGTCGGCGTCGCCTTCCTGGGCTGCCCGTCCGCGGTCGAACCCGGGGATCCGACCCCCGCCCCGGTGGAGCCCCCTGCGGAGTGCGCCGCCCTCTGGGACGACGGGTCCGTGCAGGACCGCTGGTCGTCGCTGGCCAGCCTGACCGATCCGGTCTGGGCGGGATGGGCGCCGGCCGACGCCACGATCGTCTGGGCCGAGGAGGTCGATGCGGGCTGGTGCCATGCGCTGTGGAGCGGTGGAGCGGTCGCGGGGTATGCGCTCCTGGAGAACGGTCCCACCTACGGCTTCGGCGCCTACGGCTACCTCATGCCCTGGTCGAACGGCGGCTTCCTGGACGACCTGGTGGTCCAGCCGGCGTCGGTGACGGACTGGCTCGGGGAGCACGGGGTGGCGTCCGCGGTGCTGCTCCCGCGACAGAGCAGCTTCGACGCCCTCGTCCAGCTGCAGCTGCCGATCCACGAGGCGTTCCACGTGGCGGTGCAAGGCCCCACGTGGTTCGGCGAGCCGGCGGTGAGCTGGCCGGCGTGGATGCGGCTCGACCTTCCGCGGGCGGAGCTCGAGGCCTGCTACCAGGCCGGGGACTTTGACGCAG
>ENA-OWNT01001281-OWNT01001281.1-seawater-metagenome-genome-assembly--contig:-NODE-1281-length-33131-cov-4.622829_pt1 | contig 33131 bp, 21 predicted proteins | sample MGYA00238136_ERZ651165 | MGnify/ENA primary metagenome ERZ651165 (study PRJEB26861, sample SAMN08777766) | seawater metagenome | isolation source: coastal seawater | place: USA: Florida | collected...
CGTCGTTCGTCGTTCGTCGTTCGTCGTTCGTCCTTCGTCCTTCGTCCTTCGTCCTTCGTCCTTCGTCCTTCGTCCTTTGTCGTCCTTCGTCAGACAATGGCATGATCAGCATTCGATCTTTTCGCACGTGACACTCTCAGACACCAGCAACACGTCCATGCAGTGACGTTTCTTCGCGGCCAAGCGATAGTCGATGACGGTCGAACGACGAGATCGAAATTTCAGCACAGTGCGTTCGGAAGCGAAGAACGAAAGAAAGAACAGGAAAAAAAAAGACCCGAACCTTTGACATTAGTCCGCGACTCGTTCGAAGTTTCTGGTGTCCTCCCCACTCTGTGACCGCAAGCGGGTGTCTGAAGGTAACAATTGCTATTCGATGTTCTGTCACAACGCGCTCTGTTCCATGATATGACGACCAAAATGTACCACCACACTGAACGCCCCTGTGGAAAGAAACATATCCATAGAATCTTTTGTCCGATCATCACACATCGTCCTTTTGCTGCGAATCGACTTGAGTGTGCGTCCGCTAACATCGTGTTTTTTGTGTATGATTGCAGCCCGTGTCGCTTGAACGCTGAAACTCAAGTCATGTAAGTTCTGAGCTCGTGTGCATCTGCTGTATTGCTCTGGGCTTGTGCCTCAACATTGAAATGCTGACCAAAATGTACCACCACACTGAACGCCCCTGTCGAAAGACACATCTCCATAGAATCTTTTGTCTGATCAATGTACACTCGCTTGAGCCAACGACTGTGTCTGTGTTGTCATTGCACCGCGCCACCGCGCCTCCTCACGGTTGCGTTTTGTTGTTGTCAGCTTCATAGGTGTTGCGCAAGAGAATTGGAATATGATCGCTAAAATTACACAATTCAACCGCGAATTAACACCAGTTGCGATTTTTTTCATGCCTCGTGGGTTTGGTTTCTCCAGCATTGATTCAATCAATACCAAGTCCAAAGGAAGACGTCCCGTCGTTGCGATGGCTATCAATGTAGCGCTGTGTTTTGTTCAGAGCCGCCTGAAACAATACACACGACCACACCCACACACGTCAACACAAAAAACAGTCAACAGCATCGATCAGCAATTGAAAGTATCCACCTGCAACTCGTTAAGATCGTGATTCGATTGCAATAGGGCACTATTTTGTCCGTGGATAGTACTCGCTAGGTTCGCATTACGAGCCTATAATGCGTTGCAAAAGCACAAGAGTGAGTCAAGGCACAACTAATATTCGTGCAAATCGAAAAGTGGATTGCGAACCAAGTCGTCTGCCCCGCGAACCGTGTTTGCCGACCCCCCATAGTCATCCACCTCCTCCAGGACCCCAAGTCCGCCTCGAGTTGTGCCAAATCGCCCAGCTCGACTGCCAGCAGGTCGGAAAGTACCTCCCAACGAAGAGCTTGAATTTTCATCACCGGGATAGCTGTACTGTTGACTGTATGGCTGGTACTTCGTATTTGGCGCAGCATGTGTGTCCATTGGCAAATTCGTGGAGAAAGAAGAATCCACGGACGAAAGTTTGACTCGCAATGTTGATTCCATCTCACGTGCAGCCATTACAGCTCGCCGAGCCTCGCGTCGTTCCTCCATGATTTGCTTCTTAGCCTGACACGCAACCAACCGGCGTTACGATACAACGTGTGGTCACCACAATGGGGTTTCGGACTCCAGCTAGCAAGCGCACCTCTTCTAGCGCCAATTGCTTTCTGTTCGTTTGCTCACGCAACTCTTGAATTCCATCTCGAATCGACTCCATTTCACGACGATCGGCAAGGGCCTTCATGCAATAAAATCGGTGAAAACCACAGGACTTTCTGACTGGGCAAACAATTTTCAAGCTAAATACCTTCTCTTTGAGCTCCCGACTTTCGTCCGCGAGTTGCTTGGCGCGCGTCTCCTGACGCTGTGCTTCTTCAAACTTCTGCTGCACACTGACACTCGCTTCCTGGACAGACTTTCCAAGCTCAGTCAATTGCTTTGCTTCAGCATCAAAAGTTTGTTTTTGCGCTTGCAATTCAGCTCGAAATGATTCTAGTTCATTCTGTTCGTGCAGGCAACCATGCATTGCTTAGAAAATCGAACGTTGTACGTCCTACAACCAAATTACCAGAGCTTACCGCGCGCTGTGCCAGTTCCCCTTTTTCTGACACTAATCGTTCATGCTCACTCTGTTTTAAAGAGGTGAGTGAGTCTATGAGATGACAACTATCAAGCAGACACATTACAACGCTTCGAACCTCAAGTTGCTTCTCTCTTTTTTGCAGTTGCATGGCCGCAGCGTGCGCCTTCTCGACTGCTTTTTGTTGAGTATGTGCAATGTCTTGGCGCAATTTCTCCAATCGTGTCTTTTCGGCTTCCACATCGCTGAGATCGTTTTCTAACTTATTCTTCACCATAACTCGCTCAGCCTCGAATTGTGCTTTATCTTGAGAGAGCTGCTGTCGCTCAGTTCGCAAGTAGCTGTTGTTTTATTGCAGCAATAAACGATGCATGAGAACCGGTGACTATGATAAGAATTTCCAAACGCACACCGCAAGAACTTACTTGCGACTTTGCTCTGCCTCAATTCTCAGTGTTGACTGCAAGCCATCCAATCGCTCATGCTCCGATCGCAACCGTGCCTAGCACGAGAACGTTTAGAGACGTCAACAATGTCCACGCAGGTGTGGGTAGATCAACGGCAAAACTCACTCGTTCTTCTTCACACAACCGCAATGCTTCCTTTTCTGCTCGTTCGCTACTCTCCAGCTGCGCTTGGAGCCGACCAATCTTTTCAGTCTGTTCTTCCACCTTTTTACGCAGCTCGCGTTCTTCGCGACGAATGCCGAGCCCGTCAATGACAGCTTGAACTCCAAGCGGTAGATGGGCGTCTTTAGTTGTGTCTGCACAGGATACGTGAAGCTAAGGATACAGCTGTCGCGACGGTGAAAAACATGAAAACGTACTGGAGGCAGTTCCACGATACACTTCGCGAAGACTGGCCGGCATGTTGTCGTTTTCTCCACTAGACCCACCACCGATGATTGCAGCCAGAGCTTGTGGCGACAGGGCAGCTCCTTGGTTGGCTAGCTCCTGAGCATGAATGCGCTTCAGGTGGGCAATTTCTTCTTCGTGGCGCTGGCGATGGAGTTCAACTTGTTGATCTCGTAGAGCCTGGTACACGAAAGGACACTCATTTTAGAGGCCTTAAATCTAGGCCGGCGCTTCAAAATGGTAGACCCACCTGCTCCGATGAATGGTCCTGCTTCATTTTCTCAACAAGAGCTAGGCAATCTTCCTCACGCCTTGTTGCTCTGTCCAGTTCACCGACAAGTGACTGGATCTTCTCTGTCATCTACCAACAACAAAAACAGGTGAGACCTCGACTTGTGGTGACGCGACACAACAGCAGCAGGACACCGCATACCTTATTGCTCGTCTCCGACAGCTGTGTGCGAAGATGCATTTCCATGTCTTTCAGTTGTGCGTCACTTTGTGAACGGAGTTGAACTTTATCCATTTCCAACTGATGGGCTGCCAGGTTGAGACGGTGCACTTCGGCGGCCTGGTTTCAAGGAAAGCACTGCTGTGAGAAACAAAGGAGATTTCGTTATTCAACGACTGACTTATTCGTACCTTTGCGGCAACGTCGGCTTGAGCTTTTTCCAGTGCAGCTTTGGTGGTGTTGAGAGTTTGCTCCAGCTTGAATTTCTCCATTTCCAGGCCTTGGATTTTCTCAGACATTTTCTCTTGTCTCGCAATCACCCGTCCGTCTGTAATTGTGGCGGTAGCTTCTTTTGTTGCGTTGCGAACGTCATCAAAATCGCGCTCCATTCTCTGCATTTCGCGCTCCATATCTTCACATTGTTGGGCAAGCCGACCACATGTCCTTTCGCTTTCCTATGTCGAGGATGGTGGTGATGTGGAGTAGAGCACAAAGTTGCACAGCAATGTGGAAGTGGTCGTACCTGAAAGAGATACTCGACCTTCTCCTTCTCGACTCTGATATCATTAACCTGCTTGAGTGCTTGGGTGCGCTCACGCTCGCATTTTGCCAAATCATCCTCGACGCGACGAAGCTGTGATTCGCGGTCTTCCAGGTCCTTTTCCAGTTCACGAATGTCTTCAGCACTCTTCTGAATCAGCTCAGTGTGCGCAGCTGTAATGGCGGTGTCCTTGACTTTGACTTTCAGTCCCTACACACCATGACATCACTTTCTTGAACCAACTAGCTCCGGATCTCAGACACGAGTGGGTTACCGACCTTGACTTCGCGATCTTTGGCTTCGAGTTGTTGATCTTTGGCCTTGAGTTCAACTTCACATTCTTTGCGGACATCTTCAATTTTCCACTCAAGATCACGAATTCGTCTCTCTTTTTCTACAATTCTTCGTTCCAGATCATCGATATCCTCCTGTTGCGTGACTTTCGATACCCGTGTTTCTTGTTCGAGCTTCCAAGTCAGTTCCTGGATGCGACGCTCTTTGTCTGCTCCATCATGCAATGCTTCTTGCTTGTCACGTGTTATGTCTGCAATTTCAGCCTCCAAAGCCTTGGTTTGGCGCTGCATTTCTGCAAACTGTCGCTGTGCAGCCTCAAAGGATTGTTGCAGTGAATCGTACTCCTGCCGTATCGCCTGCCACAATGACATCAACGAGTTGCATAAGACAACGTCGGCAATCAGCAGTAACCAAGCAATCACACCTGTTGTCCTTTGCGTCGTTCCTCACACTTGCGCTCCAGCGCGGTGCATTCTCGCCCTTTACTGTCGAGCTGTAGCTCAAGATCTCGAATTTGTGCCTGGAGTTGCTTTGACAATCGCTCTTGCTCCAGAGTGACCACACGTCCACCCACGGCCGCAGCCTCGCGTTCAGCCGCTTCCGATGTGAGAACTTTGTTTCGTCGAGCGAGTTCTTGGGCCTTCAGTTCCGCTTCCTTGACTTGTAGTTCAAGATCGGTGATCCTTTGTTGGCGTGTGTCAAGTTGTTGCTTCAAGTTCAAAGTTTCGTGGTGCAGTCCTTGCCGAGTGAACTCTGCACTGGACTTGATTTCACGAATTTGCTTGTCAGCTTCGTTCTTTGCTTGCTCCAGCTCCATCTTCAATGATTTTGTCTCCAATTGCAGTTCGTGTAGTGCTGAATCCTTTTGCGTGACAACCTCGTTGTGACTCTCACGCGTCACCATGCTGTGGATCTTCTGCGACAAGTCGTCACAGCGTCGCTCCAGGCTTTCATTCTTGGTTGTCGCAACACGCAAACGCTGCTCCAAGTCTTCGATCTTGCCGCGGGCCAAAATGGCGTCCTGGTCATAACGGCCTCCAGCACTGCCCTGTTCGAACACTTTCGATTTAAGATCGGCATTGCGGGTTTCCAGAAGCTGTATCGTGTCCGTTGCTGACTCTAGCTCCTGCTTCAGTTTCCTGGCTTCTCGGCTGTACTCACCGGCCTGCCTCGTGGCCTGATTAACTTCTTCTTCTAGTCTTTGCGTAGCCAGGCGTTCCGTTGTAATTTGCTTCGACAGTGACTCAATTCGGCGCTCATACGTGCCATAATGTTCAGCACTACCTCCACTGGTGAGCTGGAGCTCGTGGAGTTGATGGCGCAGTTCTTGAGCGCGGCGAGTTGCATCAGCCGCTTCCTCTGTTTTGAGCTCGCACTGTTGCTCGGCAACTCGAAGGGCTTTCTTCTGCTCAGAAAACGACACTTCGAGTTGATGCATTTCTTCGCTGAATTTTTTGTCTGCTTCATCTTTCGCAACAAGCAGTCTGTGGATCTGCTTCTTTTGAGCCTCGATTTGCGCCTCAAACTGACCAATGTCAACTCCAAGAGAGCTCTCAAGTTCTGCAATTTTCGCATCTTTTGCTTTGATTGCGTTTGCTTGTTCCCGAAGCTCAATGGCTGCATCCTGGGTTGCAGTCACGACTTCCATCTTTGTCTTTTGAAGTTCGTCACGTAGAGCTTGGATTGTTGCCTTTTGCTGTGCATCGTCGGCAGCTCGCTGAACCTGTGCCGCGGCTTCGGCCCCTGCCGCGGCTGTAGCTTTACCGACTTGATCAACTAATTCAGCGTTGCGTGTTTTCAAATTAGACAATTCCTGCTCCAACTGCTGAATGCGTTGCGTTGTTTCGGGGGACTGCAACGGCGCAGGTGTAGGTGCCGGAGCGGGTGCGGGTGCAGGTGCAGGTGCCGGAGCGGGCGCAGGGGCTTTCGTCGGCACCGGTGCCGGCACCGGTGCCTGCACGGATTCCTGAAGAGACTCGTCAAACTCATCATCATAATCCAGTGACTCTGCAACAGACTCTTCCTTCTTGGTGTCCAGGTCTTCAGTTTCTGCAAACGTGTATTCGTCGCCGGTTGCGTCCGCAAAATCGTCGTCGCCATAGTCGTCGGTGCCGTAGTCGTCGACTTCGTCACTGATGTCGTCGCTGATGGACTCGTCGAGGTCAGCCATTGTGGGAGGCTGCCTCTCTGATCACAGAGTGGGAGGCACAGCCAGGTGTCGACCTCCTGCAACTTGTTTCCTTCTCGAAAACCTTGTGAGAAAATTACACGCCGGTAGGATTATATCCTACCATGTCCCAGCCAGAGACCAGGACGTCGATCATCGGTCGTCCCACTCACTTTTCGGCGCAGCTTGTCCAAATTAGTCACCAGCAACTCCGCTGTGGATGGAAACTCTAGGCCTACACGCAACCATGTAAGTCACAGTCACACGGCCTAACGCACCACAGGCTTGCAAGATGATTCCGAATGTCCCAACACAGGCCACAACCTTGACCACAGAAAAGCAATGCATGTAAGTCATAAGTCGCCGCGTTGCCACCCTTCAAGCCACCAGCTAGCCGTCACTCGTCACAAGAAAGTCTCAACACACAACCCACAAGCCACAAAAAGCAGCTGTTACAAGTCAAGTCACTCACTGGTCACCACCACCAAGCAACCTGCAACCTGCAACCTGCAACCTGCAACCTGCAACCTGCAACCTGCAACCTGCAACCTGCAACCTGCAACCTGCAACAACCAAGGGCTCATACTCAACTTGAGTACTGAGAGCAATTACCCCCTTGCTGCAACCTGCAACCTGCAACCTGCCAACGCCAACCTGCCAACCTCCAACAGCCTGACTGTCTACCGACTGTTTCAAACCAACAGCAGCAAACGAACGAACGAACGAACGAACGACCAACAACAACCAACAGCGATCTGAAAGGAAGTCGTCAGCCAGCTCAACCGCCACTCCACTCCACCGCCCCCCTCGCTCACTCACTCACTCACTCACTCACATCACTCCAACACCAACGGTTGGCGCTCCCACTCCCACTCCCACTCCCACTCCCACTCCCACTCCCACTCCCACTCCCACTCCCGCTCCCACTCCCACTCACTCACTCACTCACTCATCCACTCACAGCCCCACAGAAAATTCATATGGATTAATACCACAAATTTCCGTACTTGGTACCTATGATTTGTACTAAAAGTACTGATTTATAGTTACATGAATCAATAGTGGACATATCAGTACTGGGTACAATGATACAGTACTCAGGACTGGAATTTGAAGTGTTTTCACAGTCTGCTTTTGTTTGTTTGAAAATCTGTCGTGGGTCGCGGGTCATGAATGTGGTGAAAATATTACTGTACAGTAAAGCTTTGACGCATACACCCAATTAATCGACCGAACTGAAGTGCGCTGAATGAGACAGACTTTTATTCTTTTCCTACACAGCAAGTGATCATTACATCTATTTTGATTTTCGTGGCGCCACGTACGTCGTTGGTCGTTGCTTCTTGCTTGCTTGCTTTTGGCGCCGCGCCGCGCCGTCGCGCCACCAACAACAACACCACTACCACCGACAACTTCTTTCGAGCGTGTCAAGCGTCAAGCAAAGCGGCCAGCGGCTGGCTTGCGGAATGTTTTTTGTCGAGGCCACCTTTCTGAGTCGCGTGGGAGGACACAGACGGCGGCTGTACCCGACTCGTGTTCTTGGTCGCCGAGTTTGTCCGTTCAACCATCGAAGCAACAGCAACAGAAGCTGGCACTCGATGGCGCTCCGTCGCGGGATGCGAATCGGACCTCCTCCTGCGACGCCCCGACAAAGATGAGGTTGGTGGTGGTTGGTTGGTGCGCACGGCACGGTGGGTTGTCGGTGGCTGGACTGCTTGGTGGCTTCCTGCATGATACAAAACGTGGAAGAGACGCCGGCGAACCGTGTTGTAGGGGTATGCTGCTAAGTGGAGATGTCTTCATCTGCTGAGTGCGGACTCACTTGTAAAAAGACGGTTTTGTTGCAGCATTTTCTTGGCACATTTGGGGGCGACGTTTGGCTGTATTGGGACACAGGTGACATTGTCGCCTGTGAAGGTCGCCTCGTGCCACCGACCCCACCAAGCACAACTTCTTGAGTACATTCTTTAGACATCAGCGATAATGTGTGCACCGCCGCGACCAACGTGACTTCTTGTGGCCGCAGCATTCCCGCTCGTGCCGACACTCGATTTGTTCAGGTATGGACGACTTGTACGACTCTCCAGGGGCGTTGCAAGCGTCTCTGAGCACATGTGCGCAGTCATTGGTTCAAGCAAAGTCGGGCAGCACCGAGCGTCGCCGATTGACCGACCAAATGCTGATGCGCTTAAACAATGCGTCGATTCTGGCAAAGTCCAAAGTTTCGGCGAATGTTTGGGCGTCCATGACGAGTCGCATCGTGGACAACTTTTCCGTCAATCTTGACAGAAAGCGACGGAGTTTGCCGCCTGAGAAAGAAATCAAACTTTTGGCGTTGCTTGCGGAGCAACTAGTCACCTCGTTGCCGGCTCACCGAAGAGCGCTACATAAAATGTTTATCGTAGCATCGAACGTCCTCAAAATAGCGGAGGACAAACTTTGGAAACTCTTCCAAGATGACAAGCACAAGCCCGATTTGTCATTGTCACAACTCGAGAAATTGCTGCTGGTCATTTTGAAAAAGCCAGGCAGCACAAGCATCCTTTCAATTGGAGCTGATGGAAATGTGCAGTTTTTGCTGCAACGGTTGATTTCCCTGTTGCATCCTCCCACCCAAATCGCTAACAAAGACCTCTCCAATTACACTGCCACGGATACCAAGCTCAGACGCCATCTGTGTGCTGAGGTGCTGTTATACTTGTTGCGGGCAGCCCCTCCCGGATTCGAAATCCTGGGCGTCGAATTGTTGGATATCTTGGATCTCTTGGGCCCCGATCAATGTTTACCGTCCCGTGACACTGATCATGCCCTTCTCGCGAGCTTGTCGTTGATAGCTGAGCAGCACCCACTTCGTTTTATGTCTGTCGCCCTATGTGAAGGGGCGCACGCCGTAGCGCTAGCTTTCGACAGCATCGTCAGAGCATTTGTGGACGTTCGAGATATCCGACTCCCTCGGCATCGTGAGAGTGTCAGATTTACGCGCGCTTACTGTACGGCCTCCGCCATATCTTGTCAAGGAGAAAAGTCGTTTGGCAGTCTGTGTGACGCCGACGTTCTCGGGGAGGACAACCTTTGCAGATTGCAGCGCATTTTAAACGTGATCGTCACCCAATCACATTCATTCCATCGACCTGGACTTGAACTGGAAATGGATAGCATTGGAACAAACTTTTTGTTGTTGATTGGTGAACTGATGCACCGAATTTCGAGTTCAAATGCAAACTTATTGTTAGCAACCAAAACCGCAACTCAAATGGCAGCTAATTCAGAGGAACTTTCAGCAATCGATTGCTTTCCACTGCAAGATTGTATTGCGAATGTTGACTTTTATGTTGCGTCATTCGAGTCGACCACAAAGAGTGCAAGCAAGAATCTAACAGGTGTAGTCGAAGGTGTGACCTCGCCTGGCATGATGCACTCTCGAACAGCACCAATGGTGACAGCATCAACTGCACGCCCAGGACGCCGCCGCCGCTCCTCTCTCGGAAGCCAGATTCATACTGACGCACCGAAACAAATTTGGTTTCGGCAAGCTGCATCGCCGTTGCTTAACTGTCTGCAAGTGACAGTGACATTGATGGAATCCTTGTTGGCACAAGTGGCCTTTCATCATCAACGCTCCACTGATTCGGGTTCAACAATTCCGCTGCATCAATTCAGCGCCGTCTTTGGGCCGTTTATTTTACGATCGTGCTCAGCATCAGTTCAGTTACTTGAAACAATTTTTCACATGCGGGATAGTGCGTCACGTGAGTCTGTCGCGTTACAACTGTGGGCAACAAAGCTGGTCACCTGTAGCATCAATATTGTCAATATGGGGATAAAAATTGCACGGGCTGAGGACAAGTTTGATGCTTTTGTGTTGCGAGTTAGTTCGTGGTTACATCGGTCACTCCTTCACCAAACTCGAGTCCGAGAATTGCGTAATTTTCGACTCTTTGGTTCACAAATGGAACTACTCAAGACGATGTACGCCTGCGAAAGTTATCGCAGCGCCTTTGCTACAAACTCTGCCCAATCCCAGGACATCATTGAAGCGCTGCTGATGAAGGCGTCCGTTGGCAGTGGCATTTCGATTGCTGGAGTTTCTGTTGCTCACATGTGCGCGTGCCGCGCGCATGGAGTCCGTCATAGTGCCACTGCGGCAGAGTACTTGCGCGAGATCGGCGCATTGCCAGCAACTGTCCATCAGCGGAGCGGCCCATTGTCAAAAAGTACTTTGCACCTCGTGCATGCGGCTGCTTCCATTTGTGCGGTAGGGAAGCAACAGCTATTGTTGGTTCCGCACATTGTTCGTTTTAGTTACAGTGAAGGAGTCGATGGGGGTCTCAACGCCGATGGGGAGTTGGCAACATTCGTTGCTGCGCAGGAGGCCGTTTACCCAGACAATTTAACAAAGCCGACACTATGCGCGGATTCGGAAACACTGTCGCAAGCGCTTTCTTTTGGCGTGTATCACCACTATTTCATCCCACTAACACTGTTGACGACGGAAAGAAACATTGTTCTTCATGATCTCTACGCTGATTCGGCGGTGGATTCACATTTTGTGATTCCTGCAGGCGATTGTAATCATTCCAGTCTACGCTTCGACACAAACATTATTTCGGAGTCCATCTTCGCGAACGTAGATTACTTTTCTTTTTGCAATTCTTTCCGCGGCAAAGCGTCGCGCAGCTCGCCAGACGAATTCTCGAATACAACATGCCCAGGCACGTCTCGACAGTTGGCAGGTCCCTCATTTCACCCCAGTAACTTTTGTACTCCGGAAGAAAAAACTTTGATGTACCGTGCTTGCCACGCTCAGATCGGCCGCATGCTGAGGCAATTCGTCCAAAAATACAACAGCCAAAGTGTGGTTCTCAAACGAGTTTTTCAAAAATTTGGTTTGTCTGTTGAAACTTTGCCCAAGGATTGGTGCGGCAGCGACGCCTTTCACGTGTCTAACGTTGACAACGACTCTGGAACTTTCAGTGACTCAGATGAAGATGAAGGTGATTCGAATGCACACGAAGAAAGATCAAGCCGGTCCAATTCCGACACACTGCTCCGAAGTACCTCTGAGCTTTCCGCCGATGGTACCATTCGAGTGTCGCTTTGGTCGTTGCGAAAAGTGGCGTTCACGTATTTGCGATTGCTCGCTGGCGCCGCAAAGTATGCCATAGCTGTCGCTCATATTATCGCGATTTGTTTTCCGTCAGACGTATTACCTGCCGTTTGGTCAAGCAAGGAATTTTGTGTGAAGGAGTGCGTCATCCGAATTTTTCGGGCTGCCACGACGCGTATTGTTGAATTTTCTCTTGCGGCCACCGCCAAAGAGAGGGAACTCTCGAATGACCGTGTCACTGTCATAGGGCAAGCCATTGGTGTGTGCCTGTTAGAGATCTCCAATAGTTTCGCTTCCATTCCTTCAAGTGTTTTGAGGCGCATTGTATTTCGTATGTGCGGTGGAGATCACATCAATGATGATAAGCCCTCACCAAAGAGATCTCGTGCGAGCCCTCGTGCAGACAGCTCGAGAGAAACCCTTGGGGATATTTACCTGCGCTTGATAAATCTCATGGTGGCAGGTGACGTTCGTGACGTGAAGCAAAACTTGCAACACCCCACGAAGGCAAATGTCGAGTTTAAGAGCTTGACATCGCCATGGTGGTTCCGATTTTGTGGTGGCAGCACTCTTGAGACGCTGCAAGCAGCTGTTGCATCGGGTGATGGAGCCTCTAGTTTCGGAGACGAGGCATCAGAGGAGTACACTAAACTATGCCGGCACTTGAACTTTCTTGCACGAGCGTGGCGCAGGATACGGACTCAGCAAACTTCATGTTTTCAGGATGTCTCTTGCGTTCAGGGCGCCTCACTCCCGCACTTAGCGGTGTTCGCGGTGTGCCACACTGTGTTGTTGGTTGGCAGTCACAGCATTCGTAAGCGGTTGTTGTCAACTGTGGGCGGACTCAGTGCGGAAGAAGTTGAAGTGTGGGCAACTTCAACACTCCCTGCGCAAATTGCGCTCTCGTTGGCAGAGGTTTTCTTCTCATGTGACCGCGAATCAAAGTCAGTGTCCGGATGGGCATCTCCACAACAGTTGGTGGCACTGGAAGGACTTCCTTCAGCTGCCGATGCGCTGCCGCCTTCTCTGGTAGAAATCGCTTACGGATTCCTGAAAGACACGGTTGTCCCGAAAACTGTGGGTGATGATCAACACGACTCAGCTGGCAGTTTAAAGCCAGCACTGGTGTTGTTGCACCAATTGTACCGGTGGCTGCATGGTACAGTTAGTGTTGGAGACGCTACTGACGCTTTGGTGGTTCCATCCAAGTGGTCTGACGTAACAAAGGCTCTTTCGAGTGGCGTTGTGCTTGCTTCTTTAAAGCGGGTTGAGGTAACGTCTTCGCAGGGACGGGTGGCGTCTTTGCTATTGCTGCAATGCTATTTTCAAGCATTTTTATTTGACCGCCGGCTTAAGGGATCATTTTCGAAGAAGTTTTTCAACAACATAAAGAGAATCTTTTTGCGGCACAAAGATTTTGTTGTGCGGAACTGCTCCACAAGTGTGTTTCGTCATATCGCGTATTATGCTTCAGCCACTAAAACACTACTCTCCTCGCTAGTGCTGCCCAACGCCCCACTACGGACCAAAACGTCTGAGGTTGATATGTTCAATGAGCAGATTTCAAACTTCACAGCATCCGCGGATTTGTCGATGTTCCTACTGGATAGAAGCAAGCCGGACGGCGTTCGCAGTAGTGCTTTCATGTTGCAAGCTACAAGCTGTTCACAGCATTCAATATTTGTCAGCCAAGACTTCCATGACAATGCGCTCTACTTCCTCTTTTTCGCCCGTGACGGTCGTTGGTACGTCACAGCTAATGAAGCGCATGCCCAAGCACGGACAGCAAAAGGATTTTTACGCACGAGACTGCCAACGGGCCACGCCCCGCTCGGCCCCTTGCTGGAGAATAATTTGGCTTTTGATTCAAACTGTGCTCTTCAGGCCTTGCTTCCAGTCGGCGAGTGCAGTTGGCAAGAGCTTGATTCCCGATCTCAGGGCTGGGTTGACCAGCAAGACATTCGGTGTATTTGCGCCCCGACCATGAGATCTTATCATGCAACAGCAATGTTGGCAATGGGTGAGTTGCTTCAAGCGCGGCAACTCGCTAATGACTTGGACGGTGTTACATTTGTGAACGAGGATGGTACGGGCGTGCGTAGTGACGACAAAGCATGGACCGATCGCATTGATCGAGCAGTCATAGTCAAGGGTGTTGCTAGTTTCTTTTTGGCTCGTTCTTGCATGCAGGGTTCTCTCAATAGCGTGGGTGGCTTGGATTACGCGAATTATATTGGCAGTATCTGTCACTTTCAAAGCATTGAAAATTACCGTGTAGCCTGTGGGACGAAATCACCGGCTCTTCCATTCGAGAGATTTCGACAGCGCCTTGGATTGATATTATTGTGGTGGACTGAAGGATATGTTGCTCTCAATGATCACTTTCAAAGATTGGGTCATTTTCAGGGGCGCGAGCGGCTTCTGGTGTTTCGCGATATGCTGAACTTGGTCCCAGCCAGGTTATTTCTCGACAGACGTCTCTTTTGCTGTCCAGCAACGCAACTTTATCAACGAAGTTTCATGGATATTTTCTTCAGTAGGAGAACGGACCAACAATCGGGCGAAACAGTACACTTCCTTAGCTCAGTGTTATCGAGCATCACTCAAATCCATTCTTTGACCAACAAATCAAGGACTTTGCGCAACATAAACAGATGGAGGCAGACAGCAAATTCTGTTGTCAAAGCAATGTGTGGTTGCATTCGAAGTGCTCTTCTCTACAATGAATTTGCTGGCCTCCTTATCCCAATTTCCCAAGTATTGAAACGGCACAACCATTTTCCAATTCGCGAGATGCTCTTACGTGAACTCATAGACACCAGCATCGCGCGAACTTGTTTTGAAGATTGTGCAACAACTGGTTGGACGAAGACGCTGCTTGACGTGTTGTTACCAGATACACCTGGCCGCGAAAAGGATCCTGGGCTATCTGTACCGACGTCTGCAACACAACAAAAGATTTGCTCTGTTGATTTAGTTCCAGACAGCAAAACGCACTGCTTTTACGTTCAAATGCACGAGTCCTTGTTGAGTTTTGTGCGTGATTGTCGTGGCAAGGACACGAACGGCACTTCATTTGCGAACGAGGTTGCTTTGTCGTTGAAGAAACAATTTGCTGGTGGAACACTTGGAATAGCAATCCTTCTTCAACATGCATGTTGCGCCTTTCGCGAACAAAGTGCCGACAACACTCGGAGACAAAGGCACTTGTGGCGGCTGGCTAATCCATGCGATCAGTCATCCTTTGTCGCGTTCAAGGACTTGAGTGTGTTTCATTCTTTGCCAGCGCAACGAAATCAAGTAACAGCATATTTAATTGAAACGATTGCCACCAATGCAGTTGGAATTGTTCCGTCCAGCATGAAGCACAAGATGCTGCGCAGTTCCCTGAAAACAGTTGGAAAACACTGTGGCTCCACTTTTGTCGATGATGCTAGTCCAACTCAAACCACACAATCCTCTCAAGGCGGACATCACTCATCGGCAAAAGTGTCTGTGAATGCCGTGGTCCGGGCGCTTGGACACTTTCGTTTGCTGCTGTCAATCGAGCAACATTTCATTGGAGCGTCTGCATCAGAGCGTTGTGGCCTGGTGCAAGTTCTGCATTGGTTGATATCAGGCAGGGGATATGATCCCGATCCGAAAAACTGCACACAGAAAAGCTTCATCCGGCTGCGAGAGCCAATAATTTTCACAAAATTTATCGGGATTTTGAGCCAGCAAATTTTGTTCGTTGCGAAGCAGTTGGGCAGTGATGCTGCCCTCTTGGACCCAGCCCATTTGGATCATTGCAACATGTTAATGCATGTTGTGCTGGAGTGCATTACAATTTTAGCAAAACAGTTTGGGGCATTAGATTCTGAGCTCCCTTTTTCATTTCATGACAGTCAAGACCGCCGAAACATCAGCAATGAAATGGTGATACGGCACCACCCCGACTTCCTTCGGCTTGTGTTGGTGCTGATTTGGTTTGTCTCACGACTACGAACCCAGTTTAGTTCACTCTGTTCACTTCCCGCCGGATCAGAATTACAAGCTCAGGTTTTCGTGGTTGCAGACAAGTTGAGTGTTGTGGACAAAGGTATCATGTCCATTCTCACAACAATATTAAGCTTGAGAGGTGTCAAGCGGACAGAAGTTGTTATCGAACGAGCAGTGCCATCAGTCGGAGGCGCTTCAACATCACGCAAGTCAAAGGTTGAAATACTAGAACCTCCATGGTCACAGGAGTCGGCAACAAGTACAATCATTTGGGTTCTCCCTGCTATTGCCATCAATTCGCTGACATACGAACAAAGTTTTGTGTACGATGCCAACATAGTGCGTCGAAACGGTTGTGACTTTACGCACCTTTACAGTTTACATGGTGATTATCGACGTGCCCAAAGTCTCAAGAAGCCATATTCTCTCGTGATCTGCTGCTTTCTGAGTTGTTTTCACGTGGGATTGAATGTTGACAATCATTTCGGCGACGTTGGGCTGGTATGCACGGCTACATTGACGCATTGCTTGTCCGAATTGCTCCGTCAGGACTTTCGCAACGGTGACTTGGGATTCTCACCGACATCACGCATTGGATGCAGTACTGCGCACTTTGTGCGCACAACTCGGTCAGAAACATTTCATGGTTACCTTCACACCTTACAGACGCAACAAGGCGGCGAACTCGAAATGCATCATCATTGTCGAGACGTTCTCGCGTCTTTGTTGGTGACTTGTCGGGATAGCACCAGTCAAACACTTCAACAACTTCCTGAGACAACATCCCGGCTTGTTTGTTGCATTCTTCAACACTTTTGGTCATTAAATACCTCCGAGACGGCGGCTCCAATATTCAATACTGCACACAGACCGCAACGTGCTTTCAGCGACGCGGTGTTGTCTAGGAGCAAGTTCAACTTCGACAATGATCAAATTTTTGAAGTTCTAATGCTTCATTATCAACTGGTTCAGCACCCAACACCAAGTATAGCACAAGCAGCCGCACATGTTGCGATGGAATGTGCCCACAATGCATTTGTATCTGATCTCCTACATGTGCGCTTGGACTCTGAAATTAAGACCACGCAGACACTGCTCGACGCTTCAGCAGCCATTCGGCACAAAGGCGTGCTGAACTGGCTTGACTCACAGTTTTATGAAAGCAGACTCATCAGGTTGATCCTTGCCAAACGCGTTTCAAGTTACTTTTCAAAGCAGTCAACTGAATCTGTTGTGTTAACAGCGACTTGCTGCCCTACTCTGGGCGAATCTTGGCCGCTGCCTCACAACACGGTCTCTCTGATACGACAAATACGGTGTGAGGTCATGAAGTATCTCGACAATGGTGCTGGTGAAATTTGTGGAATCAACCTTCTGAACGGTACGACGGACAGGGAACAACTCCTTGAGGTCCAAAAACTCCATCGAGCGGCTTCCACTGCAGTTTTGTTCGACGAGGACTTGTGGTTGCGCCAAAGCTCCAAATTTGATGCCTGGATTCGGTCAGTCACCGTTCAGCTTATTCACAAGTTGTGCGCTGACGACACATCAGTCATGGGCAACGTGCTTCGAGCTATGCAACCATTATGTTCTATATCAAGCTCAACATCCCAGTTGTTGTTTCCTCACGTAGTGCTTCACATTTTGCGTATGAAAGGATCCCATCCATTTTACAGCCAGCAACCACACACAATGTTCGGAAGCGATGATCAGGATTCCGACGGTGCAACCGAAAGCATTGCAACAAAAGTTTCAGCGTTGTTCACTCTCCTTCTACGAGCGCAACAAGGCTGCGGAACTTCTTCTACCGAGACATCTTCATGGCAGCCATCATTGCGATGTCTGCGTACCGTCATTGCAACCGTTCATATGATTCGGACTTCGAAAGGAAGCGGGCTTCTGTCATTGTCGAAGCAAAGGCGTATCTCGTCGAACTCATCATCAGCGAGCGCATCCATTTCTCCCGTTCCGATGGAACGGACATTATCAGGATCGAGTGACTTCCCAAGTTTTGCCGTTGATGCGAATTTGTTTGCCGATGTTGCTTTACAGCTGCACCTTCCACTCGTGGCGCTGCAGGCACTGGAATACTCTCGGGACGGCGTTCTTGAGCTGCCATGCGACGATTCTGACTCATTCGCAAGTCGCCTTCGTTGCTCGAATGATTCCGTTGGATCCAATGATAGTCAAGCGCTTCGAACACAACCTGGTAGGACAGACCAGAGTGCCAATGAAGCCATGAAGCAACGGCTACTGAACATATTTCAACAACGCGGTGACGTCCACAATGCAGTTGGGGCCAGCATCCAGAATTTCGAAGCTGCTAGTGCTAGCGACTTTCACGGATTCTCAGTCGCTTCAGATTTGCGATCAAGACTGGCGGTGTACGAGACAGGTCACCGCCATGCCCTATCACTGGTGCATAGAGACATAATTCTTGACCAAAGCCCGTTGTTGTCATCGTCTGCGCCAGGCAGCGTCGATGCTGACTCGCAGGAAGGGTTCCAAGCACTGCTCCAATCCTTGCACCAGGATGGAAGGTACAGTACTCTGCGTCTTTGCGCACGTGGCTTGTCGGAATTCACACGCCAAAACACGCAACCTGCAAACCTCCCTGCAAATTCCGAAAGTGCAGTGTCGCGTGGCAGTGGCGGCCAAGACCACAATCAACGACCAAACGCCACAGTTCTTCTCTCGGAGTTTCATTTTCAAATTGCCGCTCGGTTGGGGCAGTGGGAGGTGCCAGCCCCAGCATATGAACACCCAAACTCGAATGCAAGCACATGCGACATAGGTGACGTATGGAACGTTTCATTACCTTTTCACGAGTCACTGTTTTTCGCCACCCGCGCACTAATTGCGAGGAACGAATCGGCTTTCAGTTTTCATTGCGCCTCGGCCCGTCACACTGCAATTGGCTGGTCACGAGACGGTCAGAGTGCATCCGCTGCAACGTGCAACTCTGTTTTACAGACAGTTTCTTCGTCTCACCACCCAGTACACAGCATGGGAGGTATTCGCGCGAGTCCAAGCAGTCGTGTGTTGTTTGATAATTACAGAATACAATGCGACAGCCTTCCCATTGATACGGCAGACGCACAGAGGTTTGTGCGCATGAAAATAGTGGATGATTTATCCGCACTCTGGCGTGCGTGTGATACCAGTGATTCTCTCAATCAATTGCAAGAAACAAAGTTGCTCCGTTTGGTACAAAATTGGCGCGATGAAATGGAACGTGCCACCGCTTTCGACCGCGCGAAGCCATTGCTGGAGTCGCGAATGGTGCTGTTAGAGTTGGCCGATAGTTTGAGTGGTGCTGCAAACTGGGGAGACATCAACGCAACTTTTTTTCCGAAGCATTATTTCATGACTTCCTACGCGGCATTTGCCCGGCGATGCGACCGCAGTAGTATTGCGCAGCGAATATTGCTGAACATTGAGTCAAGCATTACACAGGAGCTTTTTTCACAAAACAAGTCAAAGACGCCCGTGATTCAACGAGTGTATAACCTCGATACCACAATGCTTGCGTTGCGAACCACATCTGAGACTCGCCGGAAGCGAAAGATGAGCAACAGTGATGAAACCTTTTCAAATATTGTACCATTTTTGGACTCGAGCTTCTGCTTGCTCACAAAAGCAAAAATTGCTCTCGAGGACGCGTTCTGCTCGTGGGCACAACAGGAGCCAACGCGTGCAATATCCATCGCCGTACGAATTTCGACTTCACTGCGACAACATGGGGACGCTTTTGCAAAGCATGCAACGGGCACTGGTTCCGCGTCAAAGACAACACAGGAAATGAGCTCGTCGTTAAAGGCTGTGTGCAACCTCGTACATGCTGAGTCCCGATTCCAAGCTGGATTATGGATCGCGCGTCGCCACATCAAAGACACGACGGAAATATTTAGTGATTTTTTCGAGCCAGCTATTCAGGAAGTACAAGATGCGCTCGCTTGGTGCAAGCACAATATCTCTGTGCGCCGCAAAGTACGGTCTGCGTCGTATTTTGGCATTCCTTTTGCTGGTTTCGATACTGGGACGGCGTTCTGTGCTCATGCCAACGCAGTTCAATGCCGCATAATGTACACGATGGCGCAGTATATGTTTGAACGGTACAGGAATGCTCAAGTTGAAGCCTCCTCCGCCGATTCGCTACGTTGGGTCCGTGTCAAGGAGAGCTACGAAGCAGACTTGAAGCACTACAATAAATTGAGGGATGCACACAAAGGTTCAATCTCCCAAGCACAGGAGCGGCAAATTACGCGCCAAATTGCAGACACCGAAAAAAAGCTCCGAGTTGTCGGTGAAAAACTGCCAGATGAAACTGCCGTCAAGAAGGTGCTCGCGCAAACAATCGAAACATACGGGAATTTCATTCGTGTTGCAAGTTGTGATCGTTCAATTACTGCAGTTACCGGAAGTTCATCACCATCGGCGTCCTTCGCTAGCCGCGTCAGCAATGTGATCTATCGTTTAATTGGACTGTGGTTCGAACATTGCGAAGACACACAAATCAATGACATGATGAGTGCTTTGGTTGGTGTTGGACAGACATCTGCACCATCGGGCAACGTGGTGCCTACTTACCTATTCGTCGACCTGTTGCGGCAACTCTGCTCTCGGCTGGAAAACCATGGCGCCAATTCGGGTCGCGTGGCGCGATCGCGCTCACCAGTGGTGCCAGCGGTACAATTCCAGCACATTTTACAAAGTTTGGTGCAGAAAATTGGCGAAACCCACATTTATCATGTGGTCGCTGTTCTCTTTCCTTTGACAAAGGGCCAGGATGTAGACGACACGCACACAGGTCGGTGTAGCCAGCATCGATGAGCGAATGTGTTTGATTGATTTGTGACTGTATTTTCTGCGCGTGCACTGTGATGATGGTAGGTTTGGCTTCTTCGAAAGTGCAAGCGGCAAAGAGCATAATGGATAGCCTGCGCCGCAAACACAATAGTATTGTGTCGAGCTACACTCTCGTTTGTGACGCAATGATGTACTTGAACAGTCCTGACACAGACATGAGACGCGGGCGATCTGCAGCACACCATGCGAAACCACCAAGCGAGCTGCCTAAGGTGTACGTCCGTAAATTCATGCGGCTATTGGAGCCAATTGACCTCACCAAGGTACCAGTTTTGACGGTCGACATACCAGCAACTCCAGGAAGTAGTTCGGAAGCGTATTGCGCGATAAATGTAGCAACAGCAGGCTCCACCGACTTTCGGCTGTACGACAAGGTTCCAAGAATAACGCGCTACGATCAAAAAATTGCAATATCGGCCAGTGGTTTGACGCGTCCCAAGTTTTTGCGCTGCATCGGAAGCGATGGGCAAACGTACCATCAGCTCACAAAAATGGATGATGTTAAGCCCGATGCAATCATGCAGCAAGTCTTCACGTTTGTGAATGATCTGCTTGCCCACGCATCCCCGAATGATGAAGACAGTGGCACGGCATCTTCCAGCAGTCACGCCAACTCAAGCTCACCTTTGCACATCCGCACCTACAAAGTTATGCCATTAGCCCCTCGCGCTGGTCTAATGGAGGTTGTCCGAAGTTCAACTTCGTTGTCGGATTACCTTCACAAGGGGAAAAATTGTGCCTTCAGTCGGTACGCTGCCAAGAGCGAATGGAATTATAGCATTTGCTTCCATAAGATGAGGGCTGCTGAGAAGTTGAGCCACGCGGAGAAGTTGGCGCTATTCGCACAGGTCTGTGCCAATCACAAACCTCAGTTTCGGCATTTCTTCCAGGAAACATTTCCGAATGCCTGCGATTGGTTCCAGCGTCGCGAAAATTATGCAAGATCGGTTGCTGTGAATTCAATTGCCGGTTTTATCCTCGGAATTGGTGACCGTCACTGTGAAAATATTTTGCTTGATCTGCGCTCAGGCGAGCTTGTGCATATCGACTTCGGTTATGTCTTCGACCAGGGACTGCTTCTCCGTGTGCCTGAGACTGTGCCGTTTCGCTTGACGCGGAACATAGTGGATGGACTTGGAATTTTAGGGACGGAGGGAACGTTTCGCCATTGTTGTGAACAAGCGCTCACGGTGCTTCGACAGAACACCGACAATTTGTTCATGATCCTGGAGGTGATCGTGCACGATCCCCTCTTTGCTTGGACACGAACCGTGCCGCAACTTCTGCAACGACAAGACGCCCATCATCGTGAAGGTGCTCGCTCCACCGCAAGTGTTGCTGACTCGACACAAAGTACAGACGTGACGGACTTGAGTGGCGACGCTTCTAACACCAACGACTGCACAGAGGACCAAGGTGTATCAACAGGTGACAAGGAGACGGACAAAGATGTCTCACGCGTTCTGCTCAGAATTCGCCAGAAACTACGCGGTCAGGCACACGCCACTGCAGAACCTCTGGGAGTCACCGGCCAGGTTCGCCCAGCAAATATTGTGATGCCACTGTTATATGCCTGTGTTCTGGTTGTTTCGAGAGACACTGAACTCTTGTGATGTTAGGTTGACCACCTGATCAACGCGGCCATGGACCCGCGGAACCTGTGCGCGTTGTATGCTGGTTGGGGAGCTTGGCTGTGACGATAACGGTCGGAGGCCCACAAGCCACGACAAGCGACCTACAAGGAAAAAAAGAAAGGCCGAACGCTCGCGTATTGTTGAAAATTGTATAAGTCGTAAAACTAGAAAACACCCAGCAGTCCGGTGAGAACTTCGACGCCGTGCCCTCGAGTGTCGTACTCGCTCACTTGGAGCTGTAAGCAGCAATAACATGATCCACATTTTCTTGAACCTCACTATCTACGGCGGCGGCCTTGTAATAATTTTGAATTTCCTACAGGGCACGTGGCAACACACAGATGAGGCTGCGCTGGCGGAGCGTCGAATATCGACCGGGCAGTCCCTGAGTACTATCACGGAACGTACAGTTTGAGCATGTCTCAGGGAAGCTTTGGCCTCAGTGTGATACGCAGTGGTCTTGGATTCCAAAACGCGCTTGCTGGCCGCCAGGAGGCCGTACAACGCGCGCAAATTGCCCTTCAATTGCATTTGCACCGAGAGGGCAAAGTAACAGCGGGCTTGTTCGACCGGGTCAATGTTCCGCTCGTCACCCAGACTGTACAACAGCTCCGCATATCGGCACACGTGGAACGGGTGCGACGGGTTTCGTGGGTTCATTGTCATCACTTCCTCGTAGCAAAACTTTGCCTCCTCTAGATTGTTGCGCGAGGCATAGAGTTCACATAGCTCCAACCATCCGGCGATATCATTCTGGAAAACACCTAAGAACGCGACCAGCATCTCGATAGCTTTTTTCTCGTCGCCGCGGTCGCGTGTCATGGCAATTTGGCGCTTCCTAGCAAGCACGTTCGAGAAATTTTCATTTGTCATCTCCTCATAGAATGCATTCGCTTTGCCCTCTGTTGATCTGTTGCCGTTGTGGAAGTACAATACCTCCTCTCGCATCGCGTGCAACCGCATACGGCGGTTGGAACCACCCGGAAACGCTGCGGCCAGCTCTTCGTCCATTTCCTCCATGAGGCCGTCATTGTGCATGTCCAACGCAGCTAAGAAAATTTGCTCACGCAACACAGAAGCACGTGCGTGTCCCAACCGGCTCTCGAATTTGCGAAGCAGCACGGGGCCATACTTTGTTACGATCGACGGCCGCCGGAGACGATATTTTTGAATGTGCGTGAGGAGCTCTGAGAGCTCAGGAAAAGAAAGAGAATTCGAGTCACGCCCATCGAGCTTCTCTGCCAACTTTTCAGCAGTAACTGCGTTTAGTGTGTAAGGGTTTGTCGCAGGCATATTTGTCGAACACGCACACGATCAAACAACCAGTGCACGACACGCGAAGGTGGAGAAGGAAAAGGGCACCCGCTGACTGAACACAGAACAGTGAATAATGCGGCCAATCGTCGCTGCCGCAATTTCCAGCAAGCAACATTTCTGGTGTTCAAAATGCTGCTCTGCGTACACATCTGCAGCAACAGAACGGTTGTCGGCCCACAAACACCATCGGGATCTCACCGATCACATGTGTCTTGTGCCTGCACGACTTGGTCGTACCTGGAGCACTGTCGTCGTTCGTCGTGGTTCTCTCTCCATTGCGAACTCTCCATCCCTTTACTTCATCCTCTCCATTGCCAACTTTGTTTGACTGGGGCCGCCAGGTTTGCTGCTGCATCCCTTTCGTCGTGTCATCAGTCGCGAGTCACGTATGCGACAGACATCACATCACACCACACCACACCACACCACACCACATCACACCACATCACACCACATCGCGTCACTGCCACAACAATACACAACACACAATACACACAATCCACTTGAAACCCACACAGTCAGTCTGCCTCATCTTCCGATCGTTAAACGAAGCCAGTCGTCGTGGCATCGTGGCGTCGTGGCGTCGTGGCATCGTCGCGTGGCCGAACGAAGGAAGGAAGGAAGGAATGCTTTGCCTTGTTGGACAAAACCACAACAACAACAACAATGCCATCAATCAATCAATCAATCGATCGATCACTCACTCAATGCAAATGACTGACAGTGAAAGTGAGTGAGTGAGTGAGTGAGTGAGTGACAATGGGAGGTCAGTCAGTCAGTCAGTCAGTCAGTCAGTCAGTCAGTCAGCCAGTCACTGTCGTATTCGAGCGAGTTCGCTGGCCACTCTCTTTCCCTGCCTCCCACTCACTCACTCACTCACTCACTCACTCACTCACTCACTCACTCTCAGTGTCGCAGTCATTGATTGTCGCAGTCATTGATTGATTGATTTCTTCTTTTCTTCTTTTCTTCTTTTCTGATTTCTTGATTTCTTATTTCTGTGATTTCTCTGCTTCTCTCATTCTGCGCAATTTGAAGGAATTCAGTACTTTACTTAAACTTTGACCTCGGAGAACACCACGCATTTACGCACAGTCATTGCGCGCTTATAAAATGTATTTTCAAATACTGTGCATTCATTTAACTTTGGGAATGACAAGATAACAAGATAACACCATAAAAAGAAAAAAGAAAAAAGAAAAAAGATCAAAAGATCAAAAGATGATTCTGTGAATGCTCCACAGTGTGGCAGTCAGCCAGTGAGTGAGTGAGTGAGTGAGTGACAGGCAGCAGGCAGGCGAAATAGTATCTACATTCGGTATTACGCTGTAGCACCACATATAGAAGGGTGTAAAAACGCAAAATGTTGATTATAGATACATTGACATCATGTTCAGCCGCACTCGCACAACAGTACTGTACTGTACGTACATAGCATGTACAGTGACAATGTACACATACATGTACATGACTAATTTAATCCTTCAACTTGCAAACACCGTTAACACTGCTAAATATAGAGCGAGTGAAGGCGTGGACAAAAATGGTTTAAAATTCAAAAGCAATGTACAGTAGACAAACATAAAGATCAGAATGATCGTACAAAACGTGCACGTGTACGCACAATGACCGCGGCGGCTCCGTGCGATCGAACGAACGAACGAACGAACAAACGAACGAACGAACGAACGAACGAACGAACGAACGAACGAACGAACGAACGAAGCGAATGAAGGAACGAAGCAAACGAACGAACGAAGCGAACGAACGACGACGGACGGAAACTTTCGAAGACGGAAGCTGGAAGCAGCAAAAAGGAACGACCGACGCGTGGAAAGAAACGTTGAAGACGCAGTCGGCCGGTCTGTTGTTGCGTCGCGTGTGTTGGTTATAGGTCGCAACGCCGAAAGGAAGAAGAGTGAGGAAGACGCAGTGTTGTCGAAGTTGGATCGTTACGTCGTTTGGTTGAAGAGTTAGTCGCCTTTGTGTCACTGGGTTGGTTGGTTGTTGGGTTGAGTCTCTGGTTGGTAAAGTTGGTTCGTTGAGGGTGTGAATGTGTTGGTTGTTCGTTGGCCAGCTGTTGAATAGTGCATGCTTGTTAGTGTTGGCGTCTTCTTCAGTCGAGAGGATTCGACGGCTCTGCATGCTCTGCTGTCATGACCGTGGAATAATTGTTTGTCCCGTGTCTCTTTTTGAGGAAAAATAGGGTTATTTATTTGCGAACGGGCAACACAGTCCTGTACGGCAATGCCTCTGCCCGGAGTGCACTGGTTTGAAGCTGTGATGTGACTGCAGGTGCGGTGATCATGGCCGCTGCTCGCTCACGCGGAGAAGCGATGTGTTGAAGCGCAGCACTTTAGGTGTTGCGACAACGGTTCTAATTGACACTGCTACGCCGTCTTGCATACACTTTGAGGGCGTGCCTCAAAGGACGACCACTAGAATGCCAAACACAAAGAAATCTGTAGTCGTGTGGGTGCGACAGGAGCTGTTCCAGCAACGCGTTTGTCCAGCTGTTGATATTGACCTGATCGCCACATACAGAGTCGTTGATCAGCTGTGGAAGCAGTCGAGGAACGATGTTTTTTCACGCGACGTCCTGGTGCAAGTGTGCCAAGACGTTCTCAACTTGCGCAAACGCAAGGCTGCGCTATTGTTCCAAGGGTACAAAATCATGGAAGCCTGGGCTGGCTTCGACAAAGCGTTGCAGCAGCGGGCCGAGAGCGTGGCGAAACCGGGCGAAAGCGCCTCCCATCTGGGTCTTGTGTCATTGATGGCACAGTTCCTCTTTGTGCGCAATTACAGCATTCCACCCACTGCCACTGCCACAGATCTGAAGTTGCAGGTTGAAAGTGTGTATCCATCCTCGGGACAAAGCACGTCGGCTAGCAACCCGCGAAGGGCGGCCTTGAATCTGAAGTCTCACTCATGGTCGTCGACGATGAAGCTGAGGCAGTCATCTGCTGATCAACACTGCAAATATGTGCTCAAGAACTTTAAATCGCTCCTGCGCCTTGTCGTGCGTGACCTTGCTGAACACCCCAGTTTCGATGAAGCCGTAATCACCGAGGAGGAGATTGACAACTTCAACTTTTTGTTTGGTTGCTGCGTGCAAGAGGTGCGCACTGTTTGCTTGTATGCTCGTGTCATTGACTTTCTGCCGTTCTGCCATCTTCACTTGTTGCATTGCCGTTCTCCTTCTCACCACAAATATGTGCTTGCTCAACAAACACCGCAAATCATTGTTAGCATCCCACGGAAGAACAGGCACTGCTATCTCTGCTCGTCGCGGGCAAGGGACCGATGTCCGTGAAAGCGTTTGAGACGTGGATGAAAGAGTACATGGTGTCGATCCCATACGGAGACAACATACAAGACCACCCGTCCGGCAAGCATGCATTCGTTCAGACAACCGACGTCCCTTTAAAAGCGACGCCTGACAATGGCCGGCCGCTATTTATCGCTCGGAAAACGGACTCAAGTGTGTTTGTGGACGAGCGTCACTTCCCCCACGCCGACGCACCACAGCCGTCGGATAGGCAACATGCTCTTCGCGGACGTGCTGTCACTATTCTTCAATGTTCACACACCAGTGTCTTCATCATTGCACCAGTGGCCTTCCTGCGAATCGTTGGGTGCTCAAACTGCAAGATCTTTGTGTCTGCCGCTCGCTTCAACGTGACGGTCGAAAATTGCGAATTTTGCGAGGTGACGGTGAGTGACCCCCGTTCAAGTCTGCTTCTCGCGACGGGGTGACCGCGTGACGACTTGTGTGTATCACGTGATTTACCGTGCTATCTGGTGTTCAAAATACGTAGGCGACAACTCGCTCCGTCGCGGTGTGCAACTGCGTCGACACGTCGCTCTACATGTGCACCACCACTCAGCCCATTCTGTCAGGCGACTGTCGTGGAATCCGGCTGGCCCCTAATGGATCGTTTCACCACCGAGATATACCGATTCTAACCATGGCACGATTCCCAGGCTTGGAGGCGGAACTGAATGTTGGCACTGAAGGCCACAGCTCCATCCAGAATCATTGGAACAATCCAGTGGACGACGACGAAGCCTCTGGCCGCGGGGGTGGCACCGTCATCGCTGGGGGCTCAAAGCCCAAAGGCGCGAACTGGAGCATTCTTCCCGTAGAAGATTTTGTGCCTGCTTTGGTGCCATACCACGATGGCACGAGCGGATTCGCACGCAAGGCGTCATCTCAAGACATTGAGCGGTATCCTGCGTGGCGACGACTCCCAGCGCCGTACGCGTCGGTCACTGAGAACCGCATCGCGAAGACGATGGCTCTGCAGAGTAACATCGAAGCTGCCGGTATGTGCCCTTCCTACGGCTGTTCGTTGTTGTTCGGTTGCCGTCCGCTCTGCTGCGAAGATTCTTGCGCTTACGGTCATCGATGTTTTGCGTGTGCAGGGTGTTCTGTTGAGCAAGTGAACGATTTGCAAAGATACGTCCAGAACGAGTTCGCGGAATGGCTGCATGCTGAAGGGCATGCCGTTGAGCTGCACAATTGGGTGAAAAACTTGAAGAAACGAAAGTAGACGGCCGCAAGTTTGGCATCAATTTTGTATGAAATTACATTTACTCGAATTCTAACAAATCATCCAGGTCGACGTCGTCATCGCCTTCCGTTGCTCCGGCAAGATCCTGGTCATCGATGTCATCAAATTCTTTGAGGAAGTCGTCATCATCGTCGTCTACTGCGGCTTTCTCAGCCTCTGCTTTGGCGGCTGCCTCAGCCTCTGCCTTTGCTGCTGCCTCAGCCTCTGCCTTTGCTGCTGCCTCAGCCTCTGCCTTAGCTGCTGCCTCAGCCTCAGCCTTTGCTGCTGCCTCAGCCTCTGCCTTTGCTGCTGCCTCAGCCTCTGCCTTGGCGGCTGCCTCAGCTTCTGCCTTGGCGACTGCCTCAGCCTCTGCCTCTGCGGCCGCCGCCGCTTCTGCCGCATTCGACTCAGCTTCGTCGTCGGCAGGAGCTACGTCTCCTTCCTCTTCTTTAGATTCGGCAGCGTCAAGCTGACCTCCGTTGGCGAGGTAGCTTTCTACCAGGTTTGAGCCGAGCAGCTCCGCGAATCCCTTCGAGTACGTGCTAGCCGCTGGCAAGCCGTTGCTCGCTAACTGGTCCTTCAACTTTGACTCTACTTCCAAGGCAGTGGACAAATCTGGGAACAAGTTAGCGTACTCGGACGGATCGGCCAGCGACTCTGCAGCGCGCTTCGAGATTTTCTCCAAGTTTTGCCGCCACAACGCAACCATGTCGGACACCCGAGATGGGGCGTATGTCCTGGCCAAAAACGCAGCTTCGGGAGTTCGCCCAGCTGACACCAGTAGGGACAAGCAGTCATCAAGCCGGTGGAGCAAGAAAAAGCACAGGAAAGCGATGTTGAAGCGTCCCCGTGACTTCGCTTTTTCTCCAAGGCGGAGAAGACCTTCGCTGTCGCCGTTGCTCGACAACATGATGAGCTGACCGGCCAAATCACCTGACGCCTCAGAGCACTGCGCAGCAAGTGCCAAGTTACAAGAAGCCAGCGCCAAATCTCCGAGCTGTTTCCACTTGTGCTGCGTTGGCGTGGTGTTAAGTTCTGCCTCGGGAAGCGCGACAATGATGCTGTGCGCGAGTTCGAGTTTGCCCAGCTCAATGGCCAGTTCAAACTTGAGGTCGGGATCAACGGCAACCTGCAGCGCCTGTTCCTTGAAGCCTTGGCTGGTGAGGAACTGCGCGATTTGGTCGTACTTTGCCGGCGGGACTTTTTGGAGAATTTTGTGGGCAGCATCGAAATCCTCTCGGACGACCGCCGTTTGATAATTCAACACGCTCGTGAGCAGCTCGTATGTGATAATTTGCTTTTTGCCGTCGATGAGGCATACTCGGTTTTCCTTTGCGAGGTATCCCAGCATTCGGACGTCACGGTTGACGTGTGCGAGCGACATGACCTCGCCGCCCACGTAATAGTTCAACCGGTTCTTGCTCACGAAAATAAAGCAGTCCCCGACCCACGCTCCGCTGTTGACTGCCTCCGGGATGGAGTGCAAGGGCTCGAACGAACCATCGACACCGTCTGCGCTAACGTCACCTGCAGCGATCTTGGCTTGTGTACCTTTCACGTCGCATTTGATGACGTAGAACGCGTCTTCGCAACACAAGGCCACAAGGTTGCCGCTGTCGGCCCAAACAATGGTCTTCGGAGTGACGTCAATTTGACGCACCAGAGTGCACGAAGCCCAGTCGTAGAAGCGCACGCACTTGTTGCCCACAACGCCAATCATGACACCTCCGAAGATGGACTCCGGTGAGTAATGCAACTTGATGGTCTTCGACTCCTTGAACTCACGGAACACGTGCACCTCGCTGCCACTGCGGACGGCGTAGTCGCCGGTCGCAACCGAGGACCACACAAGCTGCTGACCGGTACCGAATGTCTTGTTGCGCAGCTTCATAGCAGTGTAGATCACGTACTCTCCGTCGCCCAGGATAGACACGTATCGACCGTTGCTGTTGTGCTTCACAGAGGTTGGGAACATATCGCAGCGGCCGAGTTCAGCGAAGGCGACGTCCACAGGCTCGCCATCAGAGAACTCGAGCCCCTTCATCGAGCCCTTCATGACATCATTGCCTTGGGCGCGGACCAGTTTACCGGTGCGATCCATGGACATGACAGGCTCGTCGGAGCCAATCTTCACCACCACGCTTCCTTCGTCAAAGCCGATTGCAAGTTCGTGCTTGTTCGGGCGCGTGCACAGGGTCCACGCTCGCTCGAGGCCATAGTTGAGCGTTGATTCGCAGCGGAACGTCGTGTTGTTCCACATTCGCACGGTTCCGTCTTCGGAAGCCGACACGAACACCGGGATGACCGGGTGAAAGCACACAGCTGCGATATTGTTTGTGTGCCCGGTCAAAGTGGTGACGCACGCTTTGGTCTGGTAGTCCCACAATTTGATCGTCTGATCGTCGGAGCCGGAGAGGATGTAGGGTTGGTCGCCGCCGGTGTAATACGACACGCAGTTCACGCCTTGCGTGTGGCCCTCCAGGGAAAAGTTCGGGGTGGACTGGCCAAGGCACCACACACGCACCGTTTTGTCCAGAGAAGCTGTCGCAAAGTAATTGGGGTCCTTGGGGTTGAACTGAGCCATCATCACGAAGTGGTGGTGTCCTTCAAACAGCTGCGTGTTCTCGAAGTCACGCGACCAATCCCACAGTTTGATCTGGAAGTCATCCGACGTCGAAAGGAAATACGGCAGCGTCGGATGCACGGCGATGGAACGGATGTAGTCGGTGTGGGCTTCGAACTCTGCCACTTTGCCCATGGTGTTGTAGTTGAAGACACGGATGAAGAAGTCGTCTGATCCGCACACGACCCAGTGCTTTCGTGGAACGAACTTTGAACTGCGGATGGGTACTTTGACGACCTCGAACGACTTGACGAGCTTTTCAGTTTCGAAGTTGTAGATGTGCAGGTGACCGCTGTACAAGCCAGCCAACAACCATGGTTCAATTGGATGCAGGTCAGTGCACTTCACTCGTTCAGATCTCTGAATGAGCTTCTTCTTGATGATGCTGTCGAGACGGATGGGCATGGTTGCCGAGTGTCAAGGTGCCGACAGTGCTGGAACTATCGGCACTTCGCACGATTTACGATGGTTCAGGACACGGACAACGAAAAACCCAACACACTGTCAATCAAATGGCGACACGAACAACCGCGCAGCGCACGAACGTCGGAACGAACGGGATCCGCGCAATGCATGTGCGTCTCAACGACACTGCCAGCTTCCCGAAAAAGGGCAGGGAGCAAACAAAGACGAAAAACACAAAACAACAAAACGAAACGCGAGCGAACCCAACGAACCCAACGAACCCAACCCGCAGTTTTAAAAAGGTTCGTCGCACTGTACTTGTCGGTTGGTGCATCTCTCACCAATGACTTCGTCTTGTCTTGCCTTTGCCGTTGTCGCTCTCATTCGTCGTCACCGCTTCCTGTCATCTGCGTCTGTGTCTGCGTCGCATCGTCGCTGCGTGGTGGTCATTGTTGCTTCCCCTTCGCCGCCGCCGTGGTCGTCGTCGTCCTCTTCATTCATTCATTGCCATGAAATGGTCACTTCTCTCCGCTTTCTCGTCGCTTTCGCTGCGTTGCATTGCGTTGCGTTGCGTTGCGTTGCATTGCGTTGCGTTGCATTGCGTTGTGTTGCGCTGCGTTGCGTTGTTGTTGGTTGTTAAAGTTATCAACGCAATGAATAGACTACTACCGCTTACTCACTCACTCACTCATTCACGCCGAGGTGGATTGCGTTGCGTTGGTTGCGTTGCGTTGGTTGCGTTGTTGTTGTTGTCATCGTCGTCATCGTCATCGTTGTCATCGTCGTCGTTGTCATTGTTGCGTTGTGTTTGTTTGTTCGTTGATTGTGTTCGTGGTGTCATCGTTGTTGTTGTTGTTGTTGTTGTTCGTTGTCAAACAACGCATCGAACGAACTTCGCTCGTTCACGCCCACAGAGTGAGTGAGTGAGTGAGTGAGTGAGTGAGTGAGTGAGTGGACTGCTGCTGTGTTGGCTCCTTCCTTCCTTCCTTCCTTCCTTGCTTCCTTCTCTGTGAGCCAGAAGGCTGCGAGAATGAGTGAGTGACAGTGAGTGAGAGCATCCTTCCTTTGCTCTTTCCTTTCTTCCTTCGCTCTTTCCCACGCTTTCCCTCCGCACTCAGTCACTCTTTCGAAAACTCAATTTCCTAATTTCCTGCAAATGTTTTTGTTTTACCTTTACCGCTACGTTGTTACCTTCACTCTCTCCAAGCTTTCACATTTCAGTCTGCAAACAAACCAACGAACGAACGAAGCGAAGCGAAGGAAGCGAAGCGAAGCAAACGAAGTGAACGAACGAAGTGAACGAACGAAGTGAACGAAGTGAACGAACGAACGAAGTGAACGAACGCACAGTCAGTCAGTCAGTCAGTCAGTGTGCACAACAAGGGTAGTACACTCCGCTAGTGCAGCGTCAGCTCACTCTCTCACTCACAGTCACTGTCAGTCAGTCAGTCAGTCAGTCAGTCAGTCAGTCAGTCAATCGCTGGCGGCTGGTTGTACTGTGCTGTGCTGTGCTGTGCTGTGCTGTGCAGTGCTGCGGCGCTGGCTGGCTGGCTGTCGGCGTGGTTTGTTTAGTAATTACGACTACTGTACAGTTGAATGATACTGGGATACTAAATGGATTTTGTGGTGGGACAAAGCGGAGTTTAGGGTTTAACGAATGTGATGTAGAACGGTGTACAGTGCACAGAAATCACGGTCTACTCTCGGGAGAACGAACACAGTCAGCTGACAAGGAGTGGGAGCAGGTGAGAGAGTCGTTCTTGCAGCGCACGGAAGTGGCAGTAACAGTCAGTGTGAGTAACGTTGAAATTACCGCGGTTTAGGGCATAATTTGCGAAGCCACACAGTATACAGTATAATACGGTAGCATGCGCACAGGGGCGAGGGAGTGTGAGTGAGAGTGAGAGTGAGAGTGAGAGTGAGAGTGAGAGTGAGAGTGAGAGTGAAGCAATTGCAATGCAATACCGTAAATTCACAGTGAGTGAGTGACTGTGGGAACGAACGTGGTTAGCAACAGTGAGTGAGTGAGTGAGTGAGTGAGTGAGTGACCTCGCACAGCGGCAGTCAACACTCAGTGACTCAGTGAGTGAGTGAGTGAGTGAGTGAAGTGAGTGAGTGAATGACCGCTGACAGACAGACTGACTGACTGCGGCAGTGAGTGAGTGAGTGAGTGGCAGTGAGTGGCAGTGAGTGGCAGTGAGCGGCAGTGA
>ENA-OWNT01001282-OWNT01001282.1-seawater-metagenome-genome-assembly--contig:-NODE-1282-length-33115-cov-6.032266_pt1 | contig 33115 bp, 22 predicted proteins | sample MGYA00238136_ERZ651165 | MGnify/ENA primary metagenome ERZ651165 (study PRJEB26861, sample SAMN08777766) | seawater metagenome | isolation source: coastal seawater | place: USA: Florida | collected...
GATGATTGATGTTTTCGACAATATCCATTTCGATGCGACCTTTTGTCCCGGTAATTGCAACGCGCAGACCTTCCCAGGGACTATAGGCAACAAGATTGTATGAGAGCAATGCCCCGTTGCGATAACGGGCTGTAACGCACATCGTATCTTCGATGGTAATCGGTTCACCAAAAACATTGCGATCACGAAGATAGCCTGTTTCATCTTCGGCATTCAGATAAATGCCGCGAAATTGTTCTTTCTCATCAAGAAATAGTGCGAAGGGATCGTCTTTTGCGGCATCTTCCCCGGTGTAACGCTGATATGGATACTGCTCGCCACGTGATTCAGCGTTTTCTTTGCCGTAGAAAAGCAAATCTCCCATTGCAAATACCTGTTGCGGATACGAATCAATCCACCAGTTCACAAGGTCAAAATGATGGGTCGATTTATGTACCAGCAGACCGCCGCTATTCTGTTTCTCGCGATGCCATCTTCGGAAATAATCTGCACCGTGACTGGTATCCAGCACCCAGGTGAAATCAACCACCAGTGGACGCCCGATATTGCCTTCCATAATCAATTCGCGAAATCGGGTATAGGCAGGAGCATAACGATAATTGAATGTCACTCTAAGAGAACGCCCGGTACGATCAATTGCGTCATAAATGGCTTTCATCTTATCGACATCGGTGGTCATCGGTTTTTCGGTGATGACATCGCAGCCGAGTTCCATTGCGCGGACAATATATTGATGGTGAGTCGCATCAATCGTGCTGACAATGACTGTATCCGGTTGAGTTTCCTCAATCATGCGGTCGAAATCAGCGACAGGGAACGTCGCAATATGTGGATAATCAAAGCGTTCAGCCAGTTGTTGATTGTGCCAATCCATGCGTACCTGGCTCAAATCGCAGAAAGCCACCAGATCAGCAACATCACGATAGGTTGAAGCGATTGCGTCGATGAACATACCCGCCCGTGATCCTGTTCCGACGAGCGCATAGCGTGTTTTCACTGTCATTTGATAATCCTCTTTGTTTAATTTTGTTCCTGAATATTATTTAGCTGATATTCGATGCTGTAATGCCCTGCTCCGGCATTGATTGTCACGTCGTTTCCGGTTTGTTCAGCGTCGGGTGTCTCTCCGTTGAGTAAGACATCTGAAATTGCGATATCGCTAAGGACAATTTCTGCTGATGTGTTGAACGGGATACTAATTTCCATTGTGACCCGTCCTGTTTCATCAATTTGCCAGCTACTTTCATAGTATCCAGCAGAAGAACGGTAGCGTGCTTTCGCCGATTGCAGTGATGGATGAGGTTTGGGAGCAATGCGTGCGTGCCGGAAACTCTTCTCGCCAAAATCATCTGTAGACGGATTTAAACCGCAGACATCGCGATACATCCATTCAACAATTGAGCCATAGGCATAGTGATTAAAGGAGTTCATGCTGGTAGAACTGATTGAGCCATCGGGACTAAGCGAGTTCCAGCGTTCCCATATAGTCGTTGCACCGAGATTGACCGCATATAACCATGATGGATAGTCTTCATTAAGCAGCAGTTGATATGCGAGATCATTTGCACCGCTATTTGATAGGACACGGCAGAGATATGGTGTTCCGACAAAGCCAGTTCTGAGATGTTTATCGTCAGCAATCAGGCGAGTGATGAAATCCTTCTGCACCCGTTCTCGATGTTCATCAGCGACTAAATCCATGAACAACGAGAGTACATAAGCTGTCTGAGTCGGAATTGCCAATCGTCCGGTCGTTGTGAAATATTCTTCTTGAATTGCGGCTTTGACTTCATCCGATAAATTGCTGTAGGTTTCAGCTTCTTCGGATTTGCCTATCACTTTCGCAGCTTTTGCGACCAATCGAGCCGAATAGCAGTAAAAGGCTGATGCAATAAAATCGTGCGGAGTGCCGCCTCTGCGGGGGTCAGGATAGAGTGGTGTATCCAGTGAGAGCCAATCTCCGAAATGCGTGCCTTCTGTCCAGAGACGTTTGCTACCGGATGAGTCATCCACCCGTTTTATGTAATCGACCCACGCACGCATACTATCAAATTGATCTTCAAGGATTGTGACATCCCCGTAAAATTCATAGAGTGTCCAGGGCAAGATTGTTGCGGCATCCGCCCAGGCAGCCGACCCGCCTCCGGTCTGATTTACCGCAGGGATGATGTGAGGCACCATGCCATCAAATTTTGCCTGTTCTTTATCTAAATCGTATGAAAATTTAGAGAGAAACGCCGCAGAATCCATATTGAAGCAAGCTGTTCCGGCAAAAACTTGAATATCACCTGTCCAGCCGAGACGTTCATCGCGTTGTGGGCAATCCGTTGGAATATCGAGAAAATTGCCTTTTTGTCCCCACATGGCATTGTCGATGAGACGATTGACTTTATCATTGGATGTTTCCAGTTCACCAATGATGTCCATATCAGAGTAAATCACACATCCGGTGAAGTCATCGGGATTGATGTCACCATCCCATCCGGTAATTTTGACATAGCGGAAACCATAAAATGTGAAATAGGGTTCGACAATTGCATCGCTGCCATCTGCAATATACGTATATTCTGCCTTTGCCGAGCGGAGATTTTCCCGGAAAAAATTGCCTTCCTGCAAAATTTCGCCAAACTGTAGATAGATACGTGTTCCGGCAGGTGCATTCGTTTTAAAGCGTAGCCACCCGGTGATAATCTGCCCCATGTCGAGGACAGTCTCCCCTGCTGGCGTATGAATCACTTCGACAGGTTTGATTTCTTCCATAATAAGAACCGGAAGTGATCGACGTGCCTGTAGCAAATTTTTGTCGATGTCAATCAATTTTACAGAGGACGGGTTTTCTGTGGGGACAGTTTTCGGGATACGGGCATCGTACACTTCGCCGTCAAAAATATCACTCTCTAATACCGGGGAAGGTTGTGCTTTCCACGAAGAATCGCTGTTGACTATAACTGTATCGCCGTTTTCCAGTGTGATGTGTAATTCACAGATGAGCGCGAATTTATCCCCGTAGTATTCAGGGACACCCCTACCCGAGCCGTAGCGTCCTTTATACCAGCCGTTGCCCAGCATCACTGAAATTAGATTTGAGCCTGATGTCAGATTATCGGTAATATCAAAGGTCTGATATTGAATCCATTCGTCATAGGCATTACAGAAGGGAGTGAAAAGTTCATCGCTGACTTTTTCGCCATTCATCTCAAAGTGATAGAGACCCAATCCGCTAATATAAGCGCGGGCAGAGACAGGCTTTACCGGAAGGTCAAATTCTTGATACAGGATAGGATGTGTTTTATTGTCGTCAAAGTCCGGTGTAATCCAGTCTGCCTGCCAATCTTGATCCATTTTTGCGGTTTCAAAATAGGCGATTTCACTCTCAGCAGTTTCGGTCTCACCCCATACAGTGATTTTCCAGTAGTAGCGGGTTTGCGGTGCAAGCTGAAGTGATGGGCGATAAGCGATGCTGTCTATTCCTGAACCTTCGACTTTGCCTGAGTCAAAAATAATGTCACTGAAATCAGGCGTAGTGCTAACAACAAATTGTGCAGCCGTTTGTACTGTGTCGGGAGTATCTTCTACTATCCATGAAAAAGTCGGTTTTTCGATTGCATAACCAACAGGATTTATAATGTGATTGGTCTTAAGATGCGTTATTTTCAATGTTAGCCTCTTGTATTATTGTGCCAATAAATTTAGTTTCAGATTTTCTTAGGCAAGCGGTTTGACACTCTTCCGAACTATTAATTCAGGCATCAAAATATGCTGATGATGTTGATAATCAGAGTCGTTAATTTGTTCCAGTAAAAATTGCGATGCCAGTTTATTTTGCATGTTAAAGTCGAAGCGAACTGTCGTGAGTGGCGGAATGAGATAGGATGCAACAGCATCATCATCAAAGCTGACAATTGATACATCATCAGGAACGCTTAAACCGTGTTCATGAAGGGCAGATATTGCACCCATTGCTGCAAAATCATTCACCACCAGCATGGCGCTAAATGAATCACCCCGTTTAATGAATTCGCAAACTCCGTCGTATCCTGTTTTCATCGCTTTCGCAAAGGTGGAATAATCTCCGGTGTATTCCGGTCCCGGTTCTAATCCATTGGATGTCAAAATGTTGAGCCAGGTATCATGCCGCAAACGGGGATTGATAAAATCCAGTGACCCCGTAATTTCCGCGATCTGTTTATGTCCGTTATCAATCAAGTGCTGTAATGCCATGCGCGTGGCATGTTGTTGACTGTAACCGACCCAGGTCAATTTTGAATCAAGCACATAATCGCGCCGGACGATGGGAATGCCATGACTGATTGATAGCAATTCTTCATCGGAAATGTGTAATTGCGGCGCATATAAAATAATGCCATCGACGAGACGGGCTGCCGCTTTATCCAGGGTTTCGGCAAAATTATCCTGTGTGCATTCAGAATAGAGCGTGGAATAGCCAGCTTCCGTAATGAACTTACCCATGCGGGGCAAAACGATACCAAAGTGAACATCCATCACCATAATTTCGATGATATTTGAGCGCCGGGTCGTTAACATCCGCGCACCCAGATTACGCTGATACCCCATTTTTTCCATCACCCGCTGGACGTGTGCGCGTGTTTCAGGGGCAACATCCGGCTGGTCATTTAAGACACGTGACACTGTCCCGTAAGATACACCTGCTTCACGGGCAACATCACGAATTGTCGGGCGTTTGTTTTTGTTTTCGGGCATAGATCAACTCCACCTGTCTACTTTATTGCATATTCTACCTAGCCCGTAACCGGTCACGGAAACTATAGCATTATTTTAATCATTTGTCGATACATACCGGGATATTTTGCTTGACTAAATAGAATTACCCCGTATAATGGATCATGTAACCAGTCACGGAAATTTACGAAAATGGTTCAAGTAGAAGAAAAATAACACGATTTCTAACTAATAATTTTATCCTATCGTGTTTACAAATTTCTTCATACTTACATTTTACTTGAAGGAACTTTTTATGTTTAAAATGTCTGGCATTGTCCAGTTTTTCAGGCGCAATGGTGTTGCGTATTTGTTCCTTGCGCCCTGGCTCATCGGATTTTTCTTGCTTACGTTCTATCCGATGCTTTATTCTCTGGGACTCAGTTTCACGAATTACGATTTTACAAAACCCGGTGAAACCGAATTTATCTGGTTTGGCAATTATATAAAAATGTTCGGGTCATTATTTGGTATGCGGCAATTCACAGCATCCAACGGTGACATCATGCGCGTTGACCCCTACTACATGAAGTCGGTATCAGTCACCTTCATTTATGTATTTGTATCTGTGCCTCTCAAACTCATCTTCGCACTAGCTGTCGCGATGTTGCTCAATCAGAAATTGAAAGGCGTTCCATTTTACCGCGCCGTTTACTATATCCCTACCCTGCTCGGTGGTTCGATTGCAATTGCGGTTCTATGGCGGAAATTGTTCGAGCGAGATGGGCTTGTCAATGATTTTCTGGAATTGCTCGGTTTTGTTGACCTTCCCGGCTGGATAACCAATCCTAAATATGCACTCGGAACACTGATTATTTTGACTGTCTGGCAATTTGGCTCGTCGATGATTATTTTTCTGGCGGGACTCAAGCAGATACCGTCTGATTACTACGATGCGGCAAGTGTTGATGGTGCAAACAAGGTACAACAATTTTTCAATATCACGATTCCGCTATTATCTCCGGTCATTCTGTTCAACTTGATTATTCAGCTAATCGGGGCATTTCAAGCATTCACCCAGGCGTACATTATCGGCGGTGGTAGTGGCGGTGTACTCAATTCAACACTGTTTTACACGTTACATATGTATATTCAAGGCTGGACGTATCACCAGATGGGATATGCCTCGGCGATGGCATGGGTCTTGCTACTGATAATTGGTACATTTACGGCAATTGTCTTCCGATCATCAAGCCTGTGGGTGTCATACGGAGTGGGAGAATAAGATGAACGAGAATAAAAGTACGACATTCATACGCCATGCCCTGACGCATCTATTCATCATCACACTGGGTTTATTGATGATTTATCCCATCATCTGGATGGTTGTTAGCTCAATTAAACCTAATAACATGATTTTCAGTGACCCGGGCATCATTCCGAAAGCCGTCACTTTTGAGAATTACATTTCCGGCTGGAGAGGCTACGCAGGGACATCATTCGGTAAATTTTTCATCAACTCATTGGTGATGTGTGCTGTGGCGGTTATTGGAAACCTGATTTCCTGCACGATGGCAGCCTATGCTTTCGCACGGCTTAAATTTGATGGCAGGGGTTTATGGTTCATGATTATGATGGCAACCCTAATGCTTCCGGCTCATGTTACGCTCGTGCCGCAGTATATTCTGTTCAACACCTTTGGATGGGTCGGGACATATCTGCCAATTCTTGTGCCAAAATTCCTCGCAACAGACGCATTTTTCGTATTTTTGCTTGTGCAATTCATGCGGAGTTTGCCGAAAGAAATCGAGGAAGCAGCAATCATCGACGGTTGCGGTAAATTCGGGGTATTCATCCGTATCATTGTCCCGCTTGCAACCCCTGCACTGGTGACAACCGCGTTATTCACGTTCCTGTGGACATGGGACGATTTTTTCAACCACCTCTTATACCTCACCAGACCGGATACTTATACCGTGTCGAGAGCATTACGGACATTTGTCGGTGACTCGGGTGCAGTATCGAACTGGGGTGGCGCACTGGCGATGTCCACATTATCGATTGTTCCAGCCTTTATCCTGTTCTTCTCTTTGCAGAAGTATTTCGTACAGGGAATTTCAACCACAGGCTTAAAGGGTTAACACCGGAAGGAGGAAACAAATATGCCTTAGTTGAAAGGAAAGTTTCTAAAGCAGTACGATTTATTATTTTATCCGCCAAATTACAAACTATTTTAAAAATATGGGAGAATTCTAAAAATGAGAAAACTTCGTACTATTCTATTGACCACAGTGCTCTCGCTGTTACTCGGTGTTGTTGCAGGCTCAATCGGTGCTCAGGATGATGGTGTTGTATATCCCGAGTATATGGGTGAACCTGTTGAGCTTCGTATGAGCTGGTGGGGTAACGATGACCGTGCAGAAAGAACACTCGGTGTGATTGAACTTTTCGAAGCACAATATCCTGATATTACAGTCTCCGGCGAACCCAATGGCGGTGCTGGCGATCACTTCCAGATTCTCGATACACAGTTAGCTGCAAGTGATGCACCTGACATCATTCAGTTCGGTGGTAACTGGCCCGACTACACCCAATACCTTGAACCACTCAACGATTATATGGGCGCACAGTTACTGCTGGATACTCCTGAAACATTTGATCAGACAGCCTTGATTCCTGCAACCGATGCAGAAGGCGATCTGTATGCTATCAGCCTCGGTACAAATACACTCGTTCTTGTTTACAACAAAACAATGATCGAAGCGGCTGGTGTTGATCTCCCCGCAGATAACATGACCTGGGAAGAAATGATTGAATATGGTCGTACACTGCGTGATGCCCTTCCTGAAGGTGTTGCTCCGTTTGTCGATAACAGCATGAATCAAGCAAACTACCTGAGTTTCTTCTATACACAACAGGGAACACCAATCTGGACACTGGATGATGGCGGTACATCATACGCAACTGTTGAATCCGCTCAACTCTGGATACAAATGTGGGCTGATATGCGTGCTGAAGGTCTCATCCCCGATGCAGACACAACCTATACGTATACAGAAGATGGTCCTGACAGCTCAGCACTCGTTTCCGGCGATGCAGCAATTGGCTTAATCTGGAGTAATCAGGCAGCCGCATATCAAGCAGCTATGACTGATGAAGTTGGTTTGACAACGCTTCCGATGGGTGGCGAACCAGCATACGCTATTCAGATGAGCCAGTACCTCGGAATCAATAGCGCGAGTGACAATATAGAAGCAGCAGCACTGTTCGTCAACTTCTTCGTGACCAGTCCTGAAGCCGGTGCAATCCTCGAAACCAATCGTGGTGTACCATCCTCACCGATTGTTCGTCAGGCAATTGCTGGTGACTCATCGGCAACAGATGCAGCCGTTTATCGCATTTATGATGTCGTAAACGAAGCAGGACGTACTGTTCCACAGGGTCCGAACCTGCCAAATGACCAGGAATTCGTGAATGAACTTGAATTAATCGGTCAGCAGGTTGCCTATGGTGTGATTGATGTTGATCAGGCTGCCGAAGATTTACAGGCATTGATTGAACGTCTTTCAATGGAATAAGCTCAAATTAGTACACTAGCCATAAAAAAGGCGCGGGATTGTACCTGCGCCTTTTTTATGTTTCGGATTAATCTTCTGTGATTATAGTAGTTCAGATAGTATCGAGATTACATTTTTTGAAATTTTTCAGGGCGAGACAACGCCTAACCCCTACATTTTGTCTGCCTGTCAATTACATTTGCTATAGTTCCAGGGATGAGCCTGTATCTTTAAGTGGCAGGAAATACGGGCGTTCATCCGGCGTGGGATTCGGGCGATGAAATGCCAGCATAAGTTCATCGTCGAAGGTCTTGAATGTCATGCAATGTCCGCCATCACCTGCGTAAACTGCCTGCGGGTTTTGTTCCCATGCACCTAAAATTCCGCCGGAAACTGATTTTGCTACCCCGACAGCATAATCTCCATTGGAAAAGCTCGACCATAGCATCAGAAGTTGATTGTCTTTGCTGCGATGTAAAAAGGGTCCATCGGTTACATAACCACGTCTACCCTTCGAATTGAGTTCGTGTGCCCAGGGCGCGGTCGATGCCTTGAACAAAAGCTGTGGTTCTCCAATGGATGTTGTTAGATCGGAACTAAGGCGTAATGCACAGATTTCACCATCCCCGACCTGAACCCATTCATGACAGAACACAATCCAGGGGTTATCTTCCTCATCGACAAAGAGTGTGCCATCGAGACATTCCCAATCGCGGGGTGTGACAGGTTCTTCACTGATCGGGAGAAAGGGTCCGGCAGGACTATCCGCCATGAGAATTTGTGTTCCCCGGCAAATATCAACGGCTTTGAAGGTCGCAAACATGTAGTACTTGCCGCGATATTCATGAACTTCAGGCGCCCAGAAATTTCTATCTGACCAGAAGCCTTCCGGCGGGTCAAATGCTAAAAAGGGACCATCCCAATTTTGCAAGTCGTTGCTGACATAATAATCAATACCTGTTGCGGAGTCTGTCCAGGTCTCTGCCCCTCTTGTGCCATAAAGGTAATATTTATTTTCGGATGCAACTGGCAATACAAAGGGGTCGCGGATATGAATATCAAGGTTGGCTGGCATGTTATTTCCTTATTGGCTTGAATAGATATTTTTCGCGACTCAATTATCAGGCAACATGTCGGCGGTATCAATAACGTATCGTGACAGTTGACGGAAATAGCGTTCTTTGATCGCCTGATTATGCTTATCACCTTCGGGCACATTTGCACTCACAACGACAGGCGGCGCGTAACCGCTTGATTGCATTGCCTGTGCTGCTTCAACGTTGATACTCTGCATGATGAAAACACCCGCTAAAGTAGAAGTCGCACCCACTTTGAGATCATTTCCTTCCAGTGAAATAGCACTATCGCCACGCAGAGTATGTGTATCAATGACAATATCCGCTATATCATAGAGTTTTTTGCCACTTTTGTGTCGTGGCGGGACGGCTTTGCTATGTATGAGTGCTGTAATTGCAATGACAGTTAATCCAGCTTTTTTGCATAATTGTGCTGCTTCGATGGGAACGGGGTTAATACCGGAATTGGAAATAATAATGATGCTACTTCCGGCACGCAATTGATAATGTGCAAAAATCAATGCAGCAGCCCCTTCCAGACGTTCAACATCGCCACCGGAGGGGTCGATAATGGTCATCGCGCAACCCAGTCCTCCGGCACGCCACATTGCTTCACGGGCAACCAGTTCCGAGTGTCCGCTCCCGAAGGTCAGGAAATCCCGCTCATCCATTATTGACCGGGCAATAGCTGCTGCTGCCTGTTTGATATTGTCACTTTCGTGTTCAACGATTTGTTGTAATTGATCGAGCGTATGTGTGTGAAATTGCGAAATCATCTTGCTCATTGTGGTGTAACTGCTCCTATTGAAAATACGAGAATGTACTGTGGTAGATTATCTCACATGAAATGAGAATCAGCAGTATCCCATTTTTCAGAGCAGTCAAGCGGTCGCCAGATTGAAGCTAAGGTCAAATTCGAAAGTCGTTCCGGCATTTACAACACTTTTTACACGGATTTCGCTATTCATCAGCGTGAGAATACGCGAGGCAATTGCTAATCCCAAACCTGTTCCACCGTATCGACGGGTATGAGAGCTATCTGCCTGGACAAAGGGCGAAAATAGAGTATCAATCTTCTCAGGTGGAATGCCGATGCCTCTATCAGCAATCGCAAAACGCACAGTAGCGGAGTCGTCGGTTTTTGAAAGCAGGATACAACTGATGTCAATTCTGCCCTTTTCTGTAAATTTGAGCGCATTGCTGATGAAAATATGCAAAACCTGACGTAAACGATGGACATCGCCATATACCGGTAGTTTGTCAGGAATATCTGTGGAAACTTGAATTTCCAGATTTTTATGCCATGCCTGTCCGATAAATGGCTTACCGATTGCCTCAATGAAGTCTTTAAGCTGGAAAACACGCCGTTCAAGGATCATCTTTTCAGCTTCAAGTTTTGAATAATCGAGAATGCTATTAAGCATCTCCAACAATTGATTGGATTGCGACTGAATGAGAGTCACCAGTTCGCGCTGATCGTCCTTTAAGTCTGTATCCTGCACCATTTCTGTGACACCCATGATGGCATGTAGCGGTGTCCGCACTTCATGACTCATCACCGCTAGAAATTCGGATTTCAGACGCGATGTCTGTAGCGCTTGATCGCGTGATTCTGCCAGACTGCCGAGTAATTCTCTGTATGCGGTAATATCACGAATTGAGAAAACAATACCGTATAAGTCCCCTGTATCGGTCACAATGGGAGAGCATAAAATATCGGTAGACAACTCTGTATCAGGCGATTCCGAGATAGTAGTCGCCTCAAAGCGCACCGATTGCCCGGATGATTTGACATATTCAATCATGCTGGTAATCATGCTTTTTTCACTCTTATCGGCGTAGAAAGCAAGCGGTTTCCCGTAGGCTTCATCGCGATTAAGTCCTAATAGCTGGTTAAATGCCGGGTTTGTGTGCTGTATTTTGCCATCCAGAGTGGCGACAGCAATGCCATCGCTGGTGTTATTGAGAATTGCCTGCAAATAGTCACGGGTGCGTTCGGTACTCTTTTGAATCGCCTGAACCTGTCGTTCTGCCTGTACAAGCGATGTAATATCGGTAGAGACACCAACAATCCCCACGACCCGGTCATCCTCTATCATCGGGTGAAAACGGGCGTCAAAAACACTGCCATTAATTTCGATGCGGGTATGCTGTTTTTCGCCCCACAATGCTTTTTCGATATGCTCGATAATGTGCGGGTCGTAGCTATAGGTCTCAAAGAGATTTGTACCAACTGTTTCGCCGGATTCCCGTCCGATAGATTCCAGCCCCATACCGTGACTGAGGGTCATGACCCCGTTTGCATCACAAGCCCAGAGAACCACCGGGGCATTCTCAAGAACTTTCATCAAATAGTCCTGATGACGCTTTGCTTCAGCTTCAGCATTGCGTAACTCTGTGACATCCCGCATCACACTTTTTACGAATTTAGTTTCTGAATCGGGATGACCGATGAGGCTCAATTTTAGTAATGTGTGAATCAATGTACCGTCGGGACTACACAGAGTACGCTCATATTCTGGCAGTTCTTCGCCCTGCATAATCACCTCGAAACGTTTATGACTTGCTTCAAAGGTGTCGGGGGCAATAAAATCGCGTGCGTGTCTGCCGATGAGTTCGTATTCATGCTGAAAACCTAATGCCTCTGCTGCCTTTGCATTTGCAGCAACAATGATCATTTCATCATCGAATACAAAAACAAGCGATCCCGGAATATCTATTGCGGACTGGCGCAGAACATCTATCAGGGTTTCGCGTTGTTTCATAAAACCCAGAATAACCTGCCAGTCCTGCGGGTCAGGGAGATTTTCCGCAGATAGACCACGCATATCCAGCAAGGTCTGTAAATCAGGGTAATAGGTATCCGTATCGTTGAGCATCAGAGTAAACTTTCGACTGCCTCATTGATTTTTTGGGATGAGAATGGTTTTGTCATGTACAAATTTGCCCCGGAATTTTCTGCTCGAACGCGGTCTTCATCCTGACTGCTAGCTGTTAACATGATAACAGGCGTAGATGTATTACTGTCTAATTCCCGTATGTGTTGTAGTAATTCGACACCATCCATCCGGGGCATCGAAATATCCAGAATCATCAGATCGAATTGTGATTTTTGCGCGATCAGCAAGGCTTCTTCACCATTTGATGCTGATTGCACGCGATGTCCCTGTTTCCTGAGTGCGTGTTGCAGGATTCGCAGGGCAACAGCCTCATCATCTACAATTAAAATATCCGCCATTATCACGCCTCCGCCTGGATAAATTTCTTGACCAGTGTCCAGCAATTGCGATTATCCTGAAAGGCATAATCGACTTCATCCATGATCTGATTTATCAGCATCAATCCCATGCCCCGTTCCTGCAAGGCTTCAACAACCGGAGCTTTCACGTTTGCGGCGATGAATTCGATTCCGCTGTAGTCATAGAGTTTGATGACCAGCGAACTATCCGCCCGTTGTTTGATGAAAATTTCGAGGTCGATGCGTTTCTCAGGGTCATTACCGTAGGCGTGTTCGATGATGTTGGTACAAATTTCGTGTACTGCCAGTTGAATCTCATAGATGGCAGTTTCTACATCGCCAGCTATCGACAGGTGTTCGAGAATAGCGGCAATGCTGGCACTGACCACATTCAGGAATTTCATACTGGCGGGGATGTTCAATTTTACAAGGTTGGCATTTGACATTTGTTACTTTACTCGCTTTATGATTAATATAGTCTGGTCGTCATCCTGTGCATGGTGCATGTTGGCGGCTTTCAAAAGCAATTTTCCGATTTTCTTGGCGGATTGATCGCGATAGGTTTCGATGAGATCGAGCATATTTTGATACCCGAGCATTGTTCCCATCAGTTGTGTTGCTTCGGGAATACCGTCTGAACTCACGACTAAAATATCGGATTCATTCATCTGTAGCGTATGATTTTCGAGCATCGTCTCGCGCAGAACGCCGATTGGCGGACTATCTGCCTCAAGGATGCGTGCTTTTCCGTCTGCGGGGCAATAGATTACAGGCGAATGTCCGGCGTTGGCATAACTCAGTTGATGGGTCACAAGGTCATAGTACGCACCAAAGAGTGTGACAAAAGAATTTACCTGTGAAAAGTCATCGTACAAATGCTCATTGAAACGTTCCAGCACCTGTTTTGGCGTGGGCTCTTGCAATACTTTCAAGACAGTACGCGACATTGACATCAAAAGTGCTGCTGAAATACCTTTCCCGGCGACATCTCCGAGTGCAAAGCGGAACGATTGTCCACGTTTTGCGAATTCGTAAAAATCGCCGCCCACTTCCAGTGCCGGATGACAATATGCCCAGACATCCAGTCCTTCGATGTTCTCCGGCGGATCAGGCAGGAGACTCATTTGTAGATCACGGGCAACATTCATCTCGATTGTGATGCGTTCCTGTTGCAAACGTTCCTGCACGAGAAAGGCTTTCTGTATATGAGCGCTTCCCTGTTCAACAATTGCCTGTGTCATTTTGATTTCGGGCATCGAGAATGATCCCGATTTTCGAATTAAGCCAATGATTCCCGGAATAGCATTATCGGTTTCGATTGGCATGAGCATTAATTGCGATGTACCGGGCACAGAAGATTCCATCAACATATATTGTTCATGGCTATCCATTTCTGAATACCAGCCGCTCATTGCGTATGGTGGAATAAAGCCATCTCCGACCTGTGCGAGTTGTGGTGTCTCTGACCGCGGATCAATGATGATAAATACATGGTAGACATCCAGTAAACGTTGCGTCTGTTCTGCCAGAATATGCAGGATATGCTGTAATTTTGTCTGATACTGAAGTTGCTGATTCAATTCGTATAGAATTAGCAATCTATCCTGATATTGAATGACTTCATCCGATAATTGCATGATGTCATTTTCTCGGGTAATGATTCTCGCCATCAACGAAGCATCGGCAAACAGGCGTGTTTGCAAATGTGTATCGCGAGTACCAACAGCACACAGGAGCAAGATTTCATCTCCTAAACGCCAGGGGGCTTTCAACATCGTTGCATCGCGATCAAATTCATAATCTCGCGGATAGCTTGCCAGCACATGGTCATTATGGAGAATAACCAGTGCATCGGCTCCGGCATTACGCCATGCCTGCCCCATCAATTTTAATTCGCGGGATAGTCCACGCATCCATGATTCAAATTCTGAGGTTACGAGATTTCTAATCATGAGATCACGCTAACATGCTCATTGCTTCATCAACTGTGTGTGCGAATTTGAAGACCTTATCGAACTGGGTCAACTGGAAAATGCGATTAGCAACCTCAATTTTTGAACGAACCAGCACCAGTTGTCCGTTGAATGATTGTGTGCGTTTCAGCATTTTTACCAGCCATGCCAGCGCAGCGCTATCTAAAAATTCAACTTCACTCAGGTCGATTACGGCGAATGGATTCTCTTCCGTGACAAGTTCCCCGTATTGTTCCTGTAATTCCGGGATTTTGAAGGCATCTATGCGTTTTGTGAGTGTAATCAAATTCACGCTATCAACATTGACTTCCTGTGTTTCTTTTGCGGAAGTATCATCAAAGGATATCGTCGCAACATCTGCCCCATCACAATCTGCCAGTGCATCGGTCAGTGAGGTGTAGATAGAAAAAGCTTTATCCAGACGACTTAACTCAAAGATGACCCGCACCGGATTTGAGAATTTAATCAGCTTGAGATCGCCATCATTTTCGCGCAATTTCTTCATCCATTTGACCAGAGATGATAAGGCACGCGTATCAATGAATGTGACTTTCTGGAAGTCCATAATCACATAACGATTTGCCCCGGCATTCTCTTCAAACCAGGTGTCAATTTCAGGCACTTCATAAGCATCGAAGCGCCCTTCGGGTTGCAATACTGGAATATTACTTTCTCTGACAATTTCAAAAACCATTACATCATCTCCCAACTTGTTTAGTTATTCAGGTAACGTTCTGTGTGCATCAAATACCAGTCTACGACATCAGCGATAGGAATTCCTTTTGAAGCAAGGTAGTTTTGCTGTCCCTGCTCTTTGCGTCTTTCAGGGTTCGAGAGCAAATTCTCTATTGCTTCTGCCAGGCTATCGACATTGTCCGGCTCGAAAAATTCTCCGGTATAGCCTTCTTCTTTGATAACTTCGGCAAAATCACCAAAATTTGGCAAAACGGTTGAGCGTCCGAAACTCCCTGCCTGATGCAAAACGCCGCTACTGCCGGTTGTGCTGGTATATGGAAAGACCACAACATCAGCTTCCTGGAAAATACGCGGCACATCTTCTTCGGCAACATAGCCTGTATAAGTAATACCATCGATACTGTGATATTGATGCTTAACGTTTTCCAGATAGCCTTTTACATTCGGACTGTCCGACCCTGCAATGACTAATTCCAGTACCTGTTCGCGGTCTATTTGTTGTAATTTGGCGAAGGCTTCGATGAGTGGTTCGACTTTCTTATAGGTGCCGAACTTACCAAAGGTCATGATATTGAGCTTACCATTGTTGTGTTCGCTAAATTGTGGTTCGGGGACATCATCGAATGTACCATGCGGGGCAAGGAAAACGTTTTTTGCCTGATATTTTTCATTCAAGATTTCCACGTATTTGGGAATTGTCAGTGCAACCAGGTCAGCCGCAAGAATTGCCCGCGTCGCAACTTCGCCAGCTTTGCGGGTGATATATTCCATGATGCTGGATCCACCGAAACCCGCACTTTTCAGATCGACGGTTTCCATGATGTTATGCAGCAGAACAATCGTTGGAATGCGTGCGAGATATTTCACCAGTACCGGTGATAGTAAGCCTAATGCACCTGCAACACGGCTGCTGGCAAAACTGGCAAATTGGATATTGAAGTAAACGACATCCGGCTTGAGGACATTGACTGCTGATTGAATTCGCAGGGCGTTATTCAATGCGCCAAATTCCCAGCATGGCACGATAGTCGTTGATGCGCCATCATCTGTGATGGTTGGATAGGGTTCGCCCTCCGGTAAAGTATCAGTCAGGATAAAAATCTGTCCGACTTCCGGTTTCTGCCGGAGTGCTTGAATGAAGTGAAAACCATATTCATTCAGTGAACTTTTACTCGGTGGATAGGGTGACACCACCGCGATATTCAGCTTTTTTTCAGAGGCGACAACCTCCGGCATGTCGGTTGCATCAATGATTGGCAGATTTTGCGGTTCACGGTCGTAAATGCCTTTGAGGTCATTCATACGGATGCGGGTCATATCTTGCAGGAAACGAATGGCTTCTTTTTTAGCATCTACTTTACTGCCCGGAGCATCCATCCATTCGACGCCCACTTCAGCGACTTTGTAGCCGTGTTTTGACGCGAGATACAGGGATTCAAGATCGAAGGAGAATCCATCAATTGTCTGCTGGCGATGCAATTTCTGTGCAGCTTCTTTTGTGTACATCTTGAAGCCGCACTGTGTGTCTTTCACATGAATATTCAAGACATAACGTACCAGTAAACGCAGACCACCACTCATCAGATGGCGGAAGAATGATTTGTTAGTTTCGCTAGCACCATCTGCTGCCCGTGATCCAACTGCAACGTCAAAGCCATCGTCGGTCAATTTTTTGAGCACAGGTGTTACGTTTTCAATCGGAGTACTGTTATCGGCGTCCGTGAAGAGGACATAGTCGCCGCGTGCCGCTAACATGCCGCGACGTACCGCCGAGCCTTTGCCCCCGTTTTGAGCCGCAATTAGCACCCGTAAATTGACAAGGTCTAATTCTTGTAAGAGTTTAACCGTATCATCTGTACTACCATCATCGGCAACAATCAATTCCCATTCAAAGCCCAGTGTCGAGACATAGGCTGCGATTGCCCCGACTGTCGGGACAATGCGTTCCTCTTCGTTATACGCCGGGATGACAATCGAGAGATGTGGATTATCTGATACAGGTGTTGTTTTCCAGTCTTCGTAATTTTGATAAGGCATTCTGATTTTCCTTTATTCCCTAAGCGATAAATATCCAGTTGACAAATAGTGCTGTAAAAATTCCGAGAAATACACTGAACAGGATCATCAGTGACCGATCAATGAGCTTATGTTTTCCCAGATAGCCAAGTAACATGAAGAAAGGGAAAACGACCAGTACATAACGTGACAAACTCTGGCTGCCGCTATTCAAGGGGATGAGTATCGAGAGCGCACTCAAAATAGCGTAACTTTCCCCTAATCGACGCCACATCCAGATGAGTGATGCCAGTACTGCAATTGCCGGGACGAGGTCGAGGGCAATGTGATACCAGATTTCGCCGCGCAGGAAATCCCCGCTCAGTAGTAATTTGACATCGCGCAAAAGCACGGCATGAGGTCCAATCTGTTCACGTCCCCAGGCACTTTGCACGGTTGAAAAGGCAACGGGATCATTGAATTGAATGTGTAAAAAGATCATGTAGCTCAGTAATCCAAGCGGCACAAGGAAAATAACGGCGAGATTCACCCAATCTGTTTTGATGCCCTTGAGCATATTCTTCCATGCTGATAGCTTGTAGATGGTGCTGAATGTCCAGCCATGATATTTAAGCCACTCCAGACCGATGACACCGAAGCTCAATACACCGACAATGCGCGACATACTACATAACATGCCCATGACGGCTGCCCATCCCCATTCGCCTTTACGTGCAAAGTACAATGCGCCGATACTGAATAAGAGGAATGTGCTTTCGGTATAGACCGCCGAGAAGAAAAAGGCTGTCGGGAAGGCCGCGATATAGAACACAGTGCGTCCGGCAGTATCTTTATCAAATTCGTGTTCTGTCAACTTGTAGAGGAATACCAGTGACAGGAACAGGCAACTATTGCTGATGATGACCGCCGCTAAGAGTACATTGTTCGTAAGCTCAGCCAGCAAATTGACCATCAGTGGATAAAGCGGGAAAAATGCCACGTTGCTCTGCTGTCCGACGACAAAATCATAGCCACCGTTGATAATTGTCAGGTAGAAACCACTATCCCAGCGTGCCCAGACATCCAGCAAGATATTGTCGGGGTCAACATGGTAATAGCCGTCACCGATTAAGCCCGGAAAGGCAACTTCTGTCAGATAGGCGGCGAGAAAGACAATAATGCGCGTGACAATGAATGCCACCAGTGGAATTAGCAACCAGGAAAAGTCGCGTGATTGCGTTGTTTCAGTTGTTTGCGTTGGTTTTTGAACGGCTTCCATGATTACTGTCCTATGCTCAATTCAAAGTCTGAGAATGTTACTTCACCGCGATAGCTCAGTAAGCCAATCCAGCCGAATTCACCGCGCACGGGCAAATCTGTTACCAGTGTTTCGCCATCAATCAGCACATCATAGGTTTCTGCACGAACGTTGAGAGTCAGGCGATGGGGTTGTGACCAATCAAGCTCAAGTGGTGCGCCGCCCTGTCCCTCGAAAACAGCATTTTCATCGTACACGCCCCAGAAAATCTCCGAGCCACCATTACCGAAACGGATCATCTGCCCGCTGGATATGTCCTCGCGTCCATTCATATGGAACACGAGTCCCGCGCCGCTATCGTCTATATCATCCGGTAGATCAATGGTAATGCTGATGCTGAATGTTTCGGCAGCGATGCCTGTTCCGGCAATGTAATCTGCTGTCTCTGTGGAACGCTGTACGATGACATCACCGAATTCCCAGTCCCCTGTCACGCTATTAAGATTCAGTGGCTGCGTGTTTGCTTCTTCTGTCACTTCGATTTCGGGTTGAACGACAACATCTGTCGCCGAGACATTGAAGCTATCGAATGCAACACGGCTCTGTGCGCTGACCAATCCGACGTAATCTCCGGTCTGCACGACTGTAATATTTTCCGCAATCGTTTGCGTGTCAAGGAAAATAGAGTAAGAATTTCCGGTGTTCAGAATACGTAAGGTGTGACTCTCTGTGCCGGGGGTTGCGACTTCTGCACTTCCCTGACCGTTGAATGTGCCTGTTTCATCAAAATATCCCCAGAAAAGGAAATCGGCATCATGAACATAGCGCACCATGTGGGAGTTCCATTGTGAGTCAGGCGATTGCATGTTGAAGAGAATGCCCGCGCCCTGACCTTCGAGATGGCGGAAGGTCGTTGTCACTGTGACATCACCGAATGCTTGATTGTAGCCAGCACCGAGGTCAAAGCCTTCACGTTGATTCTGTGCAAACGAGCCATCTACAAATTGCCATTCGCCGCTAAAGGGTAGCCATAGACTTGCAGCATCACCCTCAACATCGAAGTTATCGACAAATACTGTTTCATCGTTAGTGGCAACGACTGTTTCTGTATCTGTGACGACAGGTGTTGCAACAATCTCTGATTCTACAGGGGTTTCTATCGTGGTGTCTGTTGTGCCTGTGTTATCCCATGCTTCAACGACGAGGTTATCAAATGCAACCTGTGATGCCGATGTGTTGAGACCGATTGCACCGCCAAAATATTCCAGTGGAATGTCATCGACTAAAATATCGCCATTAAGGGTCACGGCGTAGCTATCTACACCTACCAGAACGCCGGGGCGTTGCCAGTCCGCATTATCCGGTGTGATTTCAAGCGGTACACTGCCCTGTCCGGTGAAATTACTGTCATCACCGAAATAACCGTAAATCATCCACATGCGATTATCATCAACATTGAAGCGCACCATGTGGCTCTGTTGACGATTCCGACCATTTTGCGAATTAAAGATCAGACCGCCACCCATCGTACCGCCGAGATAACGCATATCAACACTGTAGCTATAGGCTTGTTCATCAGAGATATCCATTGGAACGATAATCCCGAGGTCAAAACCGGTTGTGCTGATTTGTACCAGCGTTTCATCACGGACATCCCAATCGCCACCGAATGATGGGTATTGAAGAATGTCAGCCGTCACGAAGTTATCCTGATATGGAAATTCAACCGTGTCGATTGAACTCTCAGCCGATAATCTGACATAGAGCCCTAAATTAAAGCCTACTAACAGAATTATCGCGATGAGTGTTGGAAGTATTGTTTTGCGGAATGTGACTTCCTGCATCCCTTATCCCTCTTTCATATGGCTGCTTTTAACTATTGTAAATAATAAATTACCTATTATTTAGTTAGAAAATTCATACGTTGTCTCAAGTATTAATCAACTAAGTTAAAATCCAGTAAATTCGGGGCTTAGACGGAATGACAATTTGCCGATAGGGCAATTTAGTGACAAATGTCCCCGGGATTGAGGGCATTTTGCTGAATTTGCATTGAAATCAATTCAGGTTTAATCACCATAATTGATGGTCAGATAACGGATACGCCAGCGACCGGTATCAAGTGTGAGGGTAACAGTGGCAGTAGCTGATGTTTCGATTCCATTAATTGAAATATCAAATTCATCCTGTAATTGTGCCACGCTGCGATCATCACTGAAAAATAAGATGCTCAATTGATGATTCGAGGTGTGATAATCCTGTCCGGCGACGATAGACGTGGTCATTGTCTCTAAAATGGGGGATGCCCAGTAGGTACTGAGATCATCGGTTAAGCCTGTTTCATAGGCACGCGAGACAGCCTCCCAGGCTAACCAGTATGCAGAAATTAATTCTTCCTGCTGTGACCGGGATGGAGAAACACCTTCCAATGGTGCTGTCGATAGCCAGATCGCCTGGTCTTCATCAGGGATGACTAATTCATGCCCGTGAAAAATAGATGCAGGGTCAGCCCCTTGCTGAAAGTAACTCAGAAATTGAGAGAGTCCGGTCACAAGACCCACTAAAACCAGTGCGATTAGAGGTGCAAAGACAATAGCAATGATGATTTTTGTGCGGGTCTTAGTCATTGCATTGTCCCTGTGTGACTTGCAGTGTTTGTTGTGAAGTTTGTGTGCCAACTGTTACTGAATAATCATATGTTCCCGGAATACGCGGGGCAGGAATGCTCAACGAGGTTGTTCCATCAACTGTGATGCCTGTTGCAACGCCGGATTCCCAGTTAAATATGACTACCTGACCATCGGTGACAGGAAAATCATTCCGGTCAAAGACCGATGTGGTGAGAGTCAAATCATCCAGTCCATCTGACAGAATACAATTTGTCGATAGATCAAACTCAATGTTTTCGGGCGAACTTGCCAGTTGCACAATCGAAAGCGAGGTTTCAGCATCATTGCCATGTGAAACGAGCAAGCGCAACAATCCGGGATTACCGAGGCTGCTTATGGTCTGGTTGGCAAGTCCATTTTGCGTGCTTGCAAAGCCGACACGGGTTTCTCCGGCAGGCGAAGTTTTTCGAACAGTCAAGGTAGCATCATCAACCGGATTGCCAAATTGATCGCTGGCGAAAGTCACAAGCGATGTATCGGAATCGCCATATGCCATCAGACTATTTGTCGTTGTAAATGACACCAGATTTTCGACTTCATCAGCGAGAATTTCCAGGTGGAAATCTCTACTATAACTATCTTTGCTGATTATCACACTGCTGATGCCAGCCTGTGTCAGAATGCCCTGCTCAAATTCCCATAATGCTATTCCGCCGCTACCAAATACCAGTTCTGTCTGATAAATCGATATGCCGTGTAGCATGGTAGCAGTAACTGTCTCACCTTCTTCTATTCCTTTGGCATGGACTGTCAAAGACCAGGCATCTCCTGCCCGGATTTGTTCATCGCCGGATAGAGCGACACTAATCAATTGTTCGGCGTTCCCCGGTGCGACCAATAGCAGCAACGATGCTAACGCCACCAGGCACAGGGTTATCAAACGGGATTGTTTCATCGGCTGAACCCCGTAATGACATAGTTCGGGACAGCAATCGGCACATCTTCTGCAAGACGGGGACCTGTAACAGTGATTTCCACCCATTCCAGAATTTGAACATCGGGTAATTCAGGAGGTATAAAGTTTGCTGTTTCATCCGGTGCTATCGAGACTTCGAGGAATACACTTTCAGTCCATAAAAGCGATCCAGCGTCATCTGTAAAGCTCACCAGTACACGCGGAATATCTACCAGTGATGACCCGGCATTATAGACAGCATTATTTTCCAGCAACAACAGGCTTCTATCGAGATTATAGCGTGTCGGAGTTCCCCGCACGATAAGTTCAATTGATGCTAACTCTTCAATATCAAGGAGACCTGTCGCATCCGCCCCGAATAAATCCACGCGGAAAGCTGTTGTTTCCCCAGGTAACAATTGATGCACAAAATCAGCCGCTGCATTGCTCTCACCGATACGGTTGCCATCTTCATCACGGAAAATTGCTGTCACGGTCACATGAGACGGATAAACATCTAAATTCTGTACAACACCAATGGCACTGATTAAACCGTCCCAGCGTCCTTCAAAACGGTCAATTTCAAAGGCTTCCGGGACAAATCCGACAGGCACATCCGGCACATAGACAACTGCTACTTCGTCAACAGCCAGCAAAGATCGGTCTAATGTACCGCGATTGAGTGCGCCTTCTTCCAGAGAAGCCAGTGGCAGGTCGATATAAAAATCGGTGGATGTCGTTGTCAGGAATGCTTCTACCGGGGGCGGCGGTGGTTCAACATCGAGAATGATACGCCATCCGCGTTCGGTTTGTATCAAGTCATGTGTGACGACTGTTTCATAGCTACCGAGGGATGTCAGCCAATCGAGACGGACGGTCATCGTCATAGTATTGCCATCGCGAACAGCCTCATCAAAATACAGATTCTCTAATTTCGCGAAAGATGCCACGATACCCCCGCGCAATGAGAGCCAGCGCATGTATTCGTCACGGGTCAAGTCTGTTTCCAGCCATTCATAGCTTTCGACAAAGCGCTTGAAGTCGATGTCATCATAATAGTTCAGCATGATAGTTTTCGGTGATGTAACGTATTGGCGATAACTCAAGCCTATCGCAGCAAAAATTCCTATCACAATCACGCCTAATAGTGTGCTATAGATACGGCGGCGTGTGCTCAATTCCAGGCGAATTTGTGCTCTATCGGTGTATTTGCGCCAGAATTGCCAGCTATTATCCGGTTGATAGTCTTTATCTATCGGTTGATTGACAAGCCAATCGGTTAACCAGCCACGCCTGACAAACCATTTCACACCGAACCAGCGCGAGGGACGTATTGGCACAAAGGCAGTAAACACGAAGGTGAAAGCAGTTACGAACAGGCTGCCGACAGGTAAAATCCCCCACATCAAGCGCTGCCAATCGGGATAATCGACCTGTGGAATTGCACCCGGTAAAGGTGGCACATCGGAACGTTCCCAGACAATGATGCCATTGTCCAGTGCGCCGAGGCGATGCCAGCCGTAAAAGTGCAGGACAGGGTCGTAGAACGCATCGTTGCTGAAAATATATTTCAGGTTATAGCGTTGCGGATTGCTCAAAATTTGATGGAGTGTCCCGAGTCCCGGCAGTGCTTGATACTTTGCCCCATCCATGCGCTCGATTGGCGTTGTTGTCATTTCCGGTAAGCGGCGGGCACTGTGATAATTACCTTCAACATTGAGCGCCAGTGTTTGAGCACTGAGCCATGCTAATTGATCGCCAAAACCGAGGGTCATATAACGCCAGTTATCATGATTATCTTTTGCCAGAAATTCAACAATTGGAGTCATATCAATTGAGTCCGGCTGGAATTTTCGGAATTGGGTCAAATTGGCAACAAATACGGAAAAACTCAACATCGAACCAAAGAGTCCGACAATCAATGTCACACGCCAGAATGCGCCGAAATGTGCCACAATCCACTTGCCGAGACGCCCATGCAGCAGACTTTCCACAAATAAGCCAGCAAATGGCAGCAAGACAATCGTGCCCCAGAACGTAAAACGGTCAATGTGAGGATGTAGAATGCACCCTGTAATAAAAGCGCAGGTATCGGAGTCGTGCCACCTGTTCCAAGCAGACTCAGCATTGCTAAGGAAGATGCGAGAATCCAATTTTTGCTGGTGAATCCTTTGTAGAAACCATAGGGCAAAATTGTGATTAGCACGCCCCAGGGAACAACAAAGAACATGAAACCAATATCACGCTCAATCAGGAAATTGAGACGGCTGCCATGTGGAATTGTCACCTGGGTAATCGGGTCACTACGACTCCATAACCAGTATGGGAGCACTGTACCAACACCGATGATGATGAAGCCGACGCCGAAAATACCGCATCGAATAAATGCCGGGGCAATGCGTTTCCAGCGACGATACATAGCGCGGGGTAAATCCCGAAAACGCCATTTTTGCAGGGGATCGCGTAACTCAGATGCCAGAGGTTGACGAAATTTACGCCAGAGAATTGTCGCGAGAATGGGTCCACAGAAAAAAACCATCCCGAAGATGGTCGTCACATGATGCCCGGCAACAGCTACCATCAATATCGCCCATGCCCTGCACAGATTTTTGATGTCGCCAGCTTCTACATACCACCAGATGAACGGCAAGGAATTGAGCAAAACACCAATCACAAACATGGTTGGCGATTGACCGAAAACATGCACAGTTTCCGCAATGCTACTACTGAAAACAGCTAATAGTGCTGCATAACTTGCCGGACGATGGTCAACCCAGAGACGGCTAAACCGATAGACACCGATTGTAGTTAAAACTGTTGAAGCCAGAATCGAAACAACATAACCGGTCTTAATACTGGACACTTTTGAGATTAGGGCTGTTAATTGGTGGGTCAGAGGTGGATAACTGACCATTGTGAAGCCCGTGTACCAGCGTTCTTCCCATAAATCGAACCATCCCCGTGCATAGTGGTCAGCGAAAAACATATGCACGAAAGCATCGTAGGTGCCCCATAGCGTGCCGTTGAATAACAAGCCGGCATGGAAAACAATTGTGCCGATGATTGCCAGCAGCAGTAGACGATATTCTGTTACCCATGCTATGAGTTTATTTTGCCATTCAAGCTCTTTGCGGATTGCAGCAATTTCTTTAGAGCTTATTCTCTCGCCCGCCATGCGACCCCCGCAAATAAAACACTCATGATGCTAATTTGCACGATAATGATAGTCATCAAGCTGTCATGGAAGAGTATCACGCCGATAATTTGAGCGATAGCGGCTAAGAGTGGCATCCAGGTTTCGCTGCCTTTACCGAGCGCGACACGGTAGGTCACGAGCAGGTTCGTCAGCACAAATAAAGCAGCCGCCACAGTATACATAGGCAATAAATACGCCGCGGTGACATATTCCGCACCATAGAGCAACTCTACTATCAGTGGTGCGAATAAAGCACTTGCGACGACTAAGCCACCACAGAGTAAGACACCGCTTCCCATCAACAGGAAGAAGAGTTTTTTAGTTGATTTGCCCTGTGCCTGTTCGCGTGCAATCATGGGCACGATGAGTACTGTCAGAGGCAATGTACCGAAATAGACAATGCGTCCGATAACACTAATTGCGGCATAAAGTCCGGCATCGTATGAGTCGAAGTAATTTTTCACCAGAACAAAATCGCTATTGGTGATAAGTGCCTGTCCGAGCAATGCCATTGCGGTAAATCCAAACAATGACATCCATGCTTTTTGTTCTACAGACAGTGTCTCTGCACTCTCTTTTTGAGGATTTTTCTCTACGGGAGATTTACTATAGAGCGCAAGCCATGCCACAAACCAGGTCAAAATCAGCGACTGTGATAGCGCCCAGATAGCCCCATCCAGTCCACGATTTGCCGCAGTGAGTGCTAAGGTCAAAATAACGCCCAGCCCGAGCCGGATGACGCCTTCTATCAAGTATGCGCCGGAGAGCCAGTAATATCGTTCCTTGCCCTGTAACAATCCGCGTTCCGTTCCGGTTGCGAGGAAAAAGGGCACACCGAAGATAATCGGGTAGACAATCCAGGCATTGCGTAGTTGAAACCACTCCACGAAATACGGTGTGAGCCAGACCAGTACCAGAGCAATCAGAATGCCGATGACCCAGCCGGAGCTCGTCCCGAAGCGCCATAAACGTTTGAGTAAATCATCGTTATTCTGTGATTCATAGATTGAGCCATAACGGGCAGTGACGGTTTGCATTCCGGCGGGAATCAAGCCGATAATGAGCAGGAGTGTGTTGATGAATGTCAATTGTCCATAATCAGCCGGACTGAGCAAGCGTCCCATCAACAGATTATGAATCAGGTTCAAGCCACTCACACCTGTCGTCACGACCAGAAAAACCAGCTTACCATCCAGTAATTTTTGCAGGAGCGATTTCGATGCCTGTGCAGGGGCAAACATATAATCGACTGCTGACTGAATCGCCGCACGGCTATGGTCAAAACGGACAGTATCAGCCGGGTCAAGTTGATCGACAACCGAAAATGGGTATGTCATATCAAGTGGCATTGCAGGCAAGGAATTCAGCGCGACCATTTCCTGCAACATTTGCCCTTCATCCGAGGTTGCCCAAACTGCAGCAGATAAATTATTCCGTAAATCAGCGCCGGATGTTTTCAGCGCGGTCAGCCCGGTATCAACATTGACATCTTTAAAATTTGATGTTGTCCCGAGCAGGTCAATTGCTTGATTACTAAGCGGATAAACAGCATCGCCCGCACGCACATAACGGGCATCAAGGTGCAATTCAGCATTATGGATTTGATCTTCAAATAATCCGGTCAATCCAATCAGTGCCAGCACAACGGCAGCATTTTGATTTTTTTGTGCAAGACGATACGTTGTTTCCAGGTTCATGTCACTATCACTAAGCACTCAGGTCGTTTCTTACCTATATTAATCCTATTTGTTCATATGAAGCGTAGAGGATTGTTTGTAAAGAATAACTTTGTGAAACATGACACAGATAACGCTTCTGGATTATCCTTTGTCGGATGTTCGCGCCGTTTGCTTTGCAGCTTCGTCTATGGCTATTTCTTCTACAGTGCGCGTATGTAAACGGGCGGCGCCCCGGGTTTCAATGAGTTTGACCCGTGTGCCGATGGAGTCATGCTCAGCCAATCGCTGACGGGCGGCTTCAATTTCCCCGGTTGCATAATTTGGAAGCCATTCTGCCTGTGCAACCAGCAATTCATCTGTCATTTGCCAGACTTCTTCGGGATTACATACCGCCGCAACCAGTGGATCATGTAGCATTGCCTGTTTGAGGAGCATGACATCGCCTTTTACCGCCGCCTCCATGCCCATCTGTTGAACGCGGACACTGGCAGAACAGGTTGCTGCAATTGCAAGCGGGAGATCACCCACAACAGGCATATTGATGCCATTTTTATCGACATAACCGGGAATCTCGATCACGCAGCCATCGGGTAAATTGGTGATGTGTCCCTGATTGACGATATTAAAATGTCCACGATACAGGCGACCTGTTTTAAGCCCTTCGATGATGTATGAGCCATGTTCCAGACTGCGATTATCGGCTGAAATGACAGGCGGTTCTTCTGCCATCCAGTTGGGGAAATCGGTTTCGAACCAGTTACGACCTTCGGTACAAACACGCAGATAGCCACCCGTTTCACCATGAATCCAGTGGCTCAAATCAATCCAATCATTAATTTCATCGACACGTTTGCGATACCAGGGGACATATTCACTGAAATGTCCGTTCGATTCTGTAGAGTAATAGCCAAAGCGTTTGATGACATCAATACGGACTTTTTCAGTTTCGCGGTATACAGGATGATTTTCAAATAACTCAAGCATCATCGGTGTCATATCCATGCCCTGCCACTGCACCTGTGTATACCAGGTTTGATGGTTGATACCCGCGCAAATAATATCGACATCGTGAAGCGTAACAGTTTCATCCCCGGCTATTTTGCCTTCCCGTTTTGCCCATAGCTCGATACATTCTGCGATTTGCTCATGTCCGTGCTGGACACCGTGACATAAACCGATTGTGGGTACACCACCGTATTGATTACACGCCCATGTATTCATCGCCATCGGATTGGAGTAATTCAGGAACAGTGCATCCGGTTTTGCAAGCTCGCGGATGTCTTTGCAAATATCAAGTAAGACAGGGATTGTGCGTTGGGCATACATCAAGCCTCCGGCACAAATCGTATCCCCGACACACTGGTCAACGCCATATTTAAGAGGAATATCAATGTCAAGCTGGAATGCTTCCAGTCCGCCCTGACGAATCATAGAGATAATATAGTCGGCATCCTGGATGGCTTCGCGACGATTGAGCGTTGAACTTACAGTGGCAGGAAGCCCATTTGCTTTGACATCCCGTTCGCATAATTGCTTCACCATATTCAAGTTATGCTCAGAAATATCCATGAGGGCAAAATGGGTGTCAGCGAATTCCGGCACTGCGAGTAAATCCATCATCAGGCGGCGGGTAAAACCAACAGAGCCAGCGCCAATCATAGCAATTTTAAGCGACATGCAAGCAATCCTTTTGAGAAAATTAAATAATACGTTATATGTGAAATGAATGGTACTAAACAGATTGCTTTAAAGCATTTTTCGACACAAAGAAAAATCTTCAAATTCTGTCTTTTAACTTCCGATGCAGTCTTTTCTTCGAGCCGCGTGTTTTACCAGGAAAAAGCTGAGATGCTGATCGCTGACGGCTGAAAGCTGTTATAAAGACTGTTTATCGGATTAATTTTGCATCAATCACTGATTTTCTAATTCACATACAGCGTATAATACCTTGTATTTGAAATAAATCGGTACTAAATAGTATATTTTAAAGCCTTTTCCACCGCGAAGATCACGAAGAAAAATCAGAAAATCATCTTTTCACTTCGATTTTGCTTGTATCTTTATTCAAATTACTGATTCTATAGTTCCCGAATAGCGCATAATCTAATTTCTGAACGGGATTTTTACTGTGAAAGTCGTGCCTGTTCCGGGCGCACTCTCTACCAGCAACTCTCCGTCATGCAGATCAACACAGCGTTTGACAATAAATAATCCTAAGCCCGTCCCTTTGATACTCCCGGTATTGGAGGCACGGTGAAATGGCTCAAAAAGTTGTTGCATAGCTGTGTCGGGGATACCGATACCTTTGTCCTGTATTTGAAGTATGATAGTGTCTGATTCCCGTACAAGCAAAACTTTCACATTTTCACCGGAAGGGGAGTACTTAATAGCGTTGGATAACAGGTTGGATACGACGTTGCGAATGAGCTTCGGGTCAACCACACAGTTACCCGTCAATTGATTATTAAAGTGAATCACATGGCTATCAATATAGATACCTGAAAAGTCTTCGATAATCGATCGGACAAGGGCGCTTAAATCCAGAGATTGCGGGGTATATTCAAGATAATCACCCTCCATCTTTGCCACCATGAGCATATCGTCCAGCATCTGCAATAGTTGCCTGACCGAGCCTTCGACTTTATTCATATGAGCTAATTTGCGTTCGGGGCTCAAACGGTCATCATAACCCCGTAGAAGATCAATCGACGACAGTATAACCGATAGCGGATTCCGAAAATCATGCGAAAACATGCCAATCATCTTGGCTTTGAGCAGACGCTGTGTCTGTTCGTGCTCGAATGCCTGTTGCCAGTATTCGATTTCTTCCTGAAAATCCTGTTTGTGAGTCGCTTTCTTTCTCAGGCGTGTATCAATTGCCTCCAGTAATTCAAGGCGTGTGAAGGGTTTTGTAATGTAATCATCCGCCCCCATCGTCATCCCCTGACGAATATCATCATGGGATGCTCTGGCAGTTACGAAAATGAAGGGGATACCTGCCGTGATAGAATCACTATTGAGTTCCAGTAAGACACCGAATCCATCTAATTCTGGCATGGTAATGTCTGAAATAATCAGGTCAGGATGTTCACTACGGGCTAGCTGCAAGCCTTCCAGTCCATTCCGGGCGCCAATTACCTCATAATCTTCAAGCTCTAACCATTCCTCGACTTCACCGCGCAGCAAGTTTTCATCTTCAATAATGAGAATTTTTGTCATTTCACGTCACCTGTATCGGGAGTTTTACGGTAATTGTCGTTCCAACTTTTACCTTGCTATCCACTTGAATCGTGCCGCCGTGTAACTCAATCGCTTCTCTGGTAATCACCAGCCCCAGACCTGTACCGGAAACTGTGCCGACGTTAGTCGCCCGGTGGAAGGGTTCAAAAAGATGTTTCAGATCATCTTCCGGTATTCCGATGCCTTTATCCTGTACCATTAAGATGATAGTATTCGATTCTTTTGTCAAATGTACCTGAACAGTCTGATCCCGGAGTGAATACTTAATTGCGTTTGAGACCAGATTATTGATGATCTGCCGCATGAGCTTTTTGTCCAGATTTACAATGCCAATATTTGCATCATATAGATAGTCAATTTCATGGTTGATGTCCGGTCGGTTCTCAAATTCATCAAGAACACTGCGGCAAAGAGAATCAAGGTCGATACCGGTTGGATTATAACTTACCCGTCGTTGTTGCATTTTAGCTAATAAGAGTACATCATCCATTATACTTGTCAAATGAGCAATTTGTTCTTTGATTCTTTTGAGGCGTAATTCGATCTTCTCGTCGCTCAGTTTATGGCGATAGGCACTGATTGTTTCGGTTGTTGCCAGAATGGTTGCAAGCGGTGTTCGGAATTCGTGTGATGCCATCGACACAAAGCGGGATTTTAGCTCATTGAGCTCCTTTTCCCGTTCCAGTGACTGACGCAGGGCATTCTCGGCTTCTTTTTGACGGGTAATATCCATTACAACAGAACTTGAACCCGCGTAAACGCCATTTTTGTCGATTAAAGGAGTACCCGAAACCAGAATATGAACTGGCACATTGTCCTTGCGTATCACGAGCAGTTCATAAGATGAATTTTTACCCTGTCGTCTCATTTCACGATGATGATCGAGTTTTTCTAATTCACTGCCCCGGACAAAATCAGATGTGGCTCTACCAATGACTTCATCGTTCGCGTACCCCAGCATCTCACAAAAACGGTCATTGACATAGGTAACAACGGCGTCTTTATCAGAAATAATGAGTCCGCCACTCATGGTTTCTACCAGATCACGATATTTTTCCTCGCTCTCGCGCAGGTTGGATTCAGCTTCTTTACGTTCACTCACATCAAACATGGTTGAGCGACTTCTCAGGATTTGTCCGTTTTCATCGTAAACGGCTGTTGCGCTCAAGCTGACCGTGAATGTACTACCATCTTTGCGGATGAGATCGAATTCCAGATTTGAAACTCTGCCAGTTTTCAGAAAAATCGGAAAATTCGATTGGAATGTTTCCTGGCTTGCGGGGGTCATTAACTCGCGATAGCCCATTTTATTGACGATTTCATCCCGGTCATATCCCAGCCATTTCAATCCGGTATCATTCATGGCTACAATAATACCTTCATCATTTACTGAATGATAACCACAGGGCGCATTGTTATATAAATCTTCAATTTCCAGTGACGACTCGATCAATGCCTGTTCAGCTTCTATCCGCGAGGTAATATCTCTGGCGCTGGCGACATAGCCATTAAAGAGGTCATCGTCCGACCAGATTACACGCCCGGCAATTTCAAGCCAGATGTAATATCCCCGCTTATGGCGAATGCGGGTCGTGATGTCTACTATGGATAGACGATTCGCGATGATTTGCTCCATTTGGTTCTGGATTGTCTCATTGTCGTCAGGGTGAACAAAATCTTGCAGGGTTTTTCCGGAAACTTCATCCGCTTCGTATCCCATAACGGTTAGTGAAGCCGGTGAGATGTAAGTGTATTGTCCGTGATTGTTTGATTGCATAATCATATCGGAGGAATGATCTGCCAGCAAACGATAGCGTGCCTCGCTTTCTTCCAGGGCAATTTGTTCGCGTTTGCGTGCAAGCAGTGTACCAACAGCCATACTGTAGAGTGCAAGTATATCAAGCATATATGCTTCTATTGGCTGATGATGAACAGCATTATCAATTGATAGCCATCCCAAACATTCAGACCCGTTTAGTATGGCACTTAAGGCATAGCTTCCTCTTATATTTTCAGGATTCATCGCGGTTAAAATGTCGGTATCTTCGACAAATATATAGCGAATTTCAGCAGACGGGTCTTTAATTTTCATTGCATGATCGGGTGGCTGGTAACGCACACCTCTTTCATCTGTAATCTTACCTTCAATATCAGTTCCATATGTACTCACTGCTTCATCTGTTCCGGGATCATATAGAACGAGTCCGAGGCGGTCAAAGCCGAGACGCTGGAGACCGAGCTCAACGACCCGTTTATAGAAATTATCGAGATCAGCAATCTGCGCCAATTCGATTGTAATGTCATGCAGGTCTCTTAAGGATTTCTGGAATGCCTGATCTTCTCTGATTTTCTGGCTCAGGGCAATCTCTGCCTCTTTGCGTGCAGTCACATTCCGCGCCATCGTGATGAATCCCTGCAATTTGCCTTCCGGTGTCCAGATAATTGTCCCAGCGACTTCCAACCAGATATAATGATCCTGTCTGTGTCGAACCCGTGACGTCACTTCAAAATCTGTCTGGCGTTTCTCCAGGGCATTTGCAAACAGTGCTTGATTCGTCAGTTTATCATCAGGGTGTACAAAATCTTCATATTTCTTGCCCAGAATTTCTTCCTGTTCGTATCCTATGACGCTTTCTACAGATGGCGATACATATGTGTAAATACCGTCGTGGTTTGAGTGTAAAATCATATCGGAGGAGTGATCTGCCAGCAAACGATAGCGTGCCTCGCTTTCTTCCAGGGCAATTTGTTCGCGTTTGCGTGCAAGCAGTGTTCCGACGGCAATACTATAAAGTGCAAGGATTTCCACTGTAGCCGGGGTAAGCAGTTTTTGCGTTACGGCATTGTCAATGACTAACCAGCCCAGTGTTTCTGTACCATTCCAGATTACACCGACCGCATTCCAGCCTGTTCCTGTTGGTCGGTGATGGGTATAAAGCGTTGTGTTGTCGATATAGGCGAAG
>ENA-OWNT01001284-OWNT01001284.1-seawater-metagenome-genome-assembly--contig:-NODE-1284-length-33087-cov-8.255226_pt1 | contig 33087 bp, 30 predicted proteins | sample MGYA00238136_ERZ651165 | MGnify/ENA primary metagenome ERZ651165 (study PRJEB26861, sample SAMN08777766) | seawater metagenome | isolation source: coastal seawater | place: USA: Florida | collected...
TCAATACGTTGTTTGAACAGTCTCAAGAACTACTTGTTGAGTATCGTCAAACAGTAGATGAGACAGAAAACCTTAAAGTTTACAACGATTACATCGCTAGTCTTGTTGCTGATCAGCAACGCGGTATCGACTCACTACAGCGTCAAATCGATAGCATCGAAGAAACTAAGCAGGGCATCGTTCCTCTTATGTTCCGCATGATCGACAGCCTTGAGCAGTTCATCAAACTAGACCGTCCAATTCACTTGGAAGAGCGTCTTGGTCGTGTAGAGCGTCTTCGTGACCTTATGGCTAACTCTAACGTGACTGTTTCTGAACAGTTCCGTCAGGTGTTGGAAGCATACCTAGTAGAAGTTGAGTACGGTACTAAGATCAACTCTTACCAAGGTACTATCAACGACGCGGGCACAGAAGTAACTGTAGACTTCTTCAACCTTGGTCGTGCTGCTCTTACTGCACTTTCACTAGACCAAACTCATGCTTGGGTTTGGAATAATGAAACTCGCACTTGGGAAAAACTAGGCGACGAGTACCTGTCTTCTGTAATTGAAGCAGTGAAAATGGCTAACGGTTCAATCCCAGCGGACCTAATTAAAATTCCAGTTAGCGCAGCGGAGTAATAGTTAATGAAACCAGTATTCAAAACTCTTTTAGCCGCTGTTGCAGTAGCGGTTACGGCAACCGGAGCACAAGCTCAGGAAGCAAAGAGCCTTAAAGATCTACTTGATCAAGTACAGCAAAACCGTGTATCTGAAGCACGCCTAGACAAGCAACGTGAAGCAGAGTTCCAGTCTGCACGTGCTGACAAGCAGGCGCTACTACGTAAAGCTCAAGCTGACCTTAAAGCTGAGCAAAACCGTGGTGACCGTCTTCAGAAGCAATTTGCTGACAACGAAGTAACACTAAACGAAAAAGCAGCTGAGCTAGACCAAGCTACTGGTACGCTTGGTGAAATGTTCGGTGTTGTACGTCAAGCGTCTTCTGAAGCGTTTGGTCGTATCTCAACGTCTATCGTAAGTGCACAATTCCCAGGCCGTGGTGAGTTCCTTGCTGCAATGTCAGAAGACTCTAAAGGTCTACCAAACATCAAAGAACTTGAAGATCTTTGGTTCGCACTACAAAAAGAAATGACTGAAGGTGGTGAAGTAGTTAAGTTCACTACAGAAGTTGTAAACCTAGATGGCGGTTCATCTCAACAAGAAGTACTACGTGTTGGTACATTTAACCTTGTTGGTGAAGCTGGTTACCTAGCTTATGACGCTGAAGGTGAAATCGTACAGCCTCTAGGTCGTCAGCCAGACGGTCACTTTGTAGCTTCTACAGCTGACCTAATCGACGCGACTTCAGGTTTCACTCCTTTCTATGCTGACCCATCACAAGGCGCTATCCTTGGTCTATTGAAGCAAAAAGCGACAATGTCTGAGCGTTATCACGCTGGTGGTCCAGTAGGTTATACAATCACGCTAATGCTTGGTGTTGGTCTACTAATCGGTCTTTACAAAATGATCACGCTTACGCTGGTCGGCGGCAAAATGCGCTCACAGCTTAAGAACGTTGGCAACCCTTCAGATAGCAACCCTCTAGGTCGCATTCTTAAGGTATACCAAGAGAACAAGACAGCTGACGCTGAAAACCTTGAACTTAAACTTGATGAAGCAATCTTACGTGAACTTCCACGAATCGAAAGCGGCATCAACGTAATTAAGATTTTCGCAGCTATCGCACCTTTACTAGGTCTACTAGGTACTGTACTTGGTATGATCGAGACATTCCAAACTATCACACTATTCGGTACTGGTGACCCACGTATGATGGCTGGAAGTATCTCAATGGCTCTTGTAACTACTGCTCAAGGTATTATCGCGGCTCTGCCTCTAATCCTTACTCACAGCATCGTAGCTTCTCGTAGCAAGTCAATCATCCACATTCTTGATGAGCAAACTGCGGGTATCGTAGCTGCTCACACAGAGTCGGAGAAGGCGTAATATGAATTACCTGATTGGATTATTCGAATCGGTCAGGGACTTTATCGCTACCGGCGGTGACGTACTATATTTCGTTGCTGCCGCGCTCTTTCTCATGTGGGTATTAATGATTGAGCGTTACTGGTATTTGACCTCGGTCTTTCCAAAGGTGAAGAAAACAATCATCGCCAATTGGGATGCCCGAGCTGATACCACATCATGGTATGCGCATAGAATCCGTGACGCGTGGATTTCTCAAGCGTCAGATGACCTAAACGCTAGAATGCTGATTATTAGAACCATTATTGCAATGTGTCCACTAATCGGTCTACTTGGAACAGTGACCGGAATGATCGGCGTTTTCGAGACAATGGCAACGCAGGGCACCAGCAACGCTCGTCTTATGGCCGCTGGTATCTCTATGGCAACAATCCCTACAATGGCGGGAATGGTTGCAGCGCTATCTGGACTGTTCATCAGTTCACGTCTTGAAGCGAAAGTGAAGCTGGCAAGAGAAGGGCTAGTTGATAGCCTGCCACATCATTAGAGAGAGAGATTATGGCTCGAAAAGTCAGAACCGAGGAAGAAGATGCACAGATCGACATGACGCCCATGTTGGACATCGTGTTTATCATGCTTATCTTCTTTATCGTTACCACTGTTTTCGTTAAAGAAGCAGGGATTGAAGTTAACAAGCCAGATGCGAGCCAGGCAATTCTTCACAAAAATGCGAACATCTTTATCGCCGTAACGGAAGATGGAAATGTTTGGTTAGATAAACGTGAAGTTGCGCCGGACAGCGTAAGAGCGAATATTGAAAGACTGCTTACCGAGCAGCCTACTGACTACGTAATCATTCAAGCTGACGTAAAAGCGAAGCATGGTTTAGTAGTTGAGATTATGGATCAGGTTAAAGCCGCTGGCGTTAACCGAGTCTCGGTAGCGGCAAGGGGATAAGATGTTACGTATAATTGTATCTATACTATTAGGTGCTGGTGTTGCATTTGCCCTGTTCGTTCTAATGGCTAAGTTGATTGAAAACTCATCTAGACCAGCAGACGAAGTTCCGCCTGCACCGGTAATTGATATTGTAATGCAGGAACCAGACGACCAGACGCAAACGCGTACTCGTGTTCCACCACCACCGCCACCTCCGCCTCCACAGCCTCCTAAAATGGAGCAAGTAGAGCCGGAAACAGCGGAACCTGATGCAGATGGCTTTAGCTTAGCTATTCCAGCTATCGACACAGGTGGTGTTGGTGTAAACATCGGTGGTGTTGGTGCAATGCAGCGTGATGGTGAAGCAACACCTATCGTTCGTATCGACCCGAAATATCCACCTGATGCAGCCCGTGACGGCCGTGAAGGTTGGGTAAGACTGTCTTTCACTATCAACGAAGTTGGTGGTGTTGAAGATATCGAAGTTATCGAAGCTGAACCTAAGCGCGTATTCGACCGTGAAGCACGTCGTGCTCTACGTAAGTGGAAATACAAGCCTAAGATCGTTGATGGCAAGCCAGTTAAACAACCTGGCATGTTCGTACAGCTAGACTTTAAACTGGAGCAATGATCATGATGAAACGTACATTCAAAATGTCAGCCGTTGCTTTAGTGCTAGGCGCAGGCGCGGTGCTTTCAGCACCCGCTGCCCTAGCGCAGTCAGCACCTGTTGTTTGTCCTGGATATGAGAAAGGAAAAACAACGCTTGTAGGTGAGCGTACCGGTAAAAAAGTTCAGAAAGCTTTTGAGTTCTACAATGAAGACCAAGTTAATGAAGCACTAAACGTACTTTACGAAATCGACGCATCTGACGATTTCGATAGAGCTTACGTAAAGCGTTTTATTGGTAACTTACTTGCTGCGCAAGAAGGTCAAGGTGGTAAAGCTTTAGGGTATTTGGTTGAATCAGTTGAACCAAAAGTTCTAAACGACCTTGAACACTCTCAAACACTTAAATTACTAGGTGATTTGAGCATGCAGGAAGAGAAGTACACTGATGCCATTAAATGGTATAACAAGTGGATGGACTTCACGTGTAAAGAAGACGCAGACGTATATACGCGTTTGGCACAGGCTTACTTTGAATCTAAGCAACTAGCGAAGATGGTTGAGCCAGCAGACAAAGCGATTGCTTTGTATGAAGAGCCAAACAAAAACCCGTATGTATTAAAGCTAACTTCTTACTACGAGCGTAAGATGTACCCTGAAACGGTTGCTGTGGCGGAAGATCTTGTTAGAACTTTCCCTCAGGAAAAAACTTGGTGGTCACGTCTTGGCTTTTTCTACATCTTAGTTGAAGACTATAAGAAAGGTCTTTCAACGCTAGAACTTGCTTATATGCAAGGCTATCTAGAGAAAGAGTCAGAAATAAAGACGCTTGCTCAGCTTTATCAAAGTAACGGTATGCCTTACAAGGCGGCCAAGTTGCTTGAAAAGCACGTGAAAGAAGGCTTGCTAAAAAATGATGCCGATATGTTAGCAAACGTAGCTAATGCTTATCACCAGGCAAAGAACTTCAAAACAGCTGCCGACTTGTATGCACAAGCTGCTGCTAAGAGTTCAGACCCTGAGCATTATCGTAAGCAAGGTACACTTTTACTTGTGGCGGAAGACTACAAAGGCGCTATTAAAGCACTAGAGAATGCTCTAGAGCGTGGTGCTGAAGACCCTGAGAAGATTCACTTCACGTTAATGGAAGCGAACTTCTACGCAGGTAACTTCAAGTCTGCTTACAAGCACGTACAAGAAGCTAAGAAAGATCGCTCTCTACGCCGCAACGCTGCAGCGTGGGAACCTTATATCAAGGAAAAAGCGAAGAACCGCGGTATTAGTATCTAATATGTGGTTTTAGCAAAAAAGCCTCCCTTTGGGAGGCTTTTTTTTGCCCTTAATTTAGTAAGTGAGCTTTTCTCGAATGGGATTTTATTTATAGGGCTTTAACACCAGTCCGCATAGGTCATTACCCACTCTGCTAGAATTAAAATGTTCGTAATCGCGACTTGTTAACGCAGGTATAGTGGCTCTACGCCAAGCTGATTATTTGTATTTTCAGGCTACAGACTTTCTATTATTTGAAAGCAGGCAGAAGTGCTTCTCTTATAACAATAGTGACTTCTTTTAACCCACTTGCTTTTAGGTTTTCTTTGTTAAATGTAGAAACAAGTTGCTTCGCATTCATATCTGAATGTGTAAGTACTTTTCTGAGAAAGCGCTTCGTGTTAATGATTTCAACAAGACGCCATAGCGTATACAGTATTGTGTTATTTGGCTTGTTCAGTTGAGTATTTGCGCTTGGTGTAGGCTGAGTCTCTGCATAACGCGCAATTTTATGTAATATCGGCCAAACATCATCTAAAGTGCGTGTGCCTTGGGTAAAATGTACTAACTTTTCTACATAGATTGTCAGTATGCTAATGGGCACGTTGTCTAACTGGTTATCGAATTGAAAGCTCTCTTTGAGTGCTATCAATTCAGAAAGCAGTTTTTTTGCTCTGTTGGAATGAGGATATAACGCTAGTGCACTGGTTTCGCCACTGGCTTTATTAGGCTTTCGCCCATAGTCTACAATCTCAAATCCATTTCTTGTCCAAAAACTGTCTAACTTAAGTGTCGTTCCATAAGAAGTACAGATAGCGTCAATACTTTGCTTCTTGGCTTCATCACTAACTCTTTGTAGCAAGTAACTGCCCATACCCTTACTCTGCGCAAGCGTATCGACGGCAATACGGTTAATACGCCAATATCTAAACGTTGCTGTTTTTGCATCAGCAGACAACAGAGCAAGTCGCTGTGCACCTAAATGCCCTTTAGGACGACGCTTTCCAGACGCAATCCCCAATGCGGTATCGTTCAGGTAGTCGCTACCTTCAGCGTTTATGATTGCAGCACCTATCACGTTGTCGTTGAATTTAAGTATGGCAACAAGTACATCCGGGCTATCCATCAAGCGCATAAAATCATCGGGCGTAGTTTGATAATGGGCTAATGAAAGTAGCGACATTATTTGCTGAAGCGCCTCTTCGGAAATGCTTTTAAACGAACTTATGGAAAAATCGTAATCTATCGGTGGGTTAATACTGTTTTTGAAATTAATCTCGCCAATATTGCGCGCCGCATCTCTGTCCTCAAATAAACAAGTCGTATTGAAAAAGGCTTCAATGGGATCATGTTCGAACCATCGTAACGGCGTTGATAGTCTTAAATGGATAGCTGATGGCGGTAAACTAGGGATGAGTTTGTGAATAAAACCACTGCCTGAACCTTCATAACCCAAAAGCGTAGTACTAAGCACCCACTGCTTGTGGTTGGCTATGATCCGGTATACATCCGGGAGGGGGATTGAAGCCGCTTCATCAACAATTACAACGTCGTACTTTTCATCTTCTGTGGTATATAACAAGGCACTGTCAGGGGGCACCCATTTTACACTGCCAAACGTCGCTGCCTCATTCTTATCACCAAGGATTAGTTGGGTTTGAATGTTAGCGGTGGATGGTTGTTGTGTTCTGACACCTGCTATTTCGTACTGGTGAATACGTGAAAGCACGTTCTTCACATTATCAAAGCGTTCACTGGTTAATAGTACATTTTTACCCTGTCTGATTAGGCTTTCAATGAATATACCTAATAATGATGACTTGCCTCTGCCTCTTGGGGCGGTAATCAGCGCGTTTAGTTTATTAAGTGAGTGTGCTTGATATAAACGACTGTATGCCTGCTCTTGCTCTTCTGATTTAAATAGTGAGCCTCTATAGACGTTTGACGTTACGCCTTGGCTAATGCGGTACATAGCCGTATCTGGAAGTGTGGTTTTTTCTTCAGTGTGAAGTGCCACGTAGTCGTTGTTACGCAGGTGCTTTATAAAGCGTTCGAGGTATCGACTTTGTGTAAGCGTAAACCCCTCCGACAGGAACGAGACCGAAATATTGTTGACCCATTCACTCAATGCAGGGCAAATAAGTATTAAACAACCACTGCGTTTAACGATACCCGCCACTGCCATCACGTCGCCAGGTTTGAATGAATCGCGACAGTCTAATGTGGCAATGTCACATTCGCTCCCCAGTACTTGTTTGCGGTTCTTTCCCTTAAGTGTATCGCCAGCAAAATTCACAACGCTTATAGATGAAACTTCATCTACAAAGGCTTGAACGCTACGTATGGCAGCTTCACAAAAATCATCATTGCCAGATATTACAAGCATTCTCCGGTGAAGCGGGCAAGTCACGTTTGATAAGTGTGAAGCGTGAGAGCTTTTTTTGCAGCCATTTTCGCCGCTATTTTCAAAGTAGGGGGCTAATAGCCATTCGCGTAATTGAGTTAGCGCCATGAATCAGTTTTTTCGGTATAATCTAACGCTATAGTAGCGATTTATTATGAGGAATTCGAATGCGCTTTCTTTCTCGGCGTCTAGTTATGCCAAACGACCTTAATTACGCCAATTCTTTGTTCGGTGGCCGCGCGTTAGAATGGATAGACGAAGAAGCTGCAATTTGGGCTATTTGTCAGCTAGAAACTAATTGCTTGGTAACTAAGCATATTGGTGAAATTAGTTTCGAATCACCGGCTATGCAGGGTGATATCGTAGAGTTTGGTCTAGAAACTAAAGCTGTAGGCCGTACGTCTATTACCGTAAGCTGCTTGGTACGCAACAAAGCAACCAAGAAAACCATCTGTTTTGCAGACGATATCGTTTTCGTAAAGGTTGACCCTGATACGCGTCAACCAACCGCACACGGCAAAACGTTGGAAGGTTTAAAAGCACAAACTGACGATGAAGTACGTCGCCTAAATATGAATATTGACGCTGAATAGCCCTAAGCTTTCAACGCCTTATATCATATATAAAACCTTACGTTAGCTTAACGTCTTATCTGCTTGACGGCGTGTATCGAACTGGTAGACTCCGTCGCAGAAGTTGAGTTTGCTAGTTTTAGCAGCGCAACACTATACCAAGGGGTGTCCGTTTTCGGTCTGAGATCCACATTCGTGGGAACCCTTAAACCTGATCCGGATAATACCGGCGTAGGGATGGTTCACAATATAGCCTTATCACCTGCCGTTAGACCCGGATCTTTTTTCTTAAATAAGAATAAGAGATCCCATGTATAAAACACTTTTCACACTTTCACTGCTTGCTAGTTCCGTTGCGGCCTATGCGCAACAAACCAATGTAAGTAACACTTCAGATAGCACGCCATCAGATATTGAGCGCGTCATCGTATCTGGTGATTTTCGTCAAACTACACTCGACCAGTTAAGTGCTAGCGCGACCATTTTAGATCAAGAGCGTCTTCGCAGTAGACAGCCGAGCCATATCGACAGTGTGCTAAACAGTATTCCAAACGTAAACTTTGCAGCTGGTGCGTCTCGCGGCCGCTTCGTGCAAATTCGCGGTATTGGAGAGCGTAGTCAGTTCGCCGAGCCTATCAATCCTTCTGTAAGCTTTATCGTCGATGAATTTGATTTTTCAGGCCTTGCTGCGGCAGGTCTTATTTTTGATACTAAACAACTAGAGGTATATCGCGGACCTCAGGCTACCTTATACGGCACAGGTGCATTGGCCGGAGCGGTTAAACTCTCCAGTAATGACGTGGGTAGCGACGCCCCAGACTACGTTGAAGCCCGCATTGGGAACAAAGAGAGTTACCGTATTGAAGGCGCCACTGGTGATGATATCAACACGGATTGGGGCTATCGTGTTGCGCTGGTTCATAATCGCAGTGATGGCTTTGTAGAAAATACGTTCTTGAATAGAAGCGATACCGCGAATATCGATGAAACCGCACTGCGCTTTGCCGTTGAAGGCAGCGTAGATGAGCGAACCACACTTGCACTTACTTATCGCTGGTACGATATCGATAACGGTTACGATGCATTCTCGCTAGACAATGACAACAAAACGCTGTCTGATGAACCAGGATTTGACGAACACCAAACCCACGCTGTTAGCGCGCGCTCTACAACCAATACAGCAGCGGGCGACTTTATTCTAATTGCCACCCATGCTTCTCACAATATTGCTTATGGCTACGATGAAGACTGGACATTCACAGGGTTTCACCCGTGGGGTTACACGTCTTTTGACGCCTATTATCGCGATGTAGAAACACAGACCGGCGAGATGCGTTTCGTGTCGTCTGACAGTGCCGCACTTTTTGATGGTATGACTGACTGGACAATAGGCGTGTTTTATAAAAGCACGGAAGAAAAGCTGCTACGTCAATACACTTATTTGGATAGTGACTTTGCCAGTGAATACACGCCTACGACGACCGCTATCTATGCTCAGACTGAAAGTCGTTTGAACGAAAATTTAGTACTGGTAGCAGGGTTAAGAGTAGAAAACTACGATTTTGATTACGCTGATAACAACCAACTTACTCGCGCGTTCGACACCACCATGGTAGGCGGGAAAGTCGCGCTTCAGTATACGCAGGGCAATCACTTCTATTACGGCAGTATTTCACGCGGATATAAAGGGGCAGGCTTTAACCCCGACAGCCGCGTGAATGACAATCAGCGATTCTTCGACGAAGAATATAACTGGAACTACGAAATAGGTGTAAAGGGCCCATTACTTACGCCTGACCTAATTGCTCGTGCTGCAATTTTCTATATGGATAGAAAAGATACTCAGGTGAGCGATTTTGACGTTATCACTCGTGATGACGGTACGGCAGGGTTCGTAGACATTATTGATAATGCTGATTTAGGAACAAACAAAGGAGCCGAGCTGGAGCTTAGCTGGATTGCTAGTGATGCATGGCAGCTAGATGCAAGTGTTGGATATCTAAGCGCTACCTTTGAAGGGTATACGCTTGCAGACGGTACTGAAGTGTCTGAGCAAAGGCAGGCTCAATCACCTAAGTGGACCGCAAACCTGTATAGTGAGTACGCACTTACAGATAACATGCTCTGGCGTGTAGATGTAGATTACAAAAGCGAATACCGTTTTTCTGACGGCCATGATGTAACCTCGCCAAGTACTACGCTGGTTAATTCGGAGATTGTGGTGTTACACGGTGATTGGCAGACATCACTGTGGGTACAAAATGCCTTTGATCGTGAGTACTACACCCGTGGATTCGGTGGTTTCAGCAACGACCCTCGCGATGAGTATGCCTTCGATGAGCCATATTACCAAATAGGTAACGGTCGTCAGTTTGGCGTTACTGTTAAGTACGCGTTTTAAAATAAAAGGAAACAGACATGCAAGTTATGGTTGAACTGTCGTTGTACCCATTGGTTAACGAATACATTCCACCTATTCAAGATTTCATTGATAGGTTAAATAGCTATAGTGATATTGCAGTTTCAACAAGCTCAACCAGCACGCAGGTTACAGGTGACTATGGCGTGGTTATGAAAGTACTTGGCGAAGAAATGCAAAGGACCCATGAAGAAGTGGGGCAGGCTATTTTCGTTGCTAAGTTTTTAAACTTTGATGCCATGCAATCTAGAAAATCATCTTAATGGCTAGCTTTTTTTCTGAGTTTACCTCACAAATTGCCGCTACTTCACTGTTAGAGTGGGTAGCGGTTGTCCTCGCTATTGCCTATGTGTTGTTAGCCGCAAAACAGAACAGCTGGTGTTGGCTGTGCGCCTTTGTAAGTACCGCAATTTACACCTGGCTATTTTGGCAGGTGACTTTGCCATTTCAGTCTGCGCTTAACTTCTTTTATATGATAATGGCGGGATACGGTTATTATCAGTGGTCGAAAGGGGCGGAAGACGGCGATGTTAAGCCAGTGCTTCATTGGCCTCTCTGGGCTCATTTGCTCATTGTGCCGAGTATGTTATTGCTCGCTTGGGTTCTGTCTGAGGTGGCAGGCTCACAGTTCAATAGTGAGTACCTACTATTAGATGCGAGCATTAATTTATTGAGTGTAGTCACAACATTTATGGTGGCGCATAAAATCCTGCAAAACTGGGTTTATTGGTTTTTCATCAATTTAGCGTCCGCCTATTTATACCTGCAAGTGGGTTATGCATTATCTGCTTGCCTGTTCTTAGGCTATGTTGGTTTTGCGGTATTTGGGTATTACCAGTGGCTAGTACAATATAAAAAACAAGGTGAACAGGTTGGATATCATCGCCACGCTGCAAAAGGCGCTTAATCTTAGCGACAGTGCGAAAATTTCGTCACACCCTGCTGGAGCGGTAAATCACGTTTACCGCGTTCAAGAGCTCGCAGATAGTCAGTTACCCTTGATTGCAAATAACCTTCAAAGTAGTGGGCAACCAAAGTCGGATCATAACCCTGTCGACTTAGCGGTGAAATGGATGGGCGATGATGACTTTAGTGGGGTTAATCGTGCGCACCAATTTGCTTTGCAGCAACAGCTTTATAGGTTGGGAGTAGCGCCGCAACCTATATGGTTAAGCGATGATGAAACCATCTGGGTTGAGCAGTGGCTAGAGCACAGTGACAGTGCGACGCTTTCAATGCTTGAGCTGGCCAACACCCTCGCTCGTATTCATTCTTTGCCCATTACCGCTAGGCCATTAGATTTAGCATCAAGATGGCAGCATTATATTGATGTTGCACAGCTCGATATGAGCAGTGAACTTTATTTAAAAGCCCAATCATTGCAAAAACAAGTAATAAAAAGTGAACAAGACGATGACGACTATGTGTTATGTCATAATGACTTGCTAACTAATCACTTATTACTGAGCGCAGATAACTCACTCAAAATTATTGATTGGGAATATGCCGCCATGGGAAACCGCTACTTCGATTTAGCAAGTTGCTGCCTTATCAATAAACTTGAAATCAATGAAAGTAGAGAGCTCGTTAAGCATTACGCCAAGCTAATGAATATCGATGAGCACGACGCGATAGCGAAATTTGATCTGCACACCGAGATTGTCGCTATCACTAATGACCTGTGGTTTGCTGCGCTTAACGCCAATAAGGTCTAATTGTCATAAACTGCTCCGCATTTAAAAGTGACGCTGCATAGAAGTCGGTTTAAAAGCGGGCAATAAGACAAAACACAGGTGATGGATAAAGCCTATTTGGTGTTATTCGATTGAAAAAACAGCGCATTGCGTGTTAATTAAGCATGCAGTGCATGGTAGTGATAAAAAGGCTTTACCTTTTTAATGTCATCCGTATAATGCACAGCGCGCTAGGGGTGTAGTTCGAATTGGTAGAACAGCGGTCTCCAAAACCGATGGTTGGGGGTTCGAGTCCCTCCACCCCTGCCACTTTCTTCTCTTTTACTTCCTATACACGCTTACACTTTTATTCGCATCGATAAATAAAAAACCATTTTCTTCCACAAACAATGCTTAAAAGTACCTGCTTTCAATGTCTTGTACTTCATATGCAATGTAACGCGTATGGTGTACTGGCAAGGTTTAATATTGTATGAACATCGCGTAAACTACGCCAAGTCAAAGTTATTCTGTGAGCACCATGTCGCTAACCTCGTACCAACAAGCTGTTCTTCAAGAAATGGGGATTACCGTTTGGGTAACCAAGAAAGCTTATGAAGAGCAAAAAAGCGATAGCACAGTAGCGCAGGTAAATAACGGGGCGGCTTTAACACAAACATCCCAGGCTCAAGTTACAGAACGCTCACAGGCCAAACCGATTACCCAAGAAGAAAAGCAATCAAAGCTTGCGCAGTTACGCGCACAAATGGGTGGTGGAGCAAAGTCAGAGACGAAGCCTGATAAGCCGGCAGTCAAAGCCTCAGTTTCAGCACCTTCAAATGCACAAGCACACAGCAGCCCTGCAAAGCCGAAAAACGTTCCTTTATCTCCCGAAGGCGTTCCTTTAAGTGCCGAGCAACGTGAGCAAGCTGCATTATGGCTTAGTGATTTGCAGCTTGCTTGTGTGCAGCTTGGGTTGCCGTCTACATTGGTTGCTAGTGTGATGATAAGCACTGCGTTAAAGGTAGACGAACACGCAATCATTCTTCCTGCAGCCCCACTTTCTCTAGATAAGAAGCAAAAGCGAGCGCTTTGGCAGGCATTAATTAGCTTTTCGCAAACCCGATAATTACTAATGAACCTGCACCTCGTCACTTCTGACACATCGACTGCATGGATAATGCAAGCTTATGAAATTCATGTTGAAGCACAGTTTTCACCTTGGAAATTCACCACCTTCGAAGATTGTCTAACGCCTCCTTATTACTGTGTTTTTGCAGTAGAAGATGAGATTGTTGTGGGTTACGCCATTATGCTGGAAGTGCTAGATGAAGCCACCCTTATGGACATTGCAGTTAAACAGGAATGCCGTGGCCGTGGAATAGGGGATATGTTGCTTAAGCACGTGCTGGAATTATCATTACACAACAGTATGGTAGAAGTGTGGTTAGAGGTGAGAGAGAGCAATGAAAGTGCTATTGCACTGTATGAGAAACACGGCTTTTATCATATCGAAATTCGCAAAAACTATTACCCGCTAGCAAACGGTAAGGAAAATGCTGTCATCATGAAGTGGGAAAAAACACTATAAACACTACCTTGCTTGCGCATTTTTTATCTGTAATTAATTCTTTCCATACACTGTTTATTTATGTTGACCACGTGGTCAGCTTTATTTGTTATTTAACCTCGCAATGGTTTCAATCCTCTTTGAATTAACTTATATTTGCGCCCGCAAAAAACCGTGCCCTGTTCTAGTATTCACAATACGGTTTTAGATTCTTCTTAATCGCGACAAAGTAACCTCGCGTTATCTTGGACAAGAAAATAAATGTCTACAGCATCGATAATGGAAAAACAGCAGTCTAAAGGCATAAAGATGCTTTTGGTTGCCGTATTGTGTTTAGGGTTAAACTGGCCTGGTATGAAAGTAGGGTTAGAAATAGTTGGCCCAGTGTGGATGGTGTGCTTGCGCTTTTTATTAAGCTTACCCGTCCTTGCTATTTTCGTGCTGATCACAAAGAAAAGGCTGCCTATTTTAAACCGCAAAGATCGCGCAGTTGTGCTGGTGGTAGCTTTTTTTCAATTTATTTTATCAATGGGGTTAATTACGCTATCGCTGCAATACATTCCAGCCGGTACTGCAAGCATACTGATCTATACCACACCGCTTTGGATGTTACTTATCGACACGCTGTGGTACAGGCAAAAACCGCCTTCAAAAAGACTGATATTGACGGGTATTTCTACCATTGGTTGTGCCATGATTTTGTTCGCTAGTGGTGAGCCTGGCGCTTGGTTACCCCTGTTCGGAATGTTACTTGCCTCTGCATTATGGGCGCTTGCAATTAGAAGGGTGTCGTTTCACAAGTGGCAGGGCACGGTGATTGAAGCCGTATTTTGGCAGTTCACTGTTGCAGGCGCGGCGATGCTTGCCCTAGCGCTTGTATTTGAGCCCACACCAGATTTTGTAAACTATGCATGGCAAGACTGGCTGCTTTTAATGTACATCGGCCCTATAGCTACAGGCTTAGGGTTTGGCTTAATGGTTGCTGCTGGCCCGAAACTTCCCCCTGATAAAATTGTACTTATAAGCACGCTTACGCCTATTGTGGGTTATGTAAGTTCAGTGATCATATTAAACGAAACACTACTGCCTATGGTGGTTGCTGGTGCAGTACTTATGATTGCTGCGTTGATTGTGAATGGCTTGCCGCCGAGTGCCTTGAAAAAGCTACTAGGCAAAGGGCAATAACCTGCGTTTAAAGTGTCAGCCTTGGTTGAATAAAATCAAGGAAAGCAGTGATACGTGACGAGACAGCACTATTTTTGTAGTAAACCGCTTGCACGGCTTCTCGTCGGTTTGGAGAGACAATATCGTCTTTGAAAATAGGGACCAGCGTACCGTTTTCGATATCGTGATGAATCATAAAATAAGACAACAAAGCGATTCCTTGGCCGGCCAAACACAAGTGCCTAATGGTTTCGCCACTTGATGCCTGCAAATGAAATGAAAGTTTAGGTTCTTGCTTTAACGGCCATTTATTAAGGCTTGCTGAGTCGCTAAACCCAATGAGTTTATGTTGGGGTAATGAACTTGCGTCGCCATCGATAGGGTTATCTTTTAAGTATTCAGGGCTTGCAACAAGATAAAGCTTACTTCTACCTAAGTGACGAGCGTGCAGGTTTGAGTCACCTAAATCACCTATGCGGATAGCAATATCCGTTTTGTGCTCCAGTAAATCGATAATACTGTCGTGGCTTGTGATATCTAAAGAGATATCTGGATACAGCTTATTGAAAGGTTTGACCAAAGGCGCAAGTTGATGAAGTACAAAAGGGCTTGCGGCATCTACACGAAGCTTTCCTGATGGAGCGTGTTTAAGCAGCTTTAGCGCTTCTTCACCTTTTTCTAGCGTGTTTAAGCTTTCTCGGGCGTAGCGTAAAAATAGAGCGCCTTCCTCGGTCAACTCTAGCCTTCGCGTTGTTCTGTTTAACAGCGTGACGTCTAATTGCGTTTCAAGTCGTGTTACAGCTCGGCTAACTTTGGCTACTTGCTGATTTAACAAGCTTGCAGCGCCCGAGAAGCTTCCCGTATCTACCACAGTAAGAAATGCCTCAAGATCTTCGGTTTTAGATTTCACTGCCATAACGCACACTCTTTTACGAAAACAACAAAAGTATTTTGTCATTAGTGCTATTTTTTGCAAATAAAAAACACCTCACACTGTACACACTTTTAAATAACAAAGAACAGAGCGCTTTTTATTACTGCTGCGCTTTGCCTTTTAACGATGTGAGGATTAACAATGCCTATTGCATTATTTGCACTAACGCTAAGTGCGTTTGCTATTGGTACTACAGAATTTGTAATTGTAGGGCTAGTGCCAACAATTGCCGCTGATTTAGGCGTTTCACTACCCAGTGCGGGTTTGTTAGTTAGCTTGTACGCCGTTGGAGTTGCCGTTGGCGCACCTGTATTAACCGCCCTTACCGGAAAATGGAACAGAAAGCATGTTCTATTAAGTTTAATGGCGCTTTTTGTGGGGGGGAACTTACTGGCTTGGCAAGCTCCTAGTTACGAGAGTTTGATAGTGGCTAGAGTGTTAACAGGTCTTGCTCACGGCGTATTTTTCTCTATAGGCTCTACTATTGCTACCGGTTTGGTAGCAAAAGAAAAAGAAGCGAGCGCTATTGCCATTATGTTTACAGGCTTAACGGTAGCGCTTGTTACTGGTGTTCCGCTAGGCACTTGGATAGGGCAAAACTTTGGATGGAGAGCTACATTTCTAGTGGTTTCCGCGCTAGGTACTATTGCGCTGATTGGCAGCACATTACTGGTGCCAAATAATTTAAAGCAAAGTAGGCCCGCTACGTTGAGTGAGCAAATGAAAGTACTTGTTCAGCCTAGACTTATTCTGGTCTATCTTATGACCATATTAGGTTATGGCGGTACGTTTACAGCCTTTACCTACTTAGCGCCCATTTTGCAGGAAGAGGCCGGTTTTGCTCCCTCAGCCATAAGCCTAATTATGCTAATTTATGGCGTATCGGTTGCAATAGGGAACATATACGGTGGGAAACTAGCGGATAAAAAAGGCCCAATTCGCGCACTTACCGTTATCTTTTCTGCACTTGCCATTATTCTGTTTGCACTAACGTTTACTATGGGAAGTAAGGTAGCTGCTGTGATCACGGTACTGTTATGGGGAGCCTTTGCATTTGGTAACGTGCCCGGCCTTCAAGTATACGTTGTGCAATTGGCCGAGAAGTTTACGCCAAATGCCGTAGATGTAGCTTCCGGTCTTAACATTGCCGCGTTTAACATTGGCATCGCAGTGGGCTCTATCTTGGGAGGCGCAATTGTAGATGGTATGCAATTGTCTGATACGGCATGGATAGGTGCGCTTATCTCGGTCGCAGCACTTTTACTCACTCGTTTTAGTGGTTACCTAGACAAAACCTCTCTGCAAAAACATAAGCCGTTAATTCCACAAGATTAATCAATCTAGAAATCAATGCCCACTTGTTCAAGTTCAATAGCCAGTAGTTAGTGAAGATAAACGATTTGGGGTTGAAACTGGTCTAAATGGGCCTATCAAACACTATAAAGTATTCAACTTAAAAGGAGGCGATATGCAAGTATCAAAGCAATCACCATGGAACATCCCTTCATTAGGCGTAGGTACATTTCGTCTAAAAGATGACGAAGCATACGACAGCGTAACAATGGCACTAGACGTTGGCTTTAGGCACATTGATACAGCACAAATTTATGGTAACGAAGAATCTGTAGGTCGCGCTATTAAAGACAGCAGCGTTGAGCGAGAAGATATTTTTGTTACTACTAAAGTGTGGAATGACAAGCTAAACAAGTCACAGTTTGTTGATAGCGTAAAAGAGAGCTTAAACAAGCTGCAGCTATCTTATGTCGACCTTTTGCTTATTCATTGGCCTTCACCTGAGAACGGCGAAAGCATGGAAGAGTATTTGGGTGAACTTCTGCGCGTGAAAGAAATGGGCCTTACCAAAGCAATTGGCGTTTCTAATTTCACTGTTGCTCAAATTGAACAGGCAGTAAGCATCTTGGGCGAAGGCCAAATTGCCACAAATCAGGTTGAGGTTCATCCTTATTTGATAAACGAGAAGGTACGTGAGGCCTGTGCAAAGTATGGTATAACGGTGACAGGCTATATGCCTTTTGCTGTAGGAAAGGTGCTAAAAGACGATACCATTATCGCTATAGCAGAAAAGCACAATGTAACAGCCGCTGAGGTGGTAGTTGCATGGGAGTTAGCACACGGCTTAATAACTATACCGTCTTCAACAAAGCGCAAGAATTTGGAAACTAACTTCAAGTCGTTATCACTTAAGCTAGATGCTGAAGACATTGCGAAAATTGACGCTCTTGACTGCGGAGACCGTCAAGCTACGCCCGACTTTGCCCCTGAATGGGACTAGTTGCAATAACATTGAGTACAAGCAAAATGGCGCTAATAATAGCGCCATTTTTTTGCAATACAATGCTAGATATTTGGCGTTGTGGCTATTGCTACAGCATTTCTCCATTACCACCATAACCGCGCTCTTTCTAATCTTAAGTTTCTTGGCAATTCACTCTACTGTTACGTGCCGTAAAATGCTAAAATTCGCGCCAATAAATTCCATGATGTATCAAGCGTTTTATCGCAACGTTAAGTTTGCGCGGAAAAGCAGTGCTTATCCGCTTTGAAACGCATTAGCAAACACGTTGTTTGCAAAGATGATAGTTAACGAAGATAAGTATTAATGTCAGATAAGAAGCTGTTAGAAGAGATTAAAAAGCGACGCACGTTCGCCATCATATCGCACCCCGATGCTGGTAAAACTACCATTACTGAAAAAGTGCTACTGTTCGGACGCGCGTTACAAACTGCCGGTACCGTAAAAGGTAAAAAGTCAGGGCAGCATGCCAAATCTGACTGGATGGAAATGGAAAAAGAGCGTGGTATCTCGGTGACAACGTCTGTCATGCAGTTTCCGTATAACGACCACTTGGTGAATCTTCTAGATACCCCAGGGCACGAAGACTTTTCTGAAGATACTTATCGTACGCTTACTGCCGTTGACTCATGCCTGATGGTAATTGATGCAGCAAAAGGTGTAGAGGACAGAACACGTAAACTGATGGAAGTTACGCGTCTTCGCGATACACCTATCGTAACCTTTATGAACAAGCTTGACCGCGACATTCGCGATCCTATGGAACTGTTGGATGAAGTAGAAACTGAGCTTGATATTTTGTGTGCGCCAATTACCTGGCCAATTGGTTGCGGTAAAAGCTTCAAAGGTGTGTATCACCTGCATCGCGACGAAACAATTTTGTATCAAACCGGTCAAGGTCACACCATTCAAGACGTGCGTATTATTAAAGGGCTAGATAACCCAGAGCTTGATACTGCAGTAGGTAGCGACCTTGCTGAAACACTTCGTGATGAGTTAGAACTGGTGCGCGGTGCGTCTAATGAATTTGAGCAAGAGCTTTTCTTAGAAGGTCAGTTAACGCCAGTATTTTTCGGTACGGCATTAGGTAACTTTGGTGTAGATCATATGCTTGATGGCCTTGTTGAGTGGGCGCCTGCACCACTTGGCCGTGAAACTGAAGAAGGCACTATCGAGAGTACTGACGGTAAGTTCAGCGGTTTTGTATTTAAGATTCAAGCGAATATGGACCCTAAACACCGCGACCGCATTGCATTTTGTCGAATTGTGTCGGGTAAGTATGAAAAGGGCATGAAAATGCGCAACAGCCGCTTGGGCAAAGACGTGCGTATTTCAGATGCACTAACTTTCCTCGCTGGCGATCGTGCCCTTCTTGAAGAAGCTTATGCTGGTGACATTATAGGTTTGCATAACCACGGCACCATCCGCATTGGTGATACGTTCACATCGGGTGACAATTACCGTTTCACCGGTATTCCTAACTTCGCGCCTGAGCTATTTAAGCGAATTCGCTTAAAAGATCCGCTAAAGCAAAAGCAGCTGCTTAAAGGGCTTATTCAGCTTTCAGAAGAAGGTGCGGTTCAGGTTTTCCGTCCTCTTGCAAACAACGACCTTATTGTGGGCGCGGTAGGTGTTCTGCAGTTTGATGTGGTTGTTGCGCGTCTTAAAGCAGAATACAACGTAGATGCCTTATACGAGCACGTTAACGTAGCAACGGCTCGTTGGGTTTACAGTGGCGACGAGAAAAAGCTGGACGAATTCCGACGCAAGGGCGAGCAAAACCTAGCCTTAGATGGTGGTGATAACCTTACGTACATCGCACCGACTATGGTGAATTTACAGCTTGCTCAAGAGCGCTACCCTGATATTCAGTTTACCAACACGCGCGAAAACTAAGCTGATTTGGATAAGCTTATTTAAACGCAAGCTAGTAAAAGCACAGCCAGTAAAAATTTAAAAAGACAAAACACATTATGAATATACATGCACTATTAGTTAACCGTTTCACTGACGCTCTTAAAGATATGGGCGTAGATAATGCGCCAGTGCCGGTTGCGCGCAGCGCTCGACCTGAATTTGGCGAGTATCAGTTTAACGGTGCTATGGCATTAGCAAAGCAGCTAAAGCAAAAGCCACGTGATATTGCAGAAAAAATTGTTGAAACCGTAAAGCTTGATGACGTTGCAAGCAAACTTGAAGTCGCTGGCCCTGGTTTTATTAACGTACACTTAAATAACGATTGGTTAGCTAAGCAATGCGAAGCGTCGCTTGCTGACTCGCGTCTAGGCATCACAAAGTCAGAGCAGCAAAATATTGTTGTAGACTACTCATCGCCAAACTTAGCTAAAGAAATGCACGTAGGTCACCTTCGCACCACCATTATAGGTGATGCCGTAGTTAAGGTACTTGAGTTTTTAGGTCACAATGTAATTCGCCAAAACCATATGGGTGACTGGGGAACGCAGTTTGGTATGCTTTTGGCTCACCTTTCTGACAAGCTACAAGACGAAGTAGCGGAAACAGCGCTTTCTGATCTTGAAGATTTCTATCGTGAAGCAAAAGTGCGTTTTGATGAAGAAGAAGGCTTTGCTGATCGTGCACGTGAATACGTAGTGAAGCTTCAAGGTGGCGATGCCCAGTGCCTAGCGCTGTGGGAAAAGTTCATCGATGTGTCTATTGCACACTCTGAAGAAGTATACGACAAGCTAAATGTAAGCCTAACTCGCAAAGACATTATGGGTGAGTCGGCTTATAACGACGATTTAGCCAATGTAATTAGTGACCTGAAAGCACAAGGTATCGCGGTAGAAGACCAAGGTGCTCAGGTAGTGTTTATTCCTGAGCTTGCTGATAAAGAAGGCAATCCTGCGGTATACATTGTGCAAAAGTCGGGCGGCGGTTATCTTTACGCCACCACCGACCTTGCGGCAATGCGCTATCGCAGTGGCAAATTAAACGCAGATCGTACCCTTATTCTTACTGATGCTCGCCAGGCACTACATTTCAAGCAAACTGAAATTGTGGGACGTAAAGCGGGCTTCATGAAAGCGTCGCAAAGCTATGAACACTGCCCATTTGGTATGATGCTTGGTAATGACGGTAAGCCATTCAAAACACGTACGGGTGGCACGGTAAAACTTGTTGAATTGCTTGATGAAGCCGTTGAGCGCGCAGGTAAGCTTATTGCTGAGCGAGACAGCGACTTAACGGAAGCTGAACTTGAAGAAGTAGCGCGTAAAGTAGGTATTGGCGCGGTGAAATATGCCGATTTATCTAAAAACCGCACTACCGATTACATGTTTAACTGGGACTCGATGCTAAGCTTTGAAGGCAACACAGCACCGTACCTTCAATATGCCTATACTCGCGTGAAAAGCTTATTTAGAAAAGCAGGTGTTGATATGGCAGCATTGCCAGCAAGTATCAACATTGCTGAAAAACAAGAGCACGCATTGGCAGTATTGCTTCTTCAATTTGAAGAGGTCATTGGTCTAGTTTCTCGTGAAGCAACGCCTCATGTACTGTGTACTTACCTATACGATGTCGCGTCTGCGTTTATGACATTCTACGAAGCATGCCCAATGCTGAAAGAAGGCATTGAGCCACAGGTTCGCGACAGTCGCTTAGCATTGTCAGCGTTAGTTGCCAAAACCCTTGAACAGGGATTAACCCTTCTGGGTATTGAAACACTGGAAAAAATGTAGCGTTCGCGGTACAACAGGTTTAATAATTTTTAAAAGGCTGGCAATTATTGTCAGCCTTTTTTTATGTTCTTACGTTAGAAGTATTGAAGATAAGTAGTCTGAAGTTTGAATTGCCGCGGAACAGGTAGTTAAACTTAACTTATCGGTTATTAAAAAATATCAACGACAGGAAACTCAAATGACTAAGATCCTTGCTTTTGCAGGCAGTACTCGAAAAGGTTCGTTCAACCAAGCCATCATGAAAGTTGCCGCCGAAGGTGCCCGTGAAGCTGGCGCTGAAGTTACAGTCATCGATTTGGCAGACTATCAAATGCCAATATTTAACGAAGATGAAGAGGCGCAATATGGCACACCTGAAAAAGCGCAAGCGTTTAAAGAGTTACTAATGAGCCACGATGGTTTTCTAATTGCGTCTCCAGAGTACAATTCAAGCTATCCAGCACTGCTTAAAAATGCCATTGATTGGGCGTCGCGCATGGGTGAAGGTGAAAAACCACTGCAGGCCTACCGCGGAAAGGTGGCGGGTATTATGGCGGCATCTGCTGGTGGTTTAGGTGGAATGCGCGTGCTAGTCGTGCTTCGTATGCTGCTTGAGAACTTAGGCACTATGGTGGTACCAAATCAAAAAGCGATAGCGAAAGTCGACTCGTTAATGAATGATAGTGGTGAAATTTCAGATGAAAAAACCATTAAACAGCTTAAAAACTTAGGCAAAGAAACTGCCGAGCTTGCCAAAAAAGTGGCGAGTTAAGTTTTTTATTGGCAAAAAATATGGTGAGAATATCTTTCTCACCATATCTATCGGCAATGCAGTACGCCTTGTTTTTATATAACCCACATACAAATTACAACATTTTCAAAGCCAACTGCGTGGCAGTAAATAACATTAAAATTCTGTCAGGGAAAGTTAGGGGCCAGTTCGAAATTGAACTATGCTGAACATAGAAGTGCTATCAAGGAGGTGTTATTTCTATTGTTATTATGAAGCATGATCGGCAACGCTATTTATCTTCTCGCTTTATTATTGTATTGGTTACCGCGTGTTTAAGTGGCTCACTAAGTGCGGGTGTATCGCAGTTCCAGTCATTAAGTGCTGGCAAGCCGATTGATCAAAAGTCAATTCGGGTTAACCACATTGAACATGTAAGAACCCTGCCAGATAGCGAATACGACTACGACTCTCACGACTATTACACCTCACTGCTAAGGCTTGCACTCTCAAAGACTGAAAGTGAATACGGTAAAGCCAAATTAACTTTCACTAAAGAACGCCTTGTACAAAGTCGTATTATGAAAGAATTAGCGGGCAACGGCGGTATTGATGTTTTTTGGACCGTAACGTCAAAGGAACGAGAAGCCACTGCTATTCCCGTTAGAGTGCCGTTGTTAAACGGTATCATGGGTTTACGGGTTCCCCTTGTACTTAAAGAAAACCTGAGTAATTTCACAGTCCCCACCCAAGGTAAGTCGCTCACTGAAATGGTGGCAGGGCAGGGGCATGACTGGCCCGATTACGAAATTCTTCACTCAAATGGTTTTTTAGTATTAGGCACAAGTACTTACGACCTGCTTGTTGAGTTGCTTAAAAAAGAGCGCATAGATTACTTTCCCAGAGCCTTAAATGAAGCCGTTGTTGAGCAAAAAGCGCTTAAAAATAAGGGCATTGTAATAGAACCCAATTATGTACTCTATTATCCCTCCTACATTTTCTTCTTCGTGTCTAAGGCGAAGCCTGAACTTGCTAGCCGCATAGAGAAAGGTTTAAAAATTGCCGTTGAAGATGGAAGTTTTTTGAAACTCTTTAAGAGTTATGTTGATACAGAGCATCTTAATAACGAACTGGATTTGGCCAATAGAACCATGCTTAGATTGCAAAATCCATTACTCTCAGAAGAAACTACAGCGCTTTCTACATCGTTTGATGTAATGCGCTATTTGCTGAGCGCCTATTAATAGCGGTACTACTTTAGTGTCGTTCTTCATCTTTCAAATTGACATTACATCAATACACACTCAATGTAGTGCAGTAGTGCCTGCTTAATCTCTTTATGGCTAAAGAGCGCACTACGAAAAAACACTTATTATAATTACAAAGGAATAATATGGACGTTAGTAAGAACGCACTACTTATTGCAAGTGCACTATTCATTTCTGCACCAATTCATGCGCAAACTATCGAAGACGAAAATGCGGTTACAGAAGACGCAGCCGCCACCGCTGAAGCGCCGTTAGCCGCAAATAACGAACAAATAGCACAGGCTGATGGGGAAGCGACGTTATCAGAAGAGCCCGCCGTGGCTGTAGAGTCTGAGCTTACTGAAGAAGAGCAACAGCAACTGGCATATTTGAAGTGGGCAGAAGAATTCGAGGCATCTTTAAACTACCAAACCGGCGCCATTGAATTACCGGGTGGTAAAGCCAGCCTGAATGTACCGGAAAGCTATTATTACCTGTCGCCTCAAGATGCTAAACGCGTATTAGAAGAAGGCTGGGGTAACCCTGAAAGCGAGCTTACGTTAGGTATGTTGTTTCCCCACAAGTATCGCGTGCTTGATGCCGAGTCGTGGGGCGTAACCATTGAATACGCTAGCGATGGTTATGTATCTGATGAAGACGCCGCAGACATAGACTACGATGATTTGTTAAGCGAAATGAAGGCTGACACTAAAGAGGAATCTTCATGGCGCGAGGAGCAAGGTTATCCTTCAATTGAGCTAATAGGTTGGGCGGAACAGCCTTACTACGATGAAGCAACACATAAACTCTATTGGGCAAAAGAGCTGAGTTTTGGTGGAAGTGAAGCCAACACCCTTAACTACAACGTAAGGGCGCTAGGACGCCAGGGTTATTTAGTGATGAACTTTATTGCCAATATGGAGCAGCTTGAAGAAGTTAGCGCTGCACGAGATGAAGTACTTACTATGGCAAGCTTCAACGATGGTCACAAGTACAGTGAGTTTAATCCTGATATCGACGAGGTAGCGGCATATGGCATTGGTGGGCTAATTGCTGGTAAAGTGCTTGCAAAAACGGGCTTTCTAGCGCTTGCTCTAGTTTTCTTAAAGAAATTCTGGTTTGTATTATTGCTGCCTCTTTATTGGCTTAAAAACAAAATATTCAGTAAAAAAGCTGAGCAGTAAGCACCGTTTTCTAGGGCTAGTGTTTACGTGCATTTTTACGCAAACAGTTACAGCGTTAAAAACGAAACTATCTGTGAAAATCATTGTTACATAAAAGCGTAAATAAAGGTGGCCTATGCCACCTTTATTCTGTCTAGAGCGGTATCGAACTCACAGGTTTCCCCAATGTTATTCTCCACCCAGCTGGTATTGTAGTAAGTGTCTTTATACCGTTCTCCGCTGTCACACATAAGAGTAACAATTGACCCGCTTAACCCCTCTTTAGCCATAGCTTGTGCTTCATTTAACGCGCCCCACAAATTAGTGCCGGTGGAGGGACCTGCTTTAATGCCCATTTTTTCATTTAGCCACCGCATTGTGGCAATACTTGCAGCATCAGGAACACGCAACATAGTATCGATAACATCATGCTGAAATGAGGCCTCAACCTGAGGGCGGCCAATACCTTCAATACGACTTCCGCGTTGTGATGTAAGCGTATGGTCTTTCTGATAAAAACTATCAAAGAAAACGCTGTGCTGTGGGTCGACTACCATTAATTTTGTGGTTAATCCTTTATAACGAATATAGCGACCGATAGTAGCTGAGGTGCCGCCAGTGCCTGCGCTCATGACAATTGTATGTGGTATGGGGTGAGGTTCAGCGCTCATTTGCTCGAAGATACTTTCAGCAATGTTGTTGTTGCCTCGCCAATCAGTAGCGCGTTCTGCGTATAAAAACTGGTCCATAAAGTAGCCATTTAGTTCATTGGCAACCCGTTTGGCTTCGCTATGCATTTGAGTAGGGCAGTCAACAAAGTGGCATTCACCACCATAGCGTTCAATTAACGCTATTTTACTCTGTGCCGTTGAACGCGGCATTACTGCAACAAATGGAATGCCTATCATTTTGGCAAAGTATGCTTCAGACACAGCGGTACTGCCCGATGACGCCTCTATCACCGTTGTGTTCTGATGAATTTTGCCATTACAAAGCGCGTATAAAAATAAAGAGCGCGCTAAGCGGTGCTTCAAACTCCCTGTAGGATGTGTGCTTTCGTCCTTTAAGTAGATATCTACTCCATGAATGGCAAGTTGATCTAGCTTTATAAGATGAGTATCTGCTGAACGTTGAAAGTCAGCATTTATAGTTTGAATTGCTTTTGAAACCCAATGAGACACGGTACACCTTTATGTTAAAACACCACTGCTATTTACAATAGCAGCGCAAACATAGAATAAATGTTTAAATTTGTGCGCCAGTTTTGGTTTTCGTGAAATTATATTTTAATTATAAGTCTTATTTTGATATTTAATTTTTCAATATTTGCTCTGGTTTGGTTTATTTTGCTTTTAAATGCGCTGAAAAGTATACGTGTTTATCAATTCATAGCGTGTTGGTTATGCTGAAGTGTTAGTTATGTGGGGGATGTTAGTTACATGGAGGTGTAAGCTACGTGGAGGTGTAAGCTACGTGGAGGTGTAAGTTATGTGGTAATGGCGGTGTGTAACAAGAACATGCAATAGCGGTATTGCTTACCTCTCACGTTCTGGTATGTTAGTGTGATAATATAACAAAAGCTACCCTCATGAAACCTATAACGTTTTTCGCGCTGCTAGCGCTTTTGCCTTTTTCTGCTTTTTCACAGCCCCTTAAGGTTGCCACATTCAATGTAAGTATGGAGGCAACTAATTATCGCCACCTCAACATGCCGCCAAGCGACACGGTGCTGCAACAGGTGCTTAGCTCTGGTGACAACGATCAAGTAAAAAACATTGCTGAAATTATACAGCGTGTTAACCCAGACATTATTCTGCTTAACGAATTCGATTACATTCAAAATAAAGAGAGTGGTGTAAATGCCTTTGTAACTCGCTATTTAAACGTTTCTCAACAGGGACAAGCGCCGCTTGATTACCCTTATACCTATATCGCAACAGTGAACACCGGCCAACCAACACCATTTGACTTAGACAATAACGGTGAAGCTACGCAATACGGCAATGACGCATACGGTTATGGTCTGTACCCAGGGCAGTACGGCATGGCCCTTTTATCGAAGTACCCCATTAAGAAAGACGAGGTGCGCACTTTTCAGTATTTTAAGTGGAAAGATATGCCCAACGCACGGCGCCCAATGCTGGTAAGCGAAAATCAACAAAGTACTTATAGCGCTTGGTATTCTGAAGATGAGTGGAATGCCTTTCGACTAAGCTCAAAATCGCACTGGGATATTCCCGTTTTAGTGGGAGATAAAACAGTACATATACTGGCAATGCACCCAACGCCTCCGAACTTTGACGGTGATGAAGACCGAAACGGGAAACGCAATAGCGATGAAATTCGCCTTATGGCAGATTACTTATCACCTAAAAATGGCGGTTATATCTACGATGATAGCGGCAAACAGGTAACGCTTAGCGAAAACTCACGGTTTGTTCTTGTTGGCGACTTCAATGCAGCGGATATTGGTGAAAAGTATCGAAAAGGCGTCATCGAGCAGCTAACCGAACATCCACTGGTAAACAATTCGGTTATACCTAAAAGTGATGGCGGGGCAAACTCATCAGATTTACCTTACAGCAACCGGTTTACCGCTTATTGGGGAGCAAGAGCCGACTATGTACTTCCCTCAAAATATGGCATGTCGGTAACCGACGCTGGCGTATTCTGGCCAGAAAAGCAAAGTGCTCTGCATCGTTTAGTAAAAGACAGAGCTGCAAGCTCAGACCATCGATTAGTTTGGGTAAGCTTGCAGTTAGAAGAATAATTTCAGTATTACTGAAATTACGCCTGTTGGACAATAAATTAAAGCTTGGCTTGGTGCTCACTATCATTGCTTAATGTGTAGTGGGCAACAATGCTAAGGTTAGCAATAAACCATAAATCTTTAATAACAAAGTGCCCCAGGCCGTTAATCAGCGTGTCGCCATTAAACGTGCCAGGTACGGTAAACATAAACGTTTGCGTCATTACAAATACAGACAAACACGCCAAGCCGCTTATCATAAGTAGCGGCTTGTTGCGCATGAAAATACCAATACCAAGCAGTACGGCAAAAAGGATATCAAAGCCACCAATTACGTTTGACGCTTGCTGCACAGTAAAGACATCGTAAAGCCATGACATAAATGGAGATGTTTCGACAAGCCCTACAATGCCGTTTGCTTCGAATTCATAGAACTTCATACCGCCAATCCAAAAAAGCACCATAGCAACCGAGGCGTAATTCATGAGCGTATGTTGTTTCGCCGTAAATTTGTCTTTGAAAAATAGAAATGCAACAAGCGGTAACACTGCAAAGTACTTTATTATGCCTTGGCCGCTGCCAATAACAGGAAACCCGCCTAAATCGGCCATCCAGCGAGTAGGTGACAGCAAAGTAAGAAGCGGAACTGCTACTGTGATAAGCGTAATTGATACCGGAACAATAACGGGCAATACGCCTATTCTTGCAGCTAATGTTGTTATAGTAACGCTTAACATGCCTACGCCTGCCAGTACACTAAGTGTTGATGCACTTAACATGTCGGTAAGTTCGTAGAAGCCGAATGTAGCTGTTAGCGCCCTAGGATTAGCGCCTAGCAAAAACGTAATACCTAAAACGGCAAAGCTAAATGTAAGTAATAAGGTAACGCTGTTTTTTGTTTGGGCGTATGACATGAAAAGTCCAATTCGTTAATTAGTGCAAACAGTAGGCACACATAGACCTAGTAAATTTAAATAAAATTTCATCTATTTATTTTCTTTGAACGGCGCAAGCAATCAGTTTGCGTGATAAGTTTTTATAATTTATTGAAACTTAATCAAAAAAACAGGTCAGACGTAAAGAATATAAAAGGAATTGCTACTATGCACTATTCATTTACTGGCAATAAAGTCACCGTTACTTCTCTTATTGCGGCACTGGCTTGTTTGACAGGATGCGGTGCAAAACCGCCAGAGAAGATACCTACGATCAAAGAAATTGCAAAACTAGAGGCGACGGTTGATACGTCGCTACCGCTTGTACAGCAGGCGTATTCTATCGCTTCTGAAAAGGTGTGCGAAAAACATTCGGGGCAGTGGAAACGCATTGGTAAACAACAAAAGGAAAGCTGTGTTTTACCAGCAAGCGATGCCGGTAAGTCTTGTCAAAGCAGTAGCGACTGTGAAGTAGCTTGTGTTGCGCTTAACGAACCCATTGCGCCGGGTACGGCCACTGCCGGAGTTTGCTTAGAGTCTACAAATTTATTTGGCTGCCGGACATATGTGTCGGGCGGCACTGCTGAGCCTACGCTATGCGTAGATTAATCAGATGAAATCGGATGATTGTGAACACAAAATAATACATAGCAAATGCAGTGCTATTCTTGCTGCGTAAACCATGACACACTATTGATAATTAACGGAACTTTGATAAGGAATAGGAAACATGCTTGCGAACATCGTACGCTACGCGAAGCCGATTGTAACATCGCTAGCTGCTATTTTTATCTGCTTTGGTGTGCTTGATTTCATATGGTTAGGTGTAGTGGCAGATAGCTGGTATCAAACTGAAATGGCACCTTTGTTACGAAGCGAGTTTATAACCTGGCCTTGGCTAGTATTTTACGCAATGTATGGATGCGTTGTTTTCGTACTTGCGGTAGTAGCTAATCGCGACAAATCACTGCTTTATGCAGGCATCGATGGCGCTTTGTTGGGGCTGGCAAGCTATGGCGCTTATAACCTTACTGCCTACAGTATTATAGATGGCTTCACACTTTTTATTATGAGCATCGACTGGGTATGGGGAACGTGTTTAACGGGCGCAAGCGCAATGTCGGGTTGGTTAGGGTTTCAACTGGCGCGAGATGATAAATAGCACCGAGGTTTAATGTTTCTCAGTGCTATTTTATTTATCACAGTTAACTGCACGCTTGTTGACGTACATCACGTGCTGATGTTCGTGTTTATGGCAGCGAATATCGCAATATGCGTTTAAGCACGCTTGAATATTGCTTAACGAAGCTACCGGTGTTGTAGTGCATGCCATGTTCTTCAAACACGGCTTTGACTTTGGGCGCCATTTCTCGATACCTGCGAGCAGGAATATCGGGAAACAAGTGGTGCTCTATTTGAAAGCTAAGGTGCCCAGTAAGCACATGAAAAACATTCCCCCCAGTTATGTTTGAAGAACCAAGGGCTTGGCGGTAATACCACTGTCCTTGTGTTTCGTTCTTACAGTCTTCTTCTTTGAAGGTTTCTACGTCACCCGTAAAGTGGCCGCAAAAAATGATGGTAGACGTCCATAAGTTTCGCAACAAATTGGCCAATGCATTTCCTGCAAACACCCACAGGAAAAGAGGCCCTGCGAGTAAAGGGAATAACACGTAGTCTTTTACAAGCTGTCTGGCCCCCTTGCTGAAAAAGCGCTTTTTCAATTGAGTATGAGTAACTGTGTTTTTTCGATTGTCTTTTTTCTTACCAAAGAATACACGCTCTGCAGCCATTTCGTGGTACGCCACTCCCCATTGGAAGAAAACGCTTAGCAAAAGGTAAGTTATAAATTGCCAAAGATTTTTAACACGCCAGCGAAAGTCGCTCGAAAGCCTGAGCAACCCATAACCAAAGTCACGATCTTTGCCTATTATGTTGGTATAAGTATGGTGCTCGTAGTTGTGCACTCTGTTCCAACTAGAACCATCACAGGCAATGTCCCATTCGTATGCTTTAGAGTTAATATGTTTGTCGTTCATCCAATCGTACTGCCCGTGCATTACGTTGTGACCAATCTCCATATTGTCGAGAATTTTGGCAGTAGCCAAGCTAAGCACACCAACAGCCCACAGCACCGGCTGCAAAAAGCCCAGCATAAGCAATATTCTTCCCGTCCACTCACAGACACGCTGTAAAACAATCACGCGTTTAATATATTGAGCATCTTCATTACCAACGCGTGCACGAATGTCAGTTTTAATTGCGTTTAGCTGCTGGGCTAGCTTTTCATAATCCGGCTTATTGGATCTATTAGGTGTTATTGTCGAAGTTCGTTTACTCGTCATTATGATTGAAGCTCCAAATTAGTAACGGCTTGAGATACACATAGCTGAATGAGTTCCTCGGCGTTATCTGACAACTCGCCGGTGCGCATATCCCGCACAATTCCCTGTTTCTTTACACACTGGCATTGATGGCAAATGCCCATGCCACACCCATAATTTACCGGCACACTAGCTTGCTGTAGCTGAGTTAGAAGCGATTGCTGGTTGTTAACATGAAGCGCTTTGTTGTCATGCTGAATAAGGAAGGTTTGCTCTTCTTCTGAACTATTAAATACGGTTGGTAAAAGTGCGGTAAAATGTTCGCTTTCAAGTGAAATATTATTTGCCAAAGCGTTCTTTGATATTGGCCCATACAGTGATTGAGGGCCACACACCATCCACTCATACGTATAAAATTCAGGTAAATAGCGTTCAACATCACCGTCATTCGCTTTAGTGAGTAAACGAAACGCAAAATTGGGTAGCTTTGATGAAATGTTTGAGAGCTCATCAATAAGCAAGTGTTCGCCTTGCTTGGCATAGTAAAGCAAGTGAATGTTTGGCTTCATAGAAGCCTGGCGGCTGTGGTGCTCCTTACAGCCATTAGAGCTATGTTTGGCTGCATGCTTCGATGTGTAGTCTTCTAACATTGCGATGAAGGGGGTGATGCCAGAGCCGCCTGCAATCATCAGCATATCTTTATCTTCCCTCAGTGCAAAACGCCCCATGGGTGGTGAAATGTTTACCCACTGTCCAGGTGAAAGTGTTGGTAGGTGAGGGGTTAACGCCCCTTGTTCTTTAATACGAATGACCAAGCGTAATTCATTTTCTAATGCATGAGTACTGGCTCCTGATGCAATAGTAAACACACGAGTTGTAAGCCTGCCGTTGATCTCGATAGTAAGTGACACATGCTGCCCTGCCAAGTGTACTGGCCACTTTTTTTCTGGCGATAATAAAATTTGAAGTGTATTTGGGTTTAAGTAGGTTGCACTTGTTATTTGTGCGCGAAATAGGCCATCTCGCCACGCAGGTTTAAACCGTTGAACAAGTGGCTCCCAATAACCTTTCCATGTTAAGTGATGGAAAAGAGAATGACTGATTTTCGAAAGAAGCGATTTCACTAATTGCTTTGACCTTACAAGAGTTAAAACGACAGTTAATAATTTGAGCGTACACTTGTACTCTATTTGAGCGTGCGAGTGTACGCCCAAATAAAAAAAGATCAAGTATCATGTTTTTGGCTACAAGTTGTCCAAATGGTCAATTTTCTATTGCACTACGTAGTAATACTCATTAATCTTCATGCCCCCTTTTGAAAAGTGGAACAGAACATTGCTTGAAAATTTACGTCAGGATGTTGTGGATGCGTACAAAAACGCGTTAGCGGCACGAGAAAACTCTTATTCTCCGTATTCTCATTTTAAAGTTGGTGCAGCAGTAAAATTCAAAGGTGTTGAGCAGGTTTTTTATGGCTGTAATGTTGAAAACGCTAGCTATGGTGCAACTATTTGTGCCGAGCGAAATGCAATATGGAGTGGCGTTGCAGCGGTAGGCAAACAGGATATGGAATACCTTATTGTGGTTGCAGATCAGGAAGACCCAGTACCGCCATGTGCTTTGTGCTTACAGGTCATATCTGAATTTTACGACGCGGAAATGCCAATTTATTTGGGTAATTTGCAGGGCTTACAAAAGGCATATAAGTTAAAAGAAATACTGCCTGTGCCGTTTAATAGTTTCGTTGCATAAAAACGACTACTACGAAAAAAGCCGTATCCTTCAAGTATTCGAGAAATCGTTGCAATAACGACTTCTCGTTATGAATCAATGCTACATGGTTAGATATTGTGCTATCCAGCACTATTTAGCGTTGGGGCGGGTTAACGCTCTCTATTCTTGTAAAGCCAATTTCCAATGCCGATGGCTGCTACAAGCAGCGATAGCGCCGGCCACATTAATGATACTGGTGCGCCGTCAGGACACTGAAGTGTCATGGTTGACCCCGCTAAATCGCTACAATCTACCATGGGACCCATGGCTAGAATAAATAAGCTCAAAAGTATGCCAATGATGGCTGAAGATAAATTATTTAGTGACATTTTGTTCCAAATTGGTGCATGTAAGAAGTAAGTCGGCACAGAAAACGTGAAATTAAAAACGCCGCCAAATCAATAAATATGGACATGTTTTACTTTAACAAGCGGCCTTGAAAGTCATTTGTCGGCCAATTCCTATCGTTCAACGAAAACGCTTCTAATACATACCAAAAGAAGATGGCAATATTTGCGCCAACCCCTATCAAAATTACCTTAAATTCGTTAATATCCGCGGTCTTGAATTTTACGAAATAAGCGGTCTATGTTTGAAATAAACCCCGTTACCAATGCGATAAAAGATATCCGCGAGCGCACCGATGCGCTTAGGG
>ENA-OWNT01001285-OWNT01001285.1-seawater-metagenome-genome-assembly--contig:-NODE-1285-length-33058-cov-14.608744_pt1 | contig 33058 bp, 31 predicted proteins | sample MGYA00238136_ERZ651165 | MGnify/ENA primary metagenome ERZ651165 (study PRJEB26861, sample SAMN08777766) | seawater metagenome | isolation source: coastal seawater | place: USA: Florida | collected...
CTTGCGGTTCCCCAGGCCATGCACGGTGTCGTGCGCCGGATCGTCGTCGGCCGGACCCTCGGGCAGCACGATGTTCCGTGAAGCCAGGAAGTCGCGGACCCCGTCAAAGCGGGGCTTGCCGTCGATGTGGTCGAAGTAGTCGCTCTCGCGGTAGCCCGCCGCTTCCGGCACGTTCTTGAGGTACCCGTCGAAGAGTTCCTGCCAGGCGCGTTCGTGCACCACCGCGGTGGGAGTCAGGACGCCGTCGAGGTCGAAGAGGATGGCGGAGGCGCCGGCGAGCACGTCGGCCGGCGCGCTGGCGGCGGTGGAAATGTCCGTGCCGTTGCCGCGGCTGTTGGAGGTCTCAGTCATGTGGCGGATGTCCTTTCAGACGGTGGAAGGGAAAGTCGTGGCGGGCCTGATGGCTGCAGGCGGGCCGCGACGGGGCGACCGGCCTGGGGGTGTGGGCGTTGGCCGGCATCAGCGTCGGCGGCGGGTGCTCCTGCGCTCGACCAGCTTGGTCTCCAGCAGGTGGGTGGCGGGAGGATTCGGAAGCCCGGAACGGTGGAGTCGTTCGACCAGCAGGTTGGCGGCAAACGCGCCCTGGTCCGCTACCGGCTGGGCGACGGTGGTCAACCCGAGGAACCAACTCATCTGATGATCGTCTATTCCAATGATGGAGACGTTTTTGGGGGCTGACAAACCGAGGTCCCGCAGGGCCATCAGCGCGCCGAACGCAGTTTCGTCGCAGCCGGCGAAGACTGCGGACGGCAGCCTGCGGTTCTCGATCAGTTCGGTCATGGCCCGGCGGCCGCCTTCGATGCTGGATCCGGCGTCAAGCACCAGGTCCGGATCGACGGTGAGCTCGTGCTCCGCCAGGGCCGCTTCGAAGCCGCGCCGGCGAGCGTCCGCGGTGTCCACGGAGCGCTCCCCGGGTTCGCGGCCGGCCAGCATCGCCAGATCCCAGTGCCCCAGGCTCAGCAGGTGGCCGGTGGCTTTCCGGGCGGCCTCTTCGTTGTCGATGCCCACGTTGTCCCACGGGACGGCGTGCATGCCCACGCTCGCGACGGCGAGCCCGGACGCTTCGAGGGCGTCCACCTCACCGCCGTCGAGGGCGACGTTCAGCAGCAGCACCCCGTCCACCCGCTGGGCCAGCCCGGCCAGGTCGCCGAAGAGCTTGCGCTGCACGCTGGGCCGGTTCCGCAGGCTGATCAGCACGGTGTCGTAGCCGCTGTCGGCCAGGACTTCCTCGGCAGCCTCGACGGCCTGGGCAAAGAACCAGGCCGTGGCGGTGGGGACGATGATGGCGACGGCGCCGGTGGTTCCGCCGGCCAGGCGGGAAGCCGCGGAGGACGCCTTGTAGCCGAGCTTGGCGGCGGCGTCGATGACTTTGGCCTGGGCCTTTTCGGACACGTTGGGAAGGTCCCGTAGCGCGCGGGAAACGGTGCAGATGGAGAGCCCGGAGAGGGCTGCTACGTCCTGGATGGTTACGCGTGGAGCCTTAGCCATGCGACACGGGCCTGGACCTTTCTTCCCCCTGCAGTAGTGGGCCGATCAAAATGGCCAAAGTTGAGTGTAAACGCTTATAAATTAGGCGCGCAAGTGGCAGCGGATTTCCATCGAATGGAATTGTTCGACGGCGCGGAGGACGGCGTCCGCTGGCCGGGCCGGGTCAACGCAGCACGTAGTGGCGCAGGAACGCACCTACATCCACGAGTTCGGCCGGGGAGATCGCGTGGCCCATTCCGGGATAGCTGCGGGCCGTGAGTTGGGTGTTCCGCTCGAGCCATTCCTCGGTGTGCGCGGTGGCGTCCTCGTTGATTACGGGATCCGCCTTATCCCGCCCCCAAAAAAACGGCGGCCTCGTCTCGAAGGACTCGCTCATGGCCAGCAGTTCATTGTCCAGCACGAAGCCGGACAACCCGACGACGGCGCGGAACGCCTCCGGCCGCAGCCGCAGCAGCGTGCTCGCCATGGCCATGCCCTGCGAGTAGCCCAGCAGGCTGACGCTGCTGTGCTGGCCCCGAACCGTGTCGATCCAGCTGAAAACCGAGTTCGTGGCGGTGATCACGTCCGCGAAGTCGTGGGTGAGGAAGTAGTCCAGCAGGAACCAGCCATAGTCATCGCCGATCACCTTCGGCCCGCGCAGTGCGGCGCAGGTGAATTCGGGCGGCAAGCTGGCAAACAGGTCCGCCATCCGGGTCTCGTCCGTGCCGTAGCCATGCAGCATCACCAACAATGGCGTGCCGGCGCGCTCCGGCTCAGGCTTGGACCAGACGACTGTGTTCATGGGCCCAGCCTAGCCAGCCGGCCGGTGATTCCTGCGCACCCGGCCCCGCCACAGCGTCCGCGACGGTTTGCGCCACGGGCCAGGGATTCCGCCACGGATTCGGACAGATGCACCCCGGATCCGCGCCGCGCGTGCCCGGAATTGACGCCATTGTCCGGAAACGCCGCGGAAATGGCCCGGCGTGGTCCGATTCGGCCCCACACCTGCGGATTTCCCCGGCGGGGCGGGGCCAGAATCGTTGAAAGGACACGTACCGGGCTGTAGCGTGACGCTGGACAGCATGCTTAGCAATACCTATCGGTCCCACCCGGACAACAAGGAGCAAGTCATGAGAATCGGTTCCTCCATCTTCCTCATCGCCATCGGCGCCATTCTGGCCTGGGCGATCGCGCCCGGCCTGATCCCCAACGTGGACCAGACCATGGTCGGTTACATCCTCATGGTGGTCGGCGTCATCGGGCTGGTCGCCTCCCTGATCCTGGCCTCCCCCGGCCGCAGCCGCACCCGCCGCGTCAGCGAGACCCGCTCCGTCGTCGACCCCAACACCGGCGAGACGATCACCCGCAATGAAAGCCGCGACGCCGGGATCTGATCCCCCGGGCGCAGCAACGCGCCAAACAGCTGACCCGGGCGCCGGGCCGGACCCTTGAGGTCGGGCCCGGCGTCCGGCGTTTAAGCCGAGTCCGCCGGGCTCCTCACGCCTATTTTTGGCCCAGCCCTGCCGCGGACATGCCCCGCGCTCGACCCGCCGGATGGACATGTCCAGCCTTGGACGCAGGGAATGGGCATGGTCCCAAAACGTCCATGCTGCGCCACGAGAAATGAGCATCTCCCCAGCTGGGCTCAGTGCGGACACGACCAACCCTGGGCCGGCCGAGACGGACATGTCCAGCCGTAGGTACAGGGAATGGGCATGGCCCCAAAACGTCCAAGCTGCGCCGCGAGGAATGAGCATGTCCCCCGCCAGGCACCAGAACAGGGCATGTCCCCCAGCCCACAGAAACCCCTCTTCTGCGTTCTTGTGGTTTTTCGTTGACAAAGCCACATGAACAAAGATAAAGTCAATCAATTCCACTTCATGTGATGAGGGTCACCGAAGCGCCGGAAGCCGCAGCAACCGTAATCAACGCAGTAGATGTCGCAATGGAGGGCACGTGTTCGCCGAGGAACGCCAACAACTGATCGTGGAGCTCGTCGCCGCCAGCGGCCGGGCCAGCGTCACCGACCTCGCCGAGCGCTTCAGCATCACCACGGAAACCGTCCGCCGCGACCTGGCCGCCCTTGAGATCGCCGGCACTGTCCGCCGGGTCCATGGCGGCGCCGTCTCACCGGAGCGTTTCAGCACCACTGAAGAAAGCATCCTCGAGCGCACCGTCCAGCGTCAGCCGGAGAAGACCCGGATTGCCGAGGCCGCCCTCTCCCTCATCCCCCGAGGCCGTGCCGGCAGCATCCTGATCGACGCCGGTTCCACCACCGAGGCCCTGGCAGAACTGCTCGCCGCACGCACTGCGGGGAACGGCGCGGGGACAGCATCTGGAGCCTCGGCCTCCGGAAACGCGGACGGAACCGAACTCGTGGTCATCACCCACGCACTGCCCATCGCGGCCAAGCTCTCCGGCGAAGCCGGCATCGCCCTGCACCTGCTCGGCGGCAAGGTCCGCGGCCTGACCCAGGCCGCCGTGGGCCAGTCCACGGTGGAGGCCGCCCGCCGGATCCGTCCGGACATCGCCTTCATCGGCACCAATGGCATCCATGCAGCCTTCGGGCTGAGCACACCCGATCCTGAAGAAGCCGCCGTCAAGGCGGCCTTCGTCCAATCAGCGCGCCGCATTGTGGTGCTGGCTGATTCCTCCAAGCTGGACGCGGAGACGCTGGTCCAGTTCGCCTCGTTGAAAGATCTGGACACCTTGATCACAGACACGCAACCCAGCCGGGAACTCGCCAGCGCCCTTGCGGAAGCCGGAGTGGAGGTGGTGGTCGCGTGATTGTCACCCTCACCGCCAACCCCAGCCTGGACCGCACCGTTGCGCTACCTGGCCCCCTCCTCCGCGGGGAAGTTCAGCGCGCCGTCTCCGTCCGCCAGGAATCCGGGGGCAAGGGAGTCAATGTCTCCCGCGCCCTCGTGGCCTCGGGGCTCAAGACCATCGCTGTCCTCCCCGGCGCCGAGGCCGACCCCGTCCTCGCAGGACTGCGGGATACAGACGTTCCCTTCGCGGCGCTCCCGATCGGCGAGCCGCTGCGCAGCAACGTGGCCCTCACCGAGCCCGGCGGCGTCACCACCAAGATCAACGAACCCGGACCGGTACTCAGCGGGGAGCAGCAGGAGGCCCTGATCGGCCTGCTGCTGGACAACGCCCGCGGTGCCGCCTGGGTTGTCCTGGCCGGCTCGCTCCCACCCGGGGTTCCGGCCGACTTCTACGCGACCGTCACCCGTCGGCTGCGTTCCCTGTTTGATGGCGAGGCCGCACCACGGGTCGCCGTCGACTCCTCCGGCGAACCTCTCGCCGCAGCGGTCTCCGGCGATACCTCGGGCAAGCCGGACCTCTTGAAACCCAACGCCGAGGAACTGGTGGAACTGGCTGCCGCAGCCGGCTTCGCCACCAACAAATCCGCCGAGGAGCTCGAAGCGGACCCGGAGGCTGCAGCAGCGGCCGCCTCCGCCGTCGTGCGCTCCGGAGTGGGTGCTGTACTGGCAACCCTCGGCTCCAAGGGTGCCGTTCTTGTGACGGCCGACGGCGCGTGGCTGGCCACGCATCCGCCGGTCACCGCGGTCAGCACTGTCGGCGCCGGCGATTCGTCGCTGGCCGGATACCTGCTCGCCTCCAGCCAGGGCGCCGCCCCGGTTGATTGCCTCCGTCAGGCGGTGGCCCATGGTGCCGCCGCCGCTTCCCTGCCAGGCTCCACTGTCCCGGCAGTCAACCAAACCACCCCTGATGCCGTAACCATCACGGCCCTCCGGAAGGATTGACAGTGACTCAGCTCATTACTACCGAACTGGTCGAGCTCGACCAGAATCTGGGCAACACGCCCGAGGACGTGATCCGGCACTTGGCAGGCAGAGTTGCGGCCAACGGACGGGCCACCGAGGTCGAGGGCTTGTTCGCCGACGCCTTCGCCCGGGAGTCCAAGACCGCCACGGGTGTCCCCGGCGGCATCGCGATCCCGCACTGCCGCTCGACGGCGGTCACCGAGCCCACGCTGGCGATGGCGCGGCTGTCCCAGCCGGTCGATTTCGGTGCCAAGGATGGCCCCGCGGACCTGATCTTCTTCATTGCCGCTCCTGAGGGCGCGGACCAGGAACACCTGAAGCTGCTGTCGAAACTGGCGCGGTCCCTGATCAAGAAGGACTTCACGGCCAGCCTGCGCGCCGCGGCATCCCAGGCGGAGATTGTGGAGCTCGTCGAAGCCGCGCTGGCGGACAAGCCCGCCACCCACGCCGCTGAAGCACCGGTTGCTGCAGCACCGGCCGCCGCAGCGGCGGGTGCCGCCGCGGGTGCAGCCGCCGGCACCGCCGGCGGTGCCCCTGGCGAAGGCGGTGCGAAGGCCAAGGGGCCCAAGCGCCTCGTCGCCGTGACAGCCTGCCCCACCGGCATCGCCCACACCTACATGGCCGCCGACTCGCTCGTTGCCGCGGCCAAGGAAGTCGGTGTGGACCTGCAGGTGGAAACCCAGGGGTCCTCCGGCGCCAAGGCCCTTGACCCCGCCGTGATCGCCGCCGCCGACGCCGTGATCTTCGCCGTGGACGTGGACGTGCGCGGCAAGGAGCGCTTCGCCGGCATGCCGGTGATCAACGCGCCGGTCAAGCGCGGCATCGACGAGCCGGACCAGATGGTCGCGGAAGCCCTCGCCGCCGCGGACAACCCGCACGCCCGTCGCGTGCCGCACTTCGGCGCCGAGGAGCAGGCCGAACACGACGCCGAGGAGAAGGGCGAGCACATCGGCACGAAACTGAAGAAGGCACTGCTCACCGGTGTCAGCTACATGATCCCGTTCGTGGCGGGTGGCGGTCTACTGATCGCCCTCGGCTTCCTGCTGGGCGGCTACGACATCACCGCCTTCGCGGACAAGATCCTGGCGGAGAACAGCCTGTTCAACCTGCCCACGGTGTACCCGGCGCTGGCCTGGGGTCCGCTGGGCGCCTTCCTGGGTGCCGTGTTCTTCAAGATCGGCGCCCTGTCCCTGGGCTTCCTGGTACCCGCATTGGCCGGCTACATCGCCTACGCCATCGCTGACCGGCCGGGCATCGCCCCGGGCTTCGTTTCCGGCGCCGTTGCCGTCTTCATGGGTGCAGGCTTCCTTGGCGGCATCGTGGGCGGCCTGATCGCCGGCTACGTGGCGCATGCGATCGGCAAGCTCACCGTGGCCCGCTGGCTGCGCGGCCTGATGCCGGTGGTTATCATCCCGCTCGTGGCGTCCATCGCGGCGTCCGGCCTGCTCTTCGTGTTCCTGGGCAGGTACGTCGCCGCGGTCACCGTCGGGCTCAACAACTGGCTGTCCAGCCTGACCGGTGCCAGCGCCATCGCCCTGGGCATTGTCCTCGGCCTGATGATGTGCTTCGACCTCGGCGGTCCGGTCAACAAGGTTGCCTACTCCTTCGCCGTGGCCGGTCTGGGTGCCGCCTCCATCACCAACCAGGCGCCGTGGCAGATCATGGCCGCCGTGATGGCCTCCGGCATGGTCCCGCCGCTGGCCATGGCACTGGCTGCGACCGTGCTGAACAAGAAGCTCTTCAGCCTCGCTGAACAGGAAAACGGCAAGGCCGCCTGGCTGCTGGGAGCCTCGTTCATCTCCGAAGGCGCCATTCCGTTCGCCGCCGCCGACCCGCTGCGCGTCATCCCCGCCAGCATGCTCGGCGGAGCCGTGACCGGCGCCATCTCGATGGCGGCAGGCGTGGGGTCCAAGGCCCCGCACGGCGGAATCTTCGTCTTCTTCGCGATCGATCCCTTCCTCTGGTTCGTCATCGCCATTGCGGCCGGTACCGTCGTGAGTGCCTTCGCAGTGATCGCGCTCAAGCGCTGGGCAGTCAAGAAGCCGGTTGATACGGTGGAAACGGTTCCCGTAGCCGCCTGAGCCAGTCGTCGCCGACAGTTCCAGACGATTTTCCAAGCAGATATTCACAGCTGATAAACACCAAAGCTGACTTCAAGGAGCAGAAATGACCGAACGTAACGCCACCATTGCCAGCCGCGTTGGGCTGCACGCCCGTCCGGCCGCCATCTTCGCCGAGGCTGCAGGCGAGTTCGACAGCCTCGAGATCACGATTGCCCGCCTGGGTGAGCCGGAGGACGAGGCCATGGACGCCGCCAGCATCCTGTCGCTGATGAGCCTGGGCGCCTCGCACGGCGAGGTTGTGGTGTTGCGTGCCGAGGGTGAAGGCGCCGACGCCGCCCTGGACCGTCTCGTGCAGATCCTCGAGACGGATCACGACGCCGAATAGCCTCACCGTTCGGCGCCCGCGCCGTACACCCGGCTGCATCAGAAGGCCCGGCCGCCCCCGACGAGGGGGCCGGCCGGGCCTTCGCGTTGCCTGCCGCTCAGTTCAGAAGCAACGCGGGGTCACCTACGGTCCATGCCGGTAGGGAACTTGGGCGCTAAGTGACCCCGCGATGCTTGTCACCGCCCGGCGGCGCGGCTAGTTTGGAAGCCCGGCGGCACCGACGGCGGGCCGCCGCCGAAGTGGTTCCCGGCTGAAGGAGATGATCGCGCAGCCATGCCAACGAAGAAGGGCGAGCCCCAAGGCTCCGAGAGCCCCAGCATCAAGGACCCCGAGCTCTACGAGAAGCTGCTCGAGGACGGCGCATCGAAGCAAAAGGCCGCCCGGATCTCCAATGCCGCCGCCAAACGCGGCCGCTCCGCCGTGGGCCGCAAGGGCGGCAGGGCGGGAGACTACGAGGACTGGACGGTTCCGCAGCTCAAGGAACGCGCCAAGGAGATCGGCCTCAAAGGCTACTCGGCGAAGAAAAAGAGCGAGCTCATCTCTTCCCTGCGGAACTCCTGACGCCGATGGCCGCGGCGTCCCTGCCCACGGCCTCAGGCACCCTTGCGCGCTCGTGCCGCCGGGGCTTTGGCAGCAGCCGCCTTGGCGGCTCGGCCGTTCGCAGCTGCGCTCTTGTCTGCCCCGGCGTTGCTGTCACCGGCCTCGCCGGAGGCAGGCTTGGGAGCAGCCGTCCTGGATGCAGGAGTCTTGCGGGCGGCGGGCTTGGAATCGGCAGTCTTGGAATTGGCTCGGGCCGGCGCCTTGGACGAAGCCGCGGCCTTCGTCCCGCTGGCCGCGGCGGCCTTGGGTGCCGTGACGGACTCTGCCGCGGCCGCCGTCCCGCCCCCGCGCTTCTTCTCGAGGCTCCGCTTGAGTGCTTCCATCAGGTCAATCACTTCGCCGCTGCCGGCCTCGGCCTCGACGGCGCCAAAGGTTTCTTCGGTGTCCAGGGACTCCCCCTTCTCCAGCTTCGCGTCGATGAGCTGGCGCAGCTGGAGCTGGTAGTCGTCCGTGAACTGTTCGGGCTCAAAATCCGCAGCCATCGAATCCACCAGGGCTGCGGACATTTCGCGTTCCTGGGCGGAGATGCGGATCGAGGTTTCAAGCGCCGGGAAGCTGGCCTCGCGCACTTCGTCGGCCCACAGCAGCGACTGCAGCATCAGGATGTCGTCGCGAATCCGCAGGGCCCCCAGCCTGGTCTTCTCACGCAGCGCAAACTGGACAATCGCCACCCGGTCGGTGTCCTCGAGCGCCCGGCACAGCAGCACATAGGCCTTTGGCGACTTGGAGTCCGGTTCCAGGTAATAGCTCTTCTCGAACATGATGGGATCGAGCTGGTCCGCCGGGACGAACTGCACGACGTCGATCTCGTGGCTGTTCTCCGCGGGGATGGATTTCAGTTCCTCCCGGGTCAGGATCACCGTGCGGCCGTCGTCCTCGTAGGCCTTGTCGATGTCCTCGTAGTCGATGATCTTGCTGCAGACCTCGCAACGGCGCTGGTAGCGGATCCGCCCGCCGTCGGCGTTGTGGACCTGATGCAGGCTGATGTCGTGGTCCTCGGTCGCGCTGTAGACCTTGACGGGCACGTTGACCAGCCCGAATGCGATCGCGCCCTTCCAGATGGCTCTCATGGGACAAGTGAACACCAGAGCGGTTCGGAGGTGAAGACCGTTGGCTGAGCGAAACACCGCCCCGGACGCCCGGCAGGACTTCCAGCGGGACAACACAGCCCCGGCAAACGGCAGGCAGCGGGTCCGGGTGGGTGGCCGAGAGCTCGTTGTGACCAACCTGGACAAGGTCATGTACCCGGAGACCGGCACTACCAAGGCTGACGTCCTGGCCTACTACGCGGCGGTTGCGCCGGTGCTGATCCCGGCCGTCCGGAACCGGCCGGCCACCCGCAAGCGCTGGGTCCATGGCGTGGGAACGTCCGAGGAGCCGGGGCAGGTGTTCTTCCAAAAGAATCTGGACGAATCGGCGCCCGGCTGGATATCCCGGGCAGCCATCAAGCACAAAGAGCACACCAACCAATACCCATTGGTCAATGATGCCGCCACGCTCGCCTGGCTCGCCCAGATCGCGGCCCTGGAAATACATGTACCTCAGTGGCGGGTGGATTCGCACGGCAACGCCCTGTCCCCGGACCGGATGGTCCTTGACCTGGACCCGGGCGAGGGGGCCGGACTGGCGGAATGCGCGGAGGTGGCCAGGCTGGCCCGCACCATTCTGCAGGACGTGGGCCTGGATGCCGTCCCCGTGACGTCCGGGAGCAAGGGCATCCATCTTTACGCGGCGCTGGACGGGACCCGGAGCTCGGAACAGATCTCCGAGTTCGCCCACGAACTGGCCCGCGCCCTGGAGGCGGACCACCCGGACCTGGTGGTCAGCGACATGAAGAAGGCCCTGCGCACCGGCAAGGTCCTGGTCGACTGGAGCCAGAACAGCGCCGCGAAGACCACGATCGCGCCGTACTCGCTGCGGGGCCGGCTGCGGCCCACCGTGGCGGCGCCGCGGACCTGGCGCGAGCTCAACTCCCCCTCCCTGCGCCAACTGGACTACCACGAGGTCATGAGGCGCGTGCAGGCCGGCAAGGACCCGTTCGCCGCGATCTCCGGGGGCCGGAGCGCCGGAGGCGGGCGCGCCGGGCATCCGGGTGACTCCGCAGGCAGGACGCCACTTTCCGGCAGCGCGGCGGACAGTTCAGCGCCGGGCACAGGTTCAGCAGCCGGAACCGGTGGAGCCGCTGGAACCGGTACTGCCACGGCGGGCGACGGCGGCGCCACGGATCCCCGGCTCGAGTCCTACCGCGCGAAGCGGGATGCGGCCGCCACCCCGGAGCCGTTCACGGCGGAGGCCCGCCGCAGCCGCACCGCCACTGCGCCGGGCGCCGGCACTGACGCCGGCAGTGACACTGGTACTGACACTGACGCCGGAGTGATCCGCGAGTCGTTTGTCATCCAGGAGCACCACGCCAGCCGGATGCACTACGACTTCCGGCTCGAACGCGACGGCGTCCTCGTCTCCTGGGCACTGCCCAAGGGCGTCCCGACCAGCAAGACCCAGAATCACCTGGCGGTCCAGACCGAGGACCACCCTCTGGACTACGCCGACTTCGAGGGCGTCATTCCCAAGGGCCAGTACGGCGCCGGGACAGTCAGCATCTGGGACCACGGCCACTACGAATGCGAAAAGTGGATCGCCGGCAAGGAGGTCATCGCCACGCTGACAGGCGCGGAGGACGGCGGCCTCGGCGGCACGCGCAGGTTCGCCCTCATTCACACCGGCCAGGCCGATGACCAGTGGCTCATCCACCTCATGGACCCGGCGGGGGCGCACAAGGGGCACCGGGTTGCCGGCCAGGAACCCGGCCAAGTGCCCGACGCCGGGCGGGCGGCGGCGCCCGGCGCCTCACCGGCGGGACCAGCGGGACCAGCGGGACAGGCGGGGCCGGCGGTACCGGACCCGGCGCCAGCCCTTGGCCCTGTTCCGGATGCCTCCGGTTTCAGCCCGATGCTGGCCAGCGCCGGGACCGCTGCCGACCTCGCGGACAAGGACTGGCAGATCGAACTCAAATGGGACGGCGTTCGGGCGCTGATCGTCGGCGATGCCACGCAAATCCGGCTCATCAGCCGCAACGGCAACGACATGTCCGCGAGCTACCCGGAACTCACGGACCGGTCCATCTGGCCGGAACACGGCTTCGTCGCCGACGGCGAGATCATAGCCGTCGGCCGGAGCGGCCGGCCCGACTTCGGCCTGCTGCAGGGCCGCATGAAACTCAGCAAGGCCGCCGACGTCGCGAAGGCGCAGGAGTCCACGCCTGTGCGGCTGGTACTCTTCGATCTGCTCTTCGACGCCGGCGAGGACCTGCGCCGGCTGCCGCTCAGCGAGCGCCGGTTGCGGCTCGAGCGCTTCTTCCGCCCTTCCGGCGGCCCTGTGGACCTCTCCGGCGTGATCGGCGGCGCCGCCGCACGCAACCTCGACGTCGCGCACATCCTGGAAAGCGCGGCGGAGCTGGGGCTGGAGGGTGTCATGGCCAAGCGCACGGACGGCCGCTATGTCGGCCAGCGCAGCCGGTCCTGGCTCAAGCTCAAAGTCGAACGGACGCAGGAGGTGGTGGTCGGTGGCTGGCGGCCCGGGAAGGGCGAGCGCCGGGACTCCGTGGGATCACTGCTGCTGGGAATCCCGGACGGCCCGAAGCTAAGGTACGTGGGCCGCGTCGGCAGCGGCTTCAGCACCCGTGAACTCAAGGAACTCCGGCAACAACTGGATGCCCTGCCACGGAAGACGTCGCCGTTCCAGGAGGTGCCGGATGCTGATGCCGCCGACGCCCACTGGGTGAGTGCGAGACTCGTCGGCGAGGTCACGTTCGGGGATTGGACCGGCAGCGGGAAGCTGAGGCACCCGGTGTGGCGCGGCTGGCGTCTGGATAAGACGCCAGCCGACGTCGTGGTCGAACCTGCTGCCGGCCCCTAGTTGCGGCCGGCCCTAGTCGTGGTGGGGCATCTGCGGGCGGCTCTGCCGGTGGATTGCCTCGGCGGCCACCTGCTGGCCTTGCCGCCCGCGGGCGGTATCGCGGTCCTTGGGATGACGGTGCTTGCCGCTGCCGTCCGGCCATTGCTGTCCCGCCGCCGCCGGGGGAACATGGGGCTGGGACTCCGGCCCGGGGGCCTCATCCATGGACTGGGCCAGATGACTCGCGACCTCGGGCTGGATTTCTTCTCCGAACTGATGATCCGCCATCGATCTTCCTTTCCGCTGTAAATAACCGCTGTGAAATGAAGTGTCCATCAATCGTAGGACTGCCGGGAGGAGATGTCTGTAGTAGCCTCCCGCGGACTCCCCTTCCGCCCGAATTCCGCCCAAAATCAGGCTTCTTTGGGGCCCGGTGCGGAAAATTTTGGCCACGGCGCCGCGGACAACGCCGGTTCCCAGTAACCGCGCGGTGAAACAGGGCAAAAGAATTTAGCGGATTACCCCCAAATATCATCCGAAAAGCCGGATGATACGGCACCGAACTCGGAAACTCCAGAGAAATCCCGTAAAATTGAAAGCCTGCCCAGAGCGGGGCAGCTACAAGTCGCAAGCAAATGACCTCCATAGGAGTGGCCCAAATGCCCACAGACCGAAGCACGACCGACTCTTCAGCAGGCGTTATGAACGCCAGCGGAACCAACCAAAGCGCACCCAGGGGTGTGAAGAAACCAAGGCTACGCCGCCGTCGACTCCGTGAGTCCGACGTTAACGTTGTCGACCAGCCGATGCTCAAGAAGGCGCTTGGCGGCACCATCGTGGGTAACACCATGGAATGGTACGACGTCGGCGTGTTCGGCTACCTGATCACCACCATGGGACCGGTATTCCTGCCGGAGGCGGACAAGTCCGTCCAGACCCTGTTCCTGCTCGGAACCTTCGCCGCCACCTTCATTGCCCGCCCCCTCGGCGGCGTCGTGTTCGGCTGGCTTGGCGACAAGATCGGGCGCCAGAAGGTTCTCGCCGCAACACTCATGATCATGGCGGCCAGCACCTTCGCCGTCGGGCTCCTGCCCGGTTATGCCCAGATCGGGATCTGGGCCGCGGTCCTGCTGGTCCTGTTCAAGGTCATCCAGGGCTTCTCCACCGGCGGCGAGTACGCCGGCGCCACGACGTTCGTGAGCGAATACGCCCCGGACAAACGCCGCGGCTTCTTCGCCAGCTTCCTGGACATGGGCAGCTACCTCGGCTTCGCCCTGGGCGCCGCCCTCGTCTCCGTGCTGCAGCTGACCCTCGGCCAGGACACCATGGAACAGTGGGGCTGGCGCATCCCGTTCCTCATTGCCGGACCGCTCGGCCTGATCGCCGTTTACTTCCGGAGCAAGATCGAGGAATCGCCGCAGTTCCAGGCCACCCTGGATGCCCAGGCGAACCTGGCCAAGGACGCCACCGCGTCGGACACCGCCGCTTCCAAGGGCCCGGTGGGCATCGTGAAGGCCTACTGGCGCTCCATCATCGTCGCGATGATCCTGGTGGCGGCCGCAAACACCGCCGGGTACGCCCTGACCTCGTACATGCCGACCTACCTCACCGAGTCCAAGGGCTACGACGAGCTGCACGGCACGTTGCTGACCATCCCCGTGCTGGTCATCATGAGCCTTTGCATCCCTCTGACCGGCAAGCTCTCTGACCGGATCGGCCGCCGGCCGGTGCTCTGGATCGGTGCCATCAGCACCGTCGTCCTGGCAACCCCGGCGTTCCTCCTGATCGGCATCGGCGAAATCTGGTCCACGCTGGCCGGCCTTTCCCTGATTGCTTTCCCGGTGACCTTCTACGTGGCCAACCTGGCCTCGGCCCTGCCGGCGCAGTTCCCGACGGCGAGCCGCTACGGCGCCATGGGCATCGCGTACAACTTCGCGGTTGCCATCTTCGGCGGCACCACCCCGTTCATCGTTGCAGCACTCATCACGGCCACCGGCGATGACATGATGCCGGCCTACTACCTGATGGCCACCTCGGCGATCGGCGCCGTGGCGATCTACTTCCTCAAGGAATCCGCCCAGATGCCGCTGCCGGGCTCCATGCCGAGCGTGGACACCCAGGCGGAGGCCCGGGAACTGGTCGCGACGCAGGACGAGAACCCGCTGATCGACCTCGAGCACATGGACATGCCGATGGTCTCATCGTCTGCGGACTCCGCCGCAGGGCGTGGCGAAGCCGAGAAAGTCCCGGCCACAGCCTGAGCCTGCCCGGTCCGACCGGACCCGGCAGCAACCCAGGCTACGTAGCTGACAGCCCCGCCCTTTGAGGCCTGTTCCGTATGCTTACCCGTTGGGGGAAGCGTCCGGAACAGGCCTTAGGCGTGTCCGGACCACTGTCAGCCATCCCGGGAAACCCGAGAACCCCGGAGACCCGGAGAAAACCGATAAAACCGAGAGGTAGTCGTGAAGTCCCTGCTGCGCCACGCCCGTTCGCTGCACAGCCTGGCCCCGGCCAACAAGGACCACGTCTCGGCGTGGCGGGTGGCGATCAGCGTGGCCGTGCCGTCCCTGGTATTGCTGGCGGCCGGGCGCCCCGAGCTGATCGGCTACGCCGTCTTCGGTGCCCTGACGGGCATGTACGGCCGCACCGAGCCGCATCAGCTCCGGCTCCGCCACCAGGGCCAGGCAGCTGTCCTCCTGCTCGCCGGAGTAGGAATCGGCGTGTTCCTCTCGGTCCAGCACATCCATTCGTGGGCGCTCGTGGTCACGGAGGCGGCGTTTGCCGGCGCGGGGTCGCTATTCACGGACAGGACTGCCCTGAAACCCGCCGGGCCCTTCTTCGGGATCCTGGCCCTGGGCGCGTGCGCCTCTGTTCCCGCCGCCGTCCCGTGGCATGCCGCCGTCCTGATCGCCGCGGCATCGGCGGCGTTTTCGATCATGGTTGGCTTTGGCGGCTGGTTCCTGGGCCGCGACGGGCAGCGCGGGTGGCGGCGCGGGTGGCGGCGGGACACCACGGCGCTGCGCGGGGCACGCCGCCGGGCCGCGGGGGTGCATGCCGCCCGGTACATGACCGCCGTCGGGGCCGCCGGGACCATTGGGGTCCTCAGCGGCAGCGGCCACCCGCATTGGGCCATGGCCGCGGCTGCGGTGCCGCTTGCCGGCGCCGACCTGCCCAGCAGCGTGTACCGCGGCATCCACCGCATTGTCGGCACGCTCCTGGGGCTCGTGGTGGTCGCTGCCGTCCTGTTCCCCTGGCCGGGGTCACCGCTGCTGGCCTTCCCCGGCCAGGAGGCCGCCGTCCTGGCCTGCCTGGTGATCGTCCTGCAGTTCAGCACGGAACTGTTCATGACACGGCACTACGGCCTCGCCATGGTCTCCTTCACCCCGGTCATCCTGCTGATCGGACAGCTTGCGGCACCGGCCGATCCCCGCGTGCTGGTGACCGAACGGGCCGTCGAAACACTGCTGGGCGCCGCCGTCGGGATCCTGGTGGTGGTGCTGATCCGGCGCAGGGTGAGCCGGCCCAACCAGATCCGGCCCGACCAGATCCGGCACGGGGGCGCGGACGGCCGCTGATATACCCGGCGCGGCTACTTGGCGCGCCGCGGCGGCCCGGCGACGAGCCGCGCGGGGAGGACCCGCGAAACCGAGGTCAGGACCTTGTAGCGCCTGCTGGGGATCGAGACGGCCTTGCCCTTGGCGTTGTCCGCCAGGGACTCGCTGACCACCTGCCTGGCCTCGAGCCACATCCAGCGCGGCGCCACCGTTTTGTCCATCCCCATCCGGTCGTGGAACTCGGTGTGCGTGAAACCGGGGCACACGGCGGTGACCCTGACCCCGCGCGCCGCATAGGCCATGTTGGCCCAGCGCGAGAAACTCAGCAGCCAGGCCTTCGCGGCCGAGTACGTTCCACGGGGCAGAAAAGCCGCCACGCTGGCGACGTTGATGATCCTGCCGGACTGCCGTGCGAGCATGCCCTGCAGGGCGGCGTGAGTGAGCTCCATGGCGGTTTCGACATGAAGTTTCAGATGTCTCTTCTCCTCGGCGATGTCGTTGTCCTCGAAGGATCGCAGCAAGCCGATCCCCGCATTGTTGACCAGGATCTCCACCGGCCGCGCCGGATCGGTGAGGCGCGCGACGACGATGGCAATCCCGGCGTCGTCCGTCAGGTCCGCGGCGATCGTCTCCGTCGCGGCCCCGTACCGGTTCTCCAGCTCCGCCGCCGTGGCCGCAAGGCGGCCTGCGTCGCGGGCCACGAGCACCACGCGGTGGCCCTCCTCGGCAAGCTGGCGGGCGAACTCGGCACCGAGGCCCGCAGTTGCGCCCGTAACGAGAGCGGTGGTGCCCGGCGTGGAGGCTGTGTGTGGGTTCATAGCGACAGCCTAACCGTGAGGCGGCTCAGGCCAAGGCCGTGTCCGGCTCCAATTCGTCCCCCGCCGGTCCGTCCCCGTCCGTCAGGTGGCGGTTCTGAATTTCTTCGGCGGCGAGCTCGTACCAGGTGTGCGCTCCAAACGAAGGGCTGCTGGTGTCCAGGTGGCGATACAGGGCGTCCGCGAGCTGGCATAGCGCGGTGTCCGACAGCGCCCGGACCGTAGCCGCGGGATCGAGCGTGCCCTCGAAGTATTCCGAAAGCGCCAGCCCGTTGAAGGCGCCAAAGTCATTGGCGTTCCCGGCTTCCGCTGCCAGCGGGGTGTTGGCCTCCCCCAGCCCGGAGTCCGGCCCGGCGCCGGGTCCGAGGTCGAGCAACCCGGCGTCGGGCAACCCGGCGTCGGGCAGTCCGGACGGGTCGGTGCTGCCGCCGTTGCCCGCGGCGACGGCGAGAGGGGCAGGGCGGAGATCGGTTTCGAGCCCGGCGAGGACGTCGGCGCCGGCGCCGACGCCGACGTGCAGGAGGCAGATGGGCAGCTCGGCCGGTTCGTCGAGCGTGAGGCGGAACGGCACGGTCCCTCCGGGATCCGCCGCATCCGGATCTGCCGTGTAGGGGGCCGCCCTGTCGGGCGACGCCGTGTCGGGGGACGCCGTGTCGGAGGCAGGCAACGGACCCGCAGCCGCGAGCCGGCGAAGGTCCAGCAACACTTCCGGGTCCAGGTGGGCGGCGCCGTGGAGATCGACGACTACCTCCGCGCCCGCCCCGAGGCGGCCGGCACGGCGCACGATATGCATGAGCGCAGCCGAGTCCGACGGGGTGACGCAACCGGATATTTTGAGGGTGACTTGCCCGGGATCGACGTCCACACGGACAAGCACACGCAGTTTATGGTTCATGGGGTACTCCAAAGGGACCTGTCCAAGAGCCAACTGCATAACTCTGCTCAAACCATACGAGGTTGTTGTCCGGCTCACAAGCCGGACGTCCCCGGCTTTTCCGTGCCGCGCGCCGGGGGGTCAGGCTCCCTCCGGCACCCGCTCGGGCCAGTCCACATATTGGTGGTACGTCTCGTGCCTGCGCAGGTAGCGGTACATGAACGGGCAGTTGGGGATGATCCGCTTACCGGAGGCAACCACGTCATCGAGCGCGAAGTGCGCCAGCACCTTGGCGAGACCCTGGCCCTGGAACTGCTCTGCCGTGTCCGTATGGATGAAGTCAATATGGCCCGGCCTGTCGATGAAGCGCACCTGCACGGCGAGCTTGCCGCCGACATGGAGTTCATAGCGGTGCAGCTCGTCGTTCCTTGTCGTGGCGACGTCCGGGCTGAAGGGGTCTTCCGTGGCTGCCGAGTTCTCCGTCATGGTTCGACATTGGCACTTAATGGCGGACGTGGCAATGGCGGTTCTGATCCGCCGGTCCGGTCAACGGCGGCCGTGAGCCGGACCGGAATCCGCCCCAGCAGCACCACCGCGAGCGCGAAGCAAGCGGCGCCACCGCCCAGCAGCCCGAGCGTAAGTCCGTTGAATGCGGCGTCGACCGCCGGGACAAAGACGGCGACGGCGGCCAGCAGCACGGCGGCCGCCGGCCGGCTCGGCGCGGGGCCCGGCGCCGTCGGACGCTCCTCGAGCCTGCCGAACAGCGCGAGGACCGGCAGCAGCAGGGCGATGACGCCCAGCAGCACCAGCGGCCGCCCCCACCACCAGGCCGCGCTGCCGCCGGCCGGCTGCGGAAAGTCTGTCAGCAGCAGCAGACCGGACATCGCCGCCAGCAGGGGCAGGTGCCACAAATAGACCGTCATGGACCGCCGTCCGGCGACGCCCACCACACGGCGCACCCAGGCCAGGTTCGCGATCCGTTCCAGTAGCGGCCGGAACAGCTGGAAGGCGGCGGCCTGCGAGATGCCCAGAAGCAGCAGCGTCACATTGGGCGGGTTGAGGTTTACCAGCATGTTCCCGGGGTACAGCCCCAGCAGGACCAGCAGGCCCAACAGGACGTTGCTGGCGACGATGATGCCGAACAGGGCCGGCCGGCCCGGCCGCAGCGGCCGGCCGTCAGCGACAAAGAATCCGAGCTGCTGCACGGCGCACCACAGGAAGAGCATGTTGAGGTAGGCCAGCATCGGCAGGACGCCCCGCAGGCAATCGACCGCCACCACCAGGGACGTGAGTCCGGCGAGGGTCAGCCAGGGCGCGCGGGCGTGCAGGCCCGCCAGCCAGGGAAGGTTCAGTTGCGCGGCGAGGTACGCGGCCAGGAACCACAGCGGCATGCCCGCCCCGCTGGTGAGCAACTGGATGACCTGCGGGTCGACCCCCGAGAGCAGGGCCAACGACAAGCCGGTGAACATGACGGCCAGCAGCACGGCCGCCGGACGGATCAGGCGCAGCAGCCGGCCCTGCATGAAATCAAAGGCGTTGCCGCCCCTGGCGCGCAGCCGCCGCCAGGACTGCAGACCGGTGATCCCGCCGGCCACGAAGAACAGCGGCATGATCTGGAGGACCCACACCACAGGCTCAAACCAGCGCTGGTTGCCCAGCGTGTTTTCGCTGGTCACGGTGCCGTCGGGGTGCAGAACCGGGCTGACCATCATGGTGTGGCCGACCACCACCAGTACCAGGCAGAAGAACCGGGCAAGATCGATCACCGGGTCGCGGTCCGGCATGAGGGCCGGCCCGCCGGCTGCCCGTTGCTGTGAAACCATAGCGCCCCCTAGGAAGCCCGGCTGTGTTGCCTCCATTGTCGGCCTTGGGGCGCATCACGGCCAGAGGACGAAAGGCACTGCCCGGACGCCTCCCGGCCCGACTCGCGTCGGGACGGGAGGCACCGTCTCGCGCTGTCAGCGGGACAGCGTGGCCAGTGCGGCGGCCGCAAACGTCCTGGCCGACGAATCCCAGTGGCGGAGCAATGCCTGGAGGTTCTCGCCGTCGGCCCGGTGGGCGGCGGTCTGTTCCTCGAGGACCGCCAGGACGCCCGTGCGAAGCTCGGTGTTGAAGTTGACCTTGCCCACGTTCATGGCCGCGGCTTTGACCAGTTCCTCCGCAGGGATGCCCGAGGCGCCGTGCAGGACCAGCGGGATCCGGGTGCGGACGGCGATGTCCTGCAGCACGTCCCAGCGCAGCCGGGGCTCCCCCTTGTACTTTCCATGGACATTGCCCACGGCCACGGCCAGCAGCTGCGCCCCGGTGCGGGCCACGAAGTCCTCCACCTGTGCGGAGTCGGTGAGCCCGGCGGGCTGGTCCGAGACCGATTTGCCTGCGGCGTGGCCTGCGGCATCGCCCGCGGCGTCGGTCCCGAAGGCACGGTCCTCGTCACCGGCGAGTCCGCCGAGTTCGGCTTCGATCACGACGTCGGCCCGGCCCTGCGCTTCGAGGGCGGCCCGGACACCCCGGACCAGGGCGATGTTGTCCTCGTACGCCAGCGCGGACCCGTCCACCAGTACCGAGTCGGCCCCGGCGCTGACGGCGTCGGCGATCACCTGCGGGTCGGTGGCGTGGTCCAGCTGCACCGCAACGGGAACGCCGGCGGCGTCGGCGAGCCCGCGGAGTGCGGCGATCAGCCGCAGCCCGTTGGGCGTGGCCGCGGTCTTGGGCGCGACGAGCAGGATGGCGCCGCGGCCGGATTCCTCGGCCGCGGCCACAACGGCGAGGGCCGTGGTGAAGTCGTAGCAGGTGAACGCAGGTACGGCCGAGCCCTGCTGCAGGGCGGCGCTGACCAGGGTGTCGAGTTGGGTACGCATCAGGCGCCCAGGCCTCCCACCAGGATCCAGGCCACGAACGTCAGGGCGAAGCCCGCCAGTCCCAGCACGGTGGTGAGCACGGTCCAGGTCTTGAGGCCGTCGGCGACGGTCAGGCCGTAGTAGCGCACAACCACCCAGAAGCCGGCGTCGGTCACGTGGGACAGGCCGAGGGCGCCGAAGCCGATGGCGATCACGATCACGGCAATCTGGGCCGGCGTGTAGCCGCCGCCGGCAACGGCGGAGGAAAGCAGGCCGGCCGTGGTGACGATCGCGACCGTGGCCGAGCCCTGGGCGGCGCGGAGGGCCAGCGAGATGATGAAGCCAAGGAGCAGCAGCGGCACGCCGAGGGTGTCGAGGGATTCGGAGAGCGCCTTGCCGATTCCGCTGACCTGCAGGACGCTGCCGAAGACGCCGCCGGCGGCAACAACCATGAGGATGGAGGCGATCGGGGGCAGGGCACCTTCGAAGATTTCGCCGGTTTCTGTCAGCGACCACCGGCGGCGGACGGCCAGAAGGAAGAAGCAAAGCGCCACTGCCACGAGGAGGGCGAAGACCGGGTTGCCGACGAAGGCGGAGACGCCGTACCAGAAGTTGTTCTTGTCGATCACGAGGGTGCCGACGGTGCCCAGGAGGATCAGCACGATCGGGGTGGCGATGAGGAAGATGATCAGTCCGGGGCGGGGCGGGGCCATGGCTTTGCTGCCCGGGCCCTCGTGCCCGACACGGACCAGGGAAGCGGAGCCGAATTCGTCCACCTGGGCTTTGACGGTGGGAAGCAGATCGTAGTCCTTGCGGTTCATGATGGACGCAACCCAGTAGGACAGGAAGCCGAGCGGCACACAGATCGTCAGCGAGACCAGGGCGATCAGTCCGATGTCGGCGCCGAGCACGCCGGCGCCGGCCACGATGCCCGGGTGCGGCGGCACGGCAACATGGATGGCCAGCATGATGCCGGCCATGGGCAGGCCGAACTTGACCGGATGGACGTTGGCGATCTTGGCGAAGGCGTAGACCACCGGCACCAGGACGATGATGCCGACTTCGAAGAACACCGGGATCGCGACGAGGAAGCCGACGGCGGTGAGGGCCACGGCCACCCGGCGGGCGCCGAGCTTGGCGGTGAAGTGGTCGGCGAGGGATTGCACGCCGCCGGAAACCTCGATCATGCGCCCCAGGATGGCGCCGAGGGCGATCAGGAGGGCGACCTTGCCCATGGTGCTGCCCACCCCGGCCGCCACCACGGTGAAGACGTCTTTGAGCGGAATCTGCGCGGCCACGGCCACCAGGATGCTGACGGTCAGCAGGGCCACGAAGGCCTGGATCTTGAAGCGGATGATCATGAGCAGCAGCAGGGCAACGCCGGCAACCGCGATAGTCAGCAGCAGCGGAGTTCCCAGCTCCACGGCCGGTTTGATGACGGGCGCGTCGGCCGCGCGCACCATCAGGGAATTGAGCAGGGGGGTCATGAGCGGGTGTCTCCTTTGACAGGAATGTCGTCCGACGCGTCAGTCGTCGCACAACAGTGGCGGGGAGGGGCCCGACGACGGCGGAGGGGGGACCGCCGTCGTCGGGGTGGGGGGATGGTTAGGCGGTGCGCTTGGTGGGCGCGAGGACCTTGATGACGGCGGAGTCATCGGCGGCGGCGAGGCCCTGGGCCTGGCCCAGGAGGTAGAGCTGCTCCGCGGCGGCGGCCACGGGGGCGGCGAGGCCGGCGGCGCGTGTGGCCTTGCCGACGATCCCCATGTCCTTGACGAAGATGTCCAGCCGGCTGAGGACTTCGGCGCCGTTCTCGGTGTAGGCCTCCAGGATGCGCGGGCCGCGGTTGGAGAGCATGAAGGAGCCTGCCGCGCCGGCTTCGAGGGCGGCGAGGGTCTTGGCCTGGTCCAGGCCGAGGGCGTCGGCCAGCGCCATGGCCTCGGCGGCGGCGGCGATGTGGATGCCGCAGAGCAGCTGGTTGACGGTCTTGAGGGCCTGGCCGTCGCCGGGCTTGTCGCCCACGACGGTCAGGGTGGAGGCGAGCAGCTCGAGGGCCGGGCCGGCCTTTTCCCGGGCCTCCGGCGATGCGCCCACGACGATCAGCAGGTCGCCTTCACCGGCACGCTTGGGGCCGCCGGAAAGCGGGGCGTCGACGAGCTCGACGCCGTATTCGGCCAGGCGGTCCACGGTGGCCGGGATCGCCTCGGTGCCCACGGTGCTGCCCAGGATCACGACGGCGCCCGGCTTGAGCACGGAGGCCACGCCGTTCTCGCCGAAGAGGACATCGTTGAGCTGCTCGCCGTTGCGCACTGCCAGGAGCAGGGCGTCGGCGCCTTCCGAGGCTTTCCGGGCGGAAGCGAACGTGCGGATGCCGGCCTCTTCGGCCAGCTTCAGGCGCGGCTCGGCGATGTCGAAGCCGTGGACGGTGAGCTGGCTTGCCAGGCGCGTGGCCATGGGCAGGCCCATGGCGCCGAGGCCCAGGACGGTGATGGTGTAGTTGCTGGTCATGGTGTTCTCCATCGAATGACGTGTCGTAGCGTGCGGGTCAGAAGGTGTTGCTGAGCTTGCGGGTGACCTGGGCCAGGGACTGGTCGTCGCCGACATTGCCGGCGAAGACGATGTACGGGATGCCCTTGGCCGGACCGTCCACCGGCTCCCACAGGCTGACGATGCCCGGCAGCATGGGTCCGCGGACGATCGCGTGGCGGATTTCCAGGCCGTGGGCGGCGACGTCCGAGGAGGTGATGCCGCCCTTGGCGATCACGAAGCGGGGCGGGAAGGTCTTGAGCGTGCGGTTGACCACGGCGACGACGGCGGCTGAGACGGTGCGGGCGATCCGGAGGCTTTCGGCGGCGTCGGAGGCCTTGATCAGCAGGCGGCTGGTGTGCACGATCACGTCACCGCCGCGGAGGGCCGTGACCACCGTGTCCACGGTGTCGTCCAGGTACTCCCCCGCCTTGTCGCCGAGCAGTTTTTCGACGTCGATCTCCACGATCCGTGCCGCGCTGTGCTGCTCGGTGAGGGCGTTGAGCTGGCGGGTGGTGACGCCGACATGCGAGCCGACGACGATCAGGCCGCCGGCAACCGAGGGGGTGTTGCCCGCATAGGCCTCGTCGCCGCTGAGTTCGGTGCGGATTTCCTGCCCGATCCGTGCCCGGACAAATGGCGGTCCCACGCGGTAGAGCAGCTTCTTGCCCCGGCGTTCCGCTTCCTCCAGGCCCAGGGCCAGGGCGCGGAGATCGTTTTCGGTGACGATGTCCGCCACGATCGGAGTGGAGTCCGTGGCTGCGTCGATGGCATCGGCAATGGCCTTGGCAGAGATCTGCGGATCGTTGGACGCCCGGATGACATCCAGGTCCAGCACGATCACCGAGTCCGCCGGGAACCGGCCGTTCGACTTCTCCGCCACGTACTTGGCCATCTCCGAATTGGCGAAGCCGAAGCTGGCGTCCTTGGCGAATTCGGTCTCGGCGACGGGGGTGAGCTGTCCGGTGTCCCCGCCCGTGCCGCGCATGAAGTGCACGCCGCCGATTGTCACGCGGCCGGCGTCGGGGAACGCGGGAACAATCACGACGCCGTCGGTCGGCTCGCCGTTGACGGCGGTGACGGTGGCCGCAATGACGTCCGGTTCGAGCGGGTAGTGGCCGCGGAGGGTGGAATCACTGCGGCTGACGAAGCTGAGCCGCAGGGCCGGGTCAGCCGATGCGGCGGCCGCGAGGGCGTTCCGGACGATTTCCTCATTGCGGGACGCCGCTTCAGCCGGGTCAAGGCTGCGGGTGTTGGTCAGCACGTAAACCGCCCGCTGGCGCTGGCCGTCGACGTCGTAGCCGAAGGCCCAGGCGAAGTCGGCTACTTCCCAGCGGGTGAGGACCGGAAGGTTCGCCACGGACTGGGTGCCGGTGGGGTCGTCGTCGAGGACTACCAGGACGCGGGGGGATGCCTCGGACGAGGCCGCCACGCTGTCTGCCACTAGCCGGGCGGGGATTTGTACTTCCGCGGGGAAAGCGGCCAGCACGTCTGCTTCGAGGGGCACGATGCACTCCATTGTGTGGGGATCAATCGATGGAAAACTGCGGCCCGGCGAGAGCCGCAGGAGGGAACTAAATGTAAGATGTCCGACATTTATTTTCTGAATGTTAGTGTGGCATATGGCACAACGACGCGCAAGTAGACTTGGCCATCAGGGAACACGCCATGAGAGAAAACATCAGGCAGAGCTTCAGGCAAAGCGGCGCCGCTGGACGGGGAGAATTGGCTAGGAAATCGCTGGTCGGCGTAGTGGCCGACGAACTGCTGGACCGGATCATCGCCGGCGAGTTTCCGCCCGGCGCGAGCGTCCCCGGCGAGCTGGAGCTCAGTTCGCGGCATGAAGTCAGCCGCATGACCGTGCGCGAGGCCATGAAGACCCTTGAAGCCCAGCGGATCCTCAGCGTGGAACGGGGCCGCGGCACGTTCGTGAACCCGGTGAACCGCTGGGGCTCGCTGGACGCCGTGCTGCGGGCGGCGTCGGAGGGCAAGAACGACGCCTCGGCCGCCATTCAGCTCATTGAACTGCGCCGGATGCTGGAGACGGGCGCCTGCGAACTGGCCGCCGGGCGGATGGCGGATGCCGACATCGAGGCTCTCGGCGCGCATGTCGCAAAGATGCGGCTCGCGCACGAAGGCAACGACCTGGCCGCGTTCGTCGAGGCGGACCTCGCCTTCCACGACCTGATCCTGCAGGCCTCGGAAAACGTCTTCGTTGCCGTGTTGTTCGAGCCGCTGCACCGGGTCCTGGAAAAACGGCGGACGGAAACGTCCAAAGTGCCGGACATCCAGGAGCATGCCATCGGACATCACCAGAACATCGTGGATGCCCTGGCATCACGGGATCCGCACCGTGCCCGCGACGCCATGGACGCGCACATGCAGCAGACGCTTGACGACCTGAAGACCTACGTCCTGGCCGAAGGCCCCGTCTGACGGGCGGGCCCTAACACTTTCGAGCGGCTGCGCGGCTCAGGCGCCGCAAGGCGGCTGCGATTCGCCGGCCGCGCGGCTCAGGCGAGCGAGAGGAAGAGCTTCTCCAGTTCGGCCCGGTCCAGGCTGGGATCCTCCTGCTGCATGCACTGCTGCAGGCCCGTGGCGATGATGGAGAATCCCGCTTTATCCAGGGCGCTCGAAACGGCGGCCAGTTGGGTCACGACGCTCTTGCAGTCACGGCCCTCCTCGATCATCCGCGTCACCGCCGCGAGCTGCCCCTGGGCGCGGCGAAGCCGGTTGATGACAGGCTTCATGTCGGTGGGATCGAGTTCCATGGGTTCCTCCGGGATCGATGCGTCTGGCTTAATATTATACCCCCCTGAGTATTTGACCCGCCCCGGCAGAGTGGCGGGGCCGTGTCGTTCCGGGACGGCCCCGCGGTTCCGGCTCTGAGCCAGCTCCGGGGCGCGCAGCCGCCGCCGGGAGCGCCCGACCGGCGCCCGGTAGGGGCATAAGTACCTAGCGCGGCATGGATTATCGGCGTAATGCTGGTGATGTGAACGCCGCCAGGTTCCTTGAGCCGGGCGCCGGCCATACCGGCGCCAATATCCCCTCCGCGGGGCCGTGGCACCCGGGGGATCAGAGTTCCACGCGGGGGCGACCTGCCGCCGGGCGGCCACAGCCCTGGAGCCGGTACGTCGCGATCGGGGATTCGTTCACGGCAGGCGTCGGCGACCCGGAACCGCTGAGCCCCGGCGGCATGCGGGGGTGGGCGGACCGCATTGCGGAAGAACTCGGCGAGGGCCGCGGCGACTTCGGTTACGCCAACCTCGCCATCAGCGGCATGGTCCTGCGCGACATCCTCGACCAGCAACTCGGGCCCGCCCTGAACCTGAAGCCGGACCTCGTCACCCTCTCGGCCGGCGGCAACGACCTCGTGTTCCATCGCGGCGATCCGGACCGGATGGCCGCCGCCCTCGACGACGCTGTGGCGGCGCTCTCGGCCGCCGGGGCGACGGTCGTCCTGTTCACCGGGCCGGACTGGGGCGAGACCCCCGTGTTTGGGCATATCCGGGGCAAGGTCGCGGTATTCAATGAGAATATCCGCGTCATCGCCGCCCGGCACAACGGCGTCATCGCTGATTTGTGGGCCCTGCGGCAGTTGAGCGATCCGCGGATGTGGGATCCGGACCGTCTTCACTTTTCGCCGCTGGGACACCACACCATAGCCGCCATGGTCCTGGACACGCTCAGCGTGCCGCACCGCCTGCGGCCGCTGGAGCCCAAGCCCATGCCGCCGGGCAGTTGGCGGGAAACCCGGGCCGGCGATCTGGCCTGGGTTGCGCACTACATGCTGCCGTGGATGGTGAGCCGAATCAGGCCGCGGGCCGACGCCATTCCCCGGGAGGCCAAGCGCCCGCTGCCGGGACCGCCGCCGGGGTTCACCGGGCCCACGCCCCTAGTCCGGCCGGGTTCGGTCGGCTAGTCTGCAGGAACGGCCCGCACCCGGGCATCGATGGCGATCACGAGGAGCGAAGTTGTCTAATCACACCTACAGCATTTCTGAAATTGTCGGAACCTCGAGCGAGGGCGTCGACGCGGCCGTCCGGAACGGCATCGCGGAGGCCGCCAAGACCCTGCGGAACCTTGACTGGTTCGAAGTGAAGGAAATCCGCGGCCACCTGGAAAACGGGCAGATCGCCGACTGGCAGGTCACCATCAAGCTCGGGTTCCGCCTGGAGCGCTGACGCCAGCCTCCGCAGCGACGGCGGCACGCGCCGGCCCGGCTGCGGAGAAACCCGGCGACGCGTCAGGACGGAGGAGGCCAGGACGGAGAGGAGTGCGTCATGCGCTATACGCATTTGGGCCGCTCCGGCCTGACAGTCTCGCGCCTGTGCCTGGGCACCATGAACTTCGGCCAGCAGACCGAGGAGAGTCAGGCCTTCGCCATCCTGGACACTGCGCAGGCTGCCGGCATCAATTTCATCGATACCGCCAATGTGTACGGCGGTTCGAGCCACCGCGGCTGGACGGAGGAAATCCTGGGCCGCTGGTTCGCCCAAGGAGGCGAGCGCCGTGAGCGCACGGTGCTCGCCACCAAGCTGTTCGGCACCATGACAGACAGGCCCAACGAGTCCAAGCTCTCGGCTCTGCACATCCGCCGGGCGCTCGATGCCAGCCTGAAACGGCTGCAGACTGACTACATCGACCTCTACCAGTTCCACCACGTCGACCGGAACACGCCCTGGGAAGAGATTTGGCAGGCCATCGAGGTCGCCGTCCAGCAAGGCAAGATCCTCTATTCCGGCAGCAGCAACTTCGCAGGCTGGCACATCGCCCGAGCCCAGGAAACGGCGGCCCGCCGCAACTACAACGGGCTGGTCAGCGAACAGTCCATCTACAATCTGCTGACCCGTGACCTGGAACTGGAAGTGATCCCGGCCGCCCAACAGTACGGCTTGGGGATCCTGCCGTGGTCGCCGCTGCACGGCGGCCTGCTGGGCGGAGTGTTGAAGCAGGAGCACGACGGCGTCCGCCGCACCGCCGGGCGCGCACTCGAGGCACTCAAGTCGCACCAGAAGCAGATCCGGCGATACGAGGACTTTGCCGAGGAGCTGGGTCAGGAACCTGCGCACGTGGCCTTGGCGTGGCTGCTCCACCAGCCGGCGGTCGCCGCTCCGGTCATCGGTCCCCGGACCCTCGAGCAGCTCCAAGGCGCCATCAGCGCCCACAAACTCAAGCTCGACGCCGATGCGCTCAAGCGTCTTGACGAGATTTTCCCGGGCCACCGCACGGCCCCGGAAGAGTACGCATGGTGAGCCGTTGCCTGCCGTTTTGGCACCCCGCGGCCACATCACCGAGAGCCGGGTGGCCCTTTGATACTAAGCATGATTAGTATTAGGGCAGAAGGATGTAGCGCACCCGGCGATCCGGGTGCCTCCTCAATGAAAGAAGAAGGAACGATAAAATGGGTTTTTTCGCATTTCTGATTCTGGGCCTCATCGCCGGAGCAATCGCTAAGGCAATCCTCCCGGGACGTCAGGGCGGTGGCATCCTGATCACTCTGGTCCTGGGTGTCGTCGGCGCCCTGCTGGGCGGATTCATCGGCGGCGCACTGTTCGGTGTGGGCATCAACGAGTTCTTCTCGCTGTCGACCTGGCTGCTGGCCATCGGCGGCGCGATCATCGTCCTGCTCGTTTACGGCATGATCAGCAAGCGCTCAGCCCGCTAAAGCGGAGCCTGACCGGAAACCGGTCCCGGATTTTTCCCGGGGCCGGTTTTTTCGCATAATTTCTGGCCGGCAGCGCACCATTCAGCGGCACCGCCCCGAGAACGTCGATCCCCGTGGCCCGGGATGTCTCTTCCGACCCGGCACTAACCGATCAGGACGGACAGGACTGGTCGGACAAAGGCGGCGCCACCCCCGCCGGCCCGGTCACCGGTGTCGAGGCCGACAAGCTGCCCTAGACCGCCTGGCCGCGGGGCCGGCCGTCGCCGCTCTCAGCCACCCTCAGCAGGACGCCGGGAGCATACCGGCCACCACCGTGGCTCCCAGTTCCTCCGAACGCAGCACCCGGGCCGCCAGGCCGTGCCGGCGAAAGATCCCGGCCGTCCGGGCGGCCTGCCGGCGGCTGGTCTCAATCAGCACGTGGCCGCCGGGCGCCAGCCAGTGCCGCGCCCCGGCGGCCACCCGGCGCTGCACCTCCAGCCCGTCGGCACCGCCGTCGAGGCAGGCCCGAGGCTCATGCAGGCGCGCCTCCTGCGGCATGGTTTCGATGTCCGCCGACGGAACGTAGGGCGCGTTGACGGCCAACACCCGGACACGGCCCCGGAGTCCCGCCGGGAGCGGAGCATAGAGGTCGCCTTCGTGGACCTCGCCGCGCAGCGGCAGGACGTTGGCGCGAGCACACGCCACGGCTGCCGGGTCGATGTCGGCGCAGTGCAGCTCGACGGGGCCCGCGAGTGCGGCGAGCGCCGCACCAACAGCACCGGACCCGCAGCACAGATCGATCACGACCGGCGACGGACGCCCGGCAACGGCCGCCTCCCGGCGCCATGCATCCAGGAGTGCTGCCGCCTGCCGGACGAGGAACTCCGTCCGGCGCCGCGGCACGAAGACCCCGGTGTCGACGGTGATCCGGAGTCCGCAGAATTCCGCCCACCCCACAATGTGTTCAAGGGGCAGGCCGGCAACCCTCCGGCCGGCCATCGTTTCGAGCGCCTCAGGCGTCGGGGCGGCGGCGATCAGGAGGCGGGCCTCGTCTTCGGCGAACACGCAGCCGGCCGCCCGGAGCCTGGCCGTGAGGGTTTCGTGCGTTGGGTGCTGGCGGATTGCTGGCATAGGAGCGCCTTTCGGTCTGGGGTCAGACGCCCTCACCGTGAGCTAGCCGCGGCCGGCAGCGGCAGGAGGGCACCCTTTCTGGACTTACGTGAATCGGACCCACCTCCTTCTGCTGCAGTTGCTCGGATTTCCCATGCTACCCAAGCCGGACCCCGTACTGTGGTCGATCGCACTGTTGTCAATCGCCCTGTGGTCAATCGCCCCGTGGTCAATCGCACTGTGCTCTTTCGCGCGGCGATGGTTCCGGCCGTGACTATTCGGGGGATTGCGACGGCACCTAGCCACGCCTTTCCGTGCCTGGCTGGCAGGATGTCACCATGGACTCCTTCCCCGCAGACGACCTCATCTGGACCGGCTCCTACACGGCGGACTCGGGCGGCAGCGGCACCGGGATCGGCGCAGTCTCCGCGGCGGCCGACGGCACCCTCACCTGGTTGGGCGTCGCGGCGGCGGCCGACTCTCCGTCCTTCCTGGCAGCCCACCCCTCGATTCCCGTGGTCTATGCCGTTGCCGAGCACGCACGGACGGTCCGGGCCTATCGCCGGGCAGGATCGTTTGGCCTGGAGCCCTCGGGCCCCGCATGGCCTGCCGGCGACGCAGCCTGCCATGTCGCCGTCGAGCCGTCCGGCCGTTTCCTGGTGGTCTGCTGCTGGGGCGACGGCCAGGTGCTGTTCTACGAACTCGACGCCGACGGCGCGATCACGGACCGGGCCGCCGCCGCCCCTTCCCGCGACCCGTATGGCGACTCACCCTCCGGCCACGCTCCCGGCCGCGAAAAGCGGCCCAGCCGCGCCCATGCCGCGCTTATGCTTGCCGACGGCCGCGTAATGACCACCGATCTGGGCCACGACCTCCTGCGGGTCTGGAGCGTCCGTTCCGGTCCGGTGCCGGGGCTGGCCCTGGACCACGAGGTGGTTCTGCCCCAGGGCAGCGGCCCCCGGCACATGGTCCAGCACCCGAGCGGGCACGTCTTTGTGGTGACCGAGTACTCAATCGAGGTTGCCGTGGCCGGAATGTCGCCGGATTCCGGGGACTTTCGGCTCGGCTTCATCGGGCCGGCCACCGCCGGCGGGGCGCTGCCGGATGATTCGGCGGCCGAGATCGCGCTGGCGGCCGACGGCAGGCACGCGTATGTGGGGGTGCGTGGCTCGAACCGGGTCAGCGTGCTGGAGGTGGAGGCCGACGGCGCGGCGCTGCGCCCGGTGGCGGATGTCCCCAGCGGGGGCAACTGGCCCCGGCACCACCTTGTCCGCGACGGCTGGCTGCACATCGCCCACGAACGGTCGGACGACGTCGTGACGTTCCCGCTGGATCCGGAATCAGGACTGCCGGGCAGCCTCGCGGGCCGGCTCGGGGTAGCGTCCCCAACCGTGCTCGTGCCGGCGCGTGCCGGGCTCACACAGGATTGAGCGGCTGACGCCCGGGCGCGGGAGGTGCCATCTTCAGGGCAGAGAGGAAGAACCCGGCAGCCAGGTCCAGCAGCGGCGCGGCGGGGCGGGGCAGCATCGCCGCGGCCGCGGCGGCAGCCTCCGCTGCCGTGGGCCGGTCGGCGGCGTCCATCGCCGTCATGGCGCCCAGCAGCGATACCCAGCCGGGGCCCAGCCCCTGCGGAATCATCGGGCCCCTCAAGGTTCGCGCCACCAGCGACTCCACGTGCGTTCCGGGAAAAGCCCTGGTTGCGGTAAGGCATTCCAGGAGAACCAGGCCCAGGGCGTAGACGTCACCGGCCGGCTCGGCCGGTCCCCCGTTGGCCTGTTGCGGACTCATGTAGTGCACGGTGCCCGACGACGTTCCCGGCTCGGGCACGGTTCCTGCGGGAGCGGCAATGCCGAAATCCGCAATCCGCACCGGGGACCGGCGCAGCGAGCTGAGCAGGATGTTGGCGGGCTTGATGTCCTGATGCACCAAGCCGCGCGCGTGCACGTGGCCGAGCCCGGACAGCGCAGCCGCGGCCCAGCCGGCCACCTCCCGGGGGTCTCGCGGGCCGGCGTGGATCTGTTCAGCCAGGCTCCCGCCGTAGGCAAATTCCTCCACCAGGAAGGGACGGCCCGCCCACAGGTGCCCGTCCGGAACGCGCCCCTCCCCCACGAAGGCCACAACCGCCGGGTTGTCCAGCCGGGACAGCATCCGGGCTTCGTCGTGGATCCTGCGCGAATGACTGTCATCGGGTCCCTTGGCCACCTTGACCGCTACGGGACGCTTGGCTGCGAGATCAGTGCCGCGATAAACGGTGGCGGTGGCGCCCCTGCCCAGGAGTTCGTGGATCAGGAAGGAGCCCTGCCCGCCGCCGGCCCGGCGTGCCGGAAGAACACTGCCGGCGAACACCGGCCGGGACGCCGCGGGCGCGGTCACCGGCTGTGCGAGTATGACGCTGCCGGCCCCGCCGCGCCCTGCTCGGCGCCGTCCAGCTGGAAACCGCAACGGCAGCGCCACAGGGCAGGGAGGGCCAGGGAATGATCGGCCGGCCCGAACGAGTAGGAGGACATCGCAGCCGGCTCCGGGAAACGCCATTCCATGGCGGTGCCGCAGTGTCGCGGCGTCTGGCTGTCAGCAGCCCAAGGCCGGAGGACATCGGGGAGGGGACTGCCGCCTGAGCCCCCGGGAAGGGTTGCGGATTCAGTCACGACGCCTACTCTCATTTGATAGCGGGAACAAGTAGTAAGCATACATATAACTAGACCAACTAACTAGTTAAACGAGGTAGATGGAATGTTGTGCGGGCTGGACCTAGTGCCGCTCCTCGCTAATGGCCGCGCTCATCCGACGCAGGAACGTGATGACCACCCGGGCCTCTTCGGCGCTCATGGACTCGGCCACTTCCATCATCCGCCGGTGCATGTGACCAAGGGTGGCGCGGACCTCGGAATCCGTCGCGACCGTCGGCACGATCACGAGCGAGCGCCGGTCGGTCGGGTGCGGCTCACGCCGGACATGTCCGCTGGCCACCAACCGGTCGATCAGCGAGGTGGTGGATGCGGTGGTGATCCCCAGGATGCGGCTGAGATCCTTGGGCCCCACCCGCTCGCCGATTGACTTGGCCCGCAACAGGTAGCGCAGCGCCAGCAGGTCGGTCTCACCCATCCCCATTGAGTCGCGGGTGGACCGGCGTGTCGCCACTTCCGAGGTCCTGTAGTCGCGGAGGGCCTGCAGGATTGCCGCAGGCGGATCCAGCCGATCATCGGGCCCGTACCAATACCCGGAGGCCGGGGCGCCATGGGAGTCCATCCGCCAAGCCTAGCGGAACTGGTAAGTAGCCTGCCGTACTATCCAGGCGGCCTCAGTCCGGCATCCGGGAAAGCGCCGCACAACCCCGCAGAATCCCGCACGGCCAGCCGGCCCGGACACAAAAAACCCCCGGCTTCCTGTTGCCAGGAAGCCGGGGGTTTCCACTCTTCGGCAGAAGAGTGGGCCCTGTGGGGATCGAACCCACGACCCACGGATTAAAAGTCCGATGCTCTACCAACTGAGCTAAAGGCC
>ENA-OWNT01001286-OWNT01001286.1-seawater-metagenome-genome-assembly--contig:-NODE-1286-length-33045-cov-14.887831_pt1 | contig 33045 bp, 30 predicted proteins | sample MGYA00238136_ERZ651165 | MGnify/ENA primary metagenome ERZ651165 (study PRJEB26861, sample SAMN08777766) | seawater metagenome | isolation source: coastal seawater | place: USA: Florida | collected...
TGGCGGGGCGGGGGACTTTCTTGCTCTCGAGCCAGCGCACCACCGGGTCCAGGCCGAGCGCAATGAAGAGGGCGGTGACGATCCACAGCAGCAGCTGGGTGGTGTTGGAGCCGATCCAGTAAACCAGCAGGGCCGCGCCCACGCCGACGGTGCCCATGAAGCCGACGTAGAGCGGGTGCTGGGAGGACATCCGCGGGCCGGGGTTGCCGAACTTTGCGGTGCTCTCAGTGTCCGGGCCGGACGGTTCTTCCTCGTCGTGTTCGGGCGGCATCTCAAAACGGAGGCGTGGTTGCGCACCCGGCAGCGGCTGCCGCAAACGCCGCGCCATCGAAATGAGGAAGCCCGCGGCGGCTGCGCGCGGGGTTGAAAGCTGCGGGGCGGGCTCGTGCGGTCCGCGTGGCTGGCCGGCGGATTCCTGGCTGGGGTGTCCGGCGGGGGACACATCCGTGGGTTCAGTCACTGCGTTGAAGGCCCTTTTTCTCCGAAAATTCCCTGCAAAACCGCGGTTGCGGGCCGGGTGTGATGATCACCGCAAACACTATCAGCAGCCTTGCCAGCTGGCGGTTCGGCGGGGCCGGAGGACGCCGGGACGGGGGTTGACAATCTCCCCGATCTGACTCTCAGGTAACAAAACGGTTACTCTTAAAGCTACGTGTCCGCTGATGATAGGTAATATTTTGCGTTTCAAGACTGCAGTTGCACTTGTGCTGCTCGGCCTCCTGACACTGTTGGCCGGGATTGGCCAGAAGACGGTCTGGGCTCCGGCCGAGACCGTTACCGCCACCGCCCCCACGGGCGGCACCGCCGCGCCGTTGACCGTCTTTGACGAGAAACTGCGCACCTTGCACGGCGGCACGGTTAAGATCCATGTCAAGGGGGAGGGCAACTTCCTGCTCGCCGCCGGACGGCCTGACGACGTCGACGCGTGGGTTGGGAAGACCGCCCACAACACCGTTTCCGGAGTCTCCGACGACGGCAAGTCTCTGCAGCTTGACCACGCCGACGGCGAGGCGAAGGCCCCCTCCCCGGCGGGCTCGGACCTGTGGGTCACCACAGAGAACGCCAGCGGCGAGCTGGACTACTCCTGGACGGCGCCGGCTGACGGCGACTGGGCGCTGTTGCTGGCCTCGGACGGCACCAAGCCCGCCCCCTCGTCGATTTCGATGACTTTCCCCAATGACACCTCCACCCCGTGGGCCATTCCGCTCATGGTGCTGGGCGGCCTGCTGATCCTGGCCGGCGCCGCTTTGCTGCTGCTCAAGCCGGCGCGTGGCCGCAGTGACGACGGCGGTCCCACCGGCGGTACCCCGAAGGGCAGCCTGTTTGCCCAGCGTGCACGGGCCAAGGCGCAGGCAAGGGCCGCCGGCCGCAGTGAAGGCAGCGCCCCGGGCGCCGCTCCGGCGCGGAACGGCAGTGTTGAACGCGTCTCCGTACCCTCGGCCGTCCGACGGCGCTCCGGCGCGGCGGTAGTGTTGCTGACCGCCGCCGCCGTCGCCGGCACAGGCGTCGCAGCCCAGGCGGCCCCGGCCCCCTCACCGGCACCGAGCGGTTCCGCCTCGTCGGCCGAGGGCCGGCCCGCGGATGCCCCGGTCCTGCTGGACGCGCAGTTCCGCCGCATTCTCGAACAGGTCGCCAGCGCGGTGGACGCCGGGGACGCGGCAAAGGACGCTGCCAAGCTGGCGCCCCGCGTCGGGGCCAGCGAGCTCGAGGTGCGCAAGCAGAACTACAAGATCCGTTCCAAGGTGGGAAGCTACGAGCCCCGGATGCCGGTGCGCGCCACGAAGCTCCTCACCACGGTGGTGAGCAACAAGCGCGACTGGCCGCGCTCGGTCATGGCCGTAACGCAGGGCGACGGCAACGTGGTCCCGCAGCTGCTGACGCTGGTGCAGGCTAGCCCGCGGGAGAACTACAAGCTGGTCGGGGCCACCCCGCTGCAGCCGGGCACCACGTTCCCGGGCATCAACCGCGGCGGCACCGAAACACTGGCTGCCTCGGACAAGTCCGGGCTGCTGTACAGCGGCCAGGAAGCGCTGGCCGGGCTGGGTGACCGTCTGAACAAGGCCGACTCCGCCTTCAAGGACAAGCTGACGGAGGGGAAGTCCTCGCCGTACATCGCTGACACCCTGGCCTACCAGAAGGACGTGGTGAAGTCGGGCACGAACGGCAAGTTCACCTTCAGCCACAAGCCTGTTCCCGAGGACACCGTGGTGTTCCGGACCGCCGACGGAGGCGCGCTGGTCCTGGGCCGGCTGAACTTCGCCTTCGACGGGACGCCGAAGAACTCCGGGGACAAGCTGACGATCGGCAACGACGCGGCTGCGCTGGCAGGCGGCAAGGAGACGAGCACCGGAATGGTCCTCAGCTTCGCCGAATCCGTGGCTGTCTACGTCCCGCCGGCCGGTTCCAAGGATCCGATGAAGCTCGTCGCCGCCACCCGGGGCCTGGTCGGGGCTGCCTTCAAGTAGTCCCCGCCGGCGGCCGGAGTGGCGCCGGGCCGGTCGTCAATGGCTAGAGTGGAGCTATGACTACGCCAGCTTCCCGACCGGTCCCGCCAGTTGCCGCCAGCCCGCTGAACCTGCGCGGCGCCGTCGATCTTTCCGCCTTGAAACAGCGGCCGGCGCCGTCCCCGGCCGGCCCCGCCGGTCCGGGCCCGGCAGGCTCCGCGGGTGCCCCGGCGGCGCCGGGACCCGGCGCCGCCGAGCACGCCGCCCGGCCGTTGCGCGTGGACGTGACCGAGGGCAACTTCCAGGAGCTTGTGGAGCTCTCGGCCCAGGTGCCTGTGGTGATCGCCCTCTGGGCCTCATATTCGCCGGGCTCCGGCCAGCTGGTGGACGTCCTCGAAGGCATCGTCGAGAGCTACGACGGCCAGCTGGTGCTCGGGGCGGCGGACATCGACGTGTTCCCGCAGCTGGCCCAGGCCTTCCAGGTCCAGGCCGTGCCGACCGCCGTCGCGGTGGTCAAGGGCCAGCCCGTTCCGCTCTTCCAGGGCGGCGCGGAAGAGCCGCAAATACGCAACCTGTTCGACGAACTCCTCAAAGTCGCGGCCGCCAACGGCGTGACCGGGCGGATCGGCGCCGGCGGACCCGGCAGCGCGGAACCGGAGGCCCCGCCGCTGCCGCCGCTCCACCAGGCGGCGTTCGACGCGATCGAGGCCGGCCATTACGAGGCCGCGGCCGCCGCCTACCGGCAGGCCCTGAACGAGATGCCCAGCGACGCCGAGGCCAAGGCAGGGCTGGCGCAGGTGGAACTCATGGCGCGCCTGCAGTCCCTCTCCGGACCAGAGTCCGATGCCCTGCGCCGGCTCGCCGCCGATGAACCGGACAACCTCGACGCGCAGCTCGGCGTCGCGGACCTGGACATCGCCGGCGGCCACATCGATGACGCCCTGGGCCGGATCGTGGCGTTCATCGGCCGGAACTTCGGCCCGGAACGGGAGACCGCCCGGGTCCGGCTGCTGGAACTGTTCGACGTCGTGGGCACCGGTGACGAGCGCGTCGCCAAGGCCCGGCAAGGCCTGGCCCGGGTGCTGTTCTAGTGGGATCCGCACTTTTCGCGCCGCTGGACCTGAGGTCCCTGCGGCTGCAGCACCGCGGCTGGGTGTCCCCGATGTGCCAGTACAGCTGCGAGCCCGGGACGGGCGAGGGAGTGCCCACCGACTGGCACCTCATGCACCTGGGGTCCTTCGCCACCGGGGGAGCGGCCCTCATCCTCACCGAGGCCAACTCCGTCAACGCTGCGGGCCGGATCAGCCCCCGCGACGCCGGCATCTACAACGAGGACCAGGCCGCCGCCTGGGAACGCATTACGTCCTTCGTGCACCGCCACGGCACCGCGGGGACCAAGATCGGCACCCAGTTGGCGCACGCCGGCCGGAAGGCGTCCTCCTACTGGCCGTTCTCGGGCAAGACGGGCAGCGTGCCGGCTTCCGACGGCGGCTGGGACACCGTGGGTCCCGGCACGGGCGCCTTCGACGGGTACGCGGCGCCGTCGGCCATGACTGAAGCGCAGATCGACGGCGTGATCGCCGACTTCGCCGCCGCCGCCGTGCGGGCCGTCGATGCGGGGTTCGACACGATCGAGCTCCACGGCGCCCACGGCTACCTGCTGCACCAGTTCCAGAGCCCGCTCGTCAACGACCGCACGGACCGCTGGGGCGGCGACGAGGCGGGCCGGAACAGGCTGACACTTGCCGTCGTGGACGCCGTCCGCGCCGTCATCCCCGACTCCATGCCGCTGCTGCTGCGGATCTCGGCCTCCGACTGGGCGCCGGGCGGGATTGACGCCGAGGCCTCGGTCCGGATGGCCCGCGCCGCCGCGGAGCACGGAGTGGACCTGGTGGACGTGTCCAGCGGCGGGGCCGTTGCCCACCAACAGATTCCGATCGGCCCCGGCTACCAGACCGGGTTCTCCGCCCGGATCCGGCGCGAAACCGGGGTCAAGACCGGCACTGTGGGTCTCCTGACGTCGGCCGGCCAGGCCGAGCATGCGGTCGCCACAGGACAGGCCGACGGCGTGTTCATCGCCCGGGCCGCGCTGCGGGATCCGCACTGGTGGCTGCGCGCCGCGTTCGAGCTCGGCCACGACCTTGCCTGGCCGCCGCAGTACGAGCGTGCCATACCCCGGCACTCGTTCTAGGGCGCTGCGGCAGCCGGGACCCACGGCTGAAAACCTACGCCTTGCGGACGATCCTTTTCGCGCCCGGGGCCGGTTAGTCTAGCGACATGACTTTCCAGCCCCCCGCCCTGTCCCTGCTCGGCCTCGCCAAGCGCTTCGGTGACAAAATCGCCGTCGACGGCATCAGCCTGGACGTTCCGGCCGGATCCTTCTACGGGGTGGTGGGCCCCAACGGCGCCGGCAAGACCACCACGCTGTCCATGGCGACTGGACTGCTGCGCCCCGATTTCGGGACCGCGCTGGTCCACGGCGTCGACGTCTGGCAGCATCCTTTGGAGGCCAAGAAGCTGATGGGCATCCTGCCCGACGGCGTCCGGCTGTTCGACCGGCTGAGCGGCGAGCAGCTCGTCACATACGCCGGCCTGCTGCGCGGGATGGACCGGGACGTCGTGGCCTCCCGCGTCGCGGAGCTGCTCGCAGCCCTGGACCTGGCCAACGACGCCGGCACGCTGGTGGTGGACTACTCCGCGGGCATGACCAAGAAGATCGCACTGGCCTCGGCGCTGATCCACGCTCCACGGCTCCTGGTCCTCGACGAGCCGTTCGAATCCGTGGACCCCATCTCCGCGGCGAACATCCGCGACATCCTGGACCGCTATGTGTCCTCGGGCGGAACGGTGATCGTCTCCAGCCACGTCATGGACCTGGTCCAGCGCATGTGCGACCACGTCGCCGTCGTCTCCGGCGGCCGGCTCCTGGCCGCCGGCACGGTGGAGGACGTCCGCGCCGGAGCCAGCCTCGAGGACCGCTTCGTGCAGCTCGTGGGCGGCCGGAACCACACGGAAGGGCTGGAATGGTTGCGCACCTTCTGAGGCTCAAGCTGACCCTGCTGCGCAACAGCGTCCGGCGCAGCCCCTGGCAGCTGGTGGGCCTGGGCATCGGTGCCCTGTATGCCCTGGGCATTGTCGGCCTCTTCGTGGCCGGACTGCTGTACCTCCGCGGCCAGGAGATCGAACTTGCCCAGACCGTGGTGGTCCTGGGCGGCGCGGCAGCACTGCTGGGCTGGGCCATCATCCCGGTCGCTGTCTCCGCCGCGGACATGACCCTGGACCCCGCCCGCTTCACCACCTTCGCCGTGCCCATGCCGCAGCTGCTGGCCGGGCTGGCGCTCGGCGGCCTGATCGGCATCCCGGGCGTGGCAACCACGCTCGTTGCGCTCGCCACCGTGGGCACCTGGTCCCGCAGCGTGCCCGCCGCGGCCGGCGCCCTCGTGGGCGCGGTCCTGGGCGTGCTGAGCTGCGTGGTGCTGTCCAAGGTGGTGACCACCGCAACGGCTGGCCTGGCAAGCTCCCGGCGCTTCAAGGACATCAGCGCCGTGGCCTTCCTCATCCCGCTCGTGCTCACGGGCCCCATCGTGGCGGGCATCGCGAAGGGAATCTCCGGTTCGGGCGATTTCCCGGCCGCCCTGGCCCGGACCTTGTCCTGGACACCAGCCGGTGCGGCCTTCGCGCTCGGCGGCGAGCTCGCCGCCGGCAACTACGCGGCGGCGGCCGTGAAATTCCTCATTGCGGCGGCCACGCTCGCAGGACTCGCGCTGGCCTGGAAGGTCCTGTTGCGGCGGGCACTGGTGACGCCGCCCTACGCGGGAACGTCCAAGCGCCGGTCCGGCGGCGCGGGCCTGTTCGGGGTGCTCCCCGCGACGCCGGCCGCGGCCGTCGCGGCGAGGTCCCTGTACTACTGGTTGCGTGATCCCCGCTACGCCGGCGCTCTCGTGGTGGTCCCGCTCCTGCCCGTGCTGTTCCTGTTCCAGGGCAGCCAGAGCGGGTTCTATGGCCCGTTCCAGTTCGTGGGGCCGCTGACGGCCTTCCTGCTGGCCTGGTCAATCTCCACGGACGTCTCCTATGACAGCACCGCGTTCGCCCTGCATGTGGCCGCCGGTGTGCGCGGCGCCGACGACCGTCTCGGCCGGGCGCTGGCGTGCCTGAGCTTCGCGCTGCCCGTGGTGCTCATCTTCAGCGTGGGCCCGTTCTTCGTCACGGGAGACTGGGACAGGCTGCCCGCGGTCCTCGGGCTCTCGCTCGGCGTCCTGTTCAGTGGGCTCGGCCTGGCCTCGGTGATCTCGGCCCGCTACACCGTGAGCGTGCCGCTGCCGGGAGACAGCCCGTTCAAGAAGCCGCCGGGCAACGTGGCCCAGACCCTTGCCGTGCAGTTCGGCGGCATGGCCGTCCTCTTGGTCCTCGTGGCGCCCGAAGTGGCACTCGTGGCCGCCCAGTTCATCACAGGCAGCCCCGTGCCGGGCTGGATCACCCTGGTGCTCGGCCCCGTGCTGGGCATCTCGCTCTTCGCCGCCGGTGTCCGGGCCGGCGGAGCATGGCTGGACCGGCGGGCGCCCGAGCTGCTGGCACAACTGGCCGTCAACCGCTGACGGGTGCATGCTGGGAGTGCGCATTCCCGAACACCAGGTAGGCCAGTAAAGGCAGGGACCATGGAAGTTGTCATCCTTCACGGCAGCAAGCAGATCGCGTCCCTTGCGGCGGATGCGGTGGAGGCCCTGTTGCGCCGCAAGCCCGACGCCGTCCTGGGCCTTGCGACGGGTTCCACGCCGATGCCGATCTATGCGGAGCTGGCCCTGCGGCTCGAGCGCGGCGGACCGGACTTCAGCCAGGCCCGGGCATTCGCCCTGGATGAGTACGTAGGGCTCCCGGCCGGCCATCCCCAGTCCTACCGGGAAGTGATCGCGCGCGAATTCACCGCGCGGGTGAACATCGGCCCGGCCAACGTCCACGTGCCCGACGGTGCGGCGGCGGACATCCCCGCCGCCTGCCAACGGTACGAAGACGCCATCCGCGACGCCGGGGGAGTGGACCTGCAGCTTCTCGGCCTCGGCACGGACGGCCATATCGGATTCAACGAACCGGGTTCCTCCCTGGCGTCCCGGACGCGGATCAAAACCCTGATCGAGCAGACACGCCGGGACAACGCACGTTTTTTTGGCAGCCTGGCAGAGGTGCCCCACCACGTCCTGACCCAGGGCCTGGGCACCATCCTGGACGCCCGCCACGTCATCCTTGTGGCCACCGGCGCGCAGAAGGCCCAGGCCGTGCGGGACCTGGCCGAGGGCCCGGTCGCCGCCATCTGTCCCGCCTCCGTCCTGCAGCTGCACCCGCACGCCACAATCCTTGTCGACGAAGCGGCGGCGTCGTCGCTGCGGCTGGCCGATTACTACCGCCACAGCTACGACCACAAACCAGCCTGGCAGGGCCTTTAGACGCCGCCGTCGGCATCGCGCAGGTCCGGCGGCACACTTCCAACGGCTAAGATGGGTGTCATGACTAGCATGACCGATCCTCTCGAAAACGACCCGATGCGCGAGCTCTCCGGAGCCGGGACGTCAACGGCCACGATCGAGCGCGAGGAACTGCGCCAGGAAGTGGAGCCCGGTGACAGGGAGCGCTTCTCGCACTACGTGCGCAAGGAAAAGATCATGGAATCCGCGCTGACCGGTGAACCCGTCATCGCACTCTGCGGCAAGGTCTGGACGCCGGGCCGGGACCCGCAGAAGTTCCCCGTCTGCCCCGAGTGCAAGGAAGTTTACGAGGGCCTGCGCCCCGGGAACGACGGCGGCAAGGGCTCCGGCGATAAGTAACGGCGAGTAACGGCCCGCACGGGACCCGTTAGCCGTGCCAGGCTTCCCGTTGCCTGCCCACATCGCCTGAGTAGGGCGCCTCTTGAGGGCGCCTTGGTAGGGTGTCTGTTCATGGCGGCGTGCCATCGCGCCCGCTTTTTCTGTTTTCTGTTCTCCCGCTTTCCGGTCCATGCTGTCCGGTTTCCGCCTTACGGTCCATCCGAAAAGATTGGTGTTTTTGTGCTTAATTGGGTTTCTCCGTCGGCTGCAGCCATGCGCGGATGGAGGGTGCCCCGGTGACAGAGACACTCTTCGGCGGACCCTCGCTTCCCCCCGCGTATCCCGAGCGGGCCGCGTGGGGCACCGCCCCGAAGCTGCGCGCCTGGCAGCAAGAGGCGCTGGACAGCTACTTCAGCACCCATCCCAAGGATTTCCTGGCGGTCGCGACCCCCGGCGCCGGTAAAACCACCTTCGCCCTGCGGGTGGCCTCCATGCTCATCGATTCGGGCGTGGTGAACCGCGTGACCATCGTGGCGCCCACCGACCACCTGAAGCGCCAGTGGGCCGATGCCGCCGCCAAGGTGGGCATCGCGATCGACCCCAACTTCAAGAACGCCGACGGCCAGCACGGCCGCGGCTTCATCGGCGTCGCCGTCACCTACGCGCAGGTGGCCAGCAAGCCCATGCTGCACCGGGCCAAGACCGAAGCCGCACGCACGCTGGTGATCCTGGACGAAATCCACCACGGCGGCGAGGCGCTGTCCTGGGGAGACGGCCTCCGCGAGGCGTTCGACCCCGCGGCCCGCCGGCTGTCCCTGACAGGCACCCCCTTCCGCTCCGACACCTCGCCCATTCCCTTCGTGGAGTACGCCGAGGACCGGGACGGGATCCGGCGCTCGAAGGCCGACTACACCTACGGCTACGGCAAGGCCCTGCGGGACCACGTGGTCCGTCCTGTCATGTTCATGGCCTATTCCGGCCAGATGCGCTGGCGCACAAGCGCGGGCGATGAAATGGCCGCCTCCCTCGGCGAGTCGGCCGTCACGAAGGACATCACCTCCCAGGCCTGGCGGACCGCGCTGAACCCGGCCGGCGAATGGATCCCCGCGGTCCTCGCCGGAGCGGACAAGCGCCTGAGCGAGGTGCGGCGCAGCGTCCCGGACGCCGGCGGCCTGGTCATTGCCACCGACCACGAGGGCGCCCGCGCCTACGCCGGCCAGCTGAAGAAGATCACCGGCGAATCGCCCACCGTCATCCTCTCCGACGACGCCAAGGCCTCCAGCAAGATCGAGGAATTCTCCGCCGGCGACAAGCGCTGGATGGTGGCGGTGCGGATGGTGTCCGAAGGCGTGGACGTTCCGAGGCTGTCCGTCGGCGTCTACGCGACCTCGACCTCCACCCCGCTGTTCTTCGCCCAGGCCGTGGGCCGCTTCGTGCGTGCCCGCAAACGCGGCGAGACGGCGTCGGTCTTCCTGCCCTCGGTGCCGCAGCTGATGGCGCTGGCCAACTCCATGGAGGCCGAGCGCGACCACGCCCTGGACCGGCCGGAGAAGGAAGACGGCGACGGCCTGTTCAACCCGGAAGACTCGCTCATGGACGAGGCGAACCGTGAGGAGAAGGCCTCCGACTCCCTGATGAAGGGCAAGTTCGAGGCCCTCGACTCGCAGGCGTCCTTTGACCGCGTGCTCTTTGACGGCGGCGAGTTCGGCACCGGCGGCGAGGTGGGCTCGGAGGACGAGCTCGACTTCCTCGGAATCCCCGGACTGCTCGACGCCGAACAGGTCGGCACGCTGCTGCGCCAGCGCCAGCACGAGCAGCTGAACCGGAAAAACAAGCGCGCCCCGCAGGCGGCCGCACCCGAGGCGGCGGCCGCGGCCGTGCCCGACCACCGGATGCTCATGGACCTGCGCACCGAGCTGGCCAAGAACGTCGCGGCGTGGTCAGCCCGGACGGGGACCCCGCACGGCGTCATTCACACCAAACTCCGCACCGTCTGCGGCGGCCCGCCCGTGGCGCAGGCCAATGAGGAGCAGCTGCAGACCCGCCTGCGGAAGCTGCAGGACTGGTTCATCGGACGGAAGTAGCCGCCGGCACGCACTGACCGGCACGCACTGACCGGCACACGCTGACGGCGCACAGCTAAGGGACCGGGCCAACGGCCCGGTCCCTTAGCTGTATGAAAAGTCTCTTGCGGTGCTGTTACTGGCCGCCGGCGCCACAGATCTGGCCGTAGGTCTGGCCTGCCTGGGTGTAGCCGGCCTTCATGTTCTCAAGTTTGGCGGTGTCCGGGGAGGGCTTGGCCGACTCGTCGAAGTACTCGATGATGGTCTGCAACGGAGCCCGGAGGTCCTCGGACGCGGCCGCCTTGATGGGCCGCAGCTGGTTGGCGACCCTGTTCATGCCGGCCTTGTCCGACGTGGCCGACTGGGCGGAGACCACGGTCTTGACCCGGGCGCAGGTTTCCTCATTGGTCAGCTGCGGGGTGGCTGAGCAGCCGGCCGCGCCGAGCAGCGCGCCGGCGGCAATGAGAACGGTCAGGGTCTTCTTCATGGTGTACTCCGGGGTTTTACGGGTCGGTCAATATGGCAAGACTGGCGATACGGCAAGGATTTCGAGTCTACTGCGGCGGCGGGCTCAGCGGACATCGACGCCGCCAAGCTCCAGCTCGGCCACGGCGTCCTCGAGGTCTTCGGCGATTCCGACTGTCAGACCGCGCAGCACCGTGACGGAGTAGCCGGCCTGGACGGCGTCCAGGGCGGTTGCCTTGACGCAGTAGTCAGTGGCGATCCCCACCACCACGATATCCTCGACGTCGTGGCTCTGCAGCCAGTCGTCCAGTCCGATCGCATCCTCGCCAACGGCGAAAACACCCTCTGCGTCGTCGGTGCCGGACCCGGAGACGGGCATGGCGCCGGGTTTACGGTCCCCTGTGGGGACGTCGTCGTCGGGGGCCAGGAGTCCTTCAAAGCCCGAGTACGCCGCGGCGAACTGGCCCTTGCGGAAGTAGGCCTGGATGTACTCCGGATCAAGATCGGGGTGCAGTTCGGCCCCACGGGTGCCCGCCACGCAGTGCGGCGGCCAGCTGTCCACGAAGTCAGGCTCCTCGGAGAAGTGCTCGCCCGGGTCGATGTGCCAGTCCTGGGTGGCCACGATGTGGTCGAACTGGCCGTGGTGGGCGTCAACGTACTCGCTGATCTCGCCGGCGAGGTCGGCCCCGCCTTCGACGGGCAGGGCGCCTCCTTCACAGAAATCGTTTTGGACGTCGACGATGATCAGGGCGCGGGACATTCAGTCCTCCTCGTAGATAGTGGGGATGGCAGCCTCGCCGCGCTGCAGCCGGTTGACGACCGCGGGGAGCTCCTTCATGGTCTCCGCGTGGCGCCGGCGGGCGCGTTGGACCCCCTCCGGGCCGGTCCACCCGGGCAGGATCTCGCCGTTCTTGACGAACTGCTGCAGCAGCGGCCGGTCGTTGCCGTCGTCCTCCGGGTGATGCCCGACGCCCACGATTTCCTGGGTGGCGGTCCCGCGCTCGTTGAGCTTGCGCAGCGCGTACTTCCGCCCGCCCTTGCTGGCCTTGTTCTTGGCGGCCTTGGCAACGGAGATGAAATCGCCCGCGTCGTCGGTCCGGCTGACGAGCTTGTAGACCATGCTCGCCGTCGGGGCGCCGGAACCGGTCACGAGCGAGGTGCCCACGCCGTAGGAGTCCACCGGCGCGGACTGCAGGGCCGCGATGGCGAATTCGTCGAGGTCGGAGGTCACCACGATCTTGGTGTGGTCATTGCCGAGCTCGTCGAGCAGCTGCCGGACCCACTGGGCCTGGGCCACGAGGTCTCCGGAGTCCAGCCGGACGGCGCCCAGCCGGTCCCCGGCGAGGTCGACGGCGGTGCGGACGGCCGCTTCGACGTCGTACGTGTCCACCAGGAGCGAGGTTTCCGGCCCGAAGGCGGCGATCTGGGCCTCGAAGGCCTCCCGCTCGGTGTCATGCAGGAGGGTGAAGGAATGGGCGGCCGTGCCCACCGTCTTCAGCCCGTAGCGCAATCCGGCCTCCAGGTTGGAGGTGCTGTCGAACCCGGCAATCACCGCGGCCCGGGCAGCGGCGGCCGCGGCCTCCTCGTGCGTCCTGCGGGACCCCATCTCGATGCACGGGCGGGCACCGGCCGCGGAAATCATCCGGGACGCGGCCGAGGCGATCGCGCAGTCATGGTTGAGGACGGAGAGCAGGTACGTCTCCAGGATGCAGGCCTCGGCAAAGGTGGACTCCACGATCAGCACGGGGGAGTTCGGGAAATACGCCTCACCCTCCGGATACCCCCAGATGTCGCCGGAGAAGCTGTAACCGGCCAGGTACTCCAGCGTCTGGTCGTTCACCACCTTGGTGCGGCGCAGGTAGTCCAGCTCCGGCTCGCCGAAGCTGAAGTTCGCGATCCCCTCCAGCAGGCGGCCGGTGCCCGCCACGATCCCGTAGCGGCGCCCGTCCGGGAGCCGCCGGGCGAAGGCCTCGAAGACCGATTTGCGGTGCGCCGCGCCGGACTGCAAAGCACCCTGCAGCATGGTCAGCTCGTAGTGATCGGTATACAGGGACGTGCGGGGACGGTCCCAGCCAGCTGAGGTACTCACAAATTCACTCTAGTCCCCACCGGCTCCCACGTCTCGCTTCGCTTCGCCGCGGGGCCCTCGCCGGCGTGGGCCCTGCATCCCCATAGAATGGACAGATGACCCTCAGCGTTGCCCTCGGCCCGGACACACGGGAGAGCACCCAGACAGGAACAGTGACGTCCACCGACATCCTGTCCGCCCCGGACATCCCCTGGAACCTCGTGATCTGGAACGATCCCGTGAATCTGATGAGCTACGTGAGCTACGTGTTCCGCAGCTATTTCGGATACTCGGAGACCAAGGCCAACAAACTCATGATGGAGGTCCATAAGAAGGGCCGCTCGATCGTGGCGCACGGCAGCAAAGAACAGGTGGAGCAGCACGCCGTGGCCATGCATGGCTACGGCCTCTGGGCCACGGTGGAGAAAGCCACCGGCGGCAGCGGGAGCGGTTCCGGCAAAGGCAAAGGAAAACGTGGCTAAGGCATTCAAGTACGGGCACAAGGGCATCCGGGGCCATCTGGAGCCCGCCGAGCGGGAACTGCTCCGCAGCCTCTTTGACGACGTCATCTCCATGCTTGAACCGGAGGAGCGCGCCAACGAGGACCCGCTGGCCGCCCTGGTGGGCCTGGACACCGAGGCCCGCGAGCCCTCGGACCGCGCCCTGCGCCGGCTGCTGCCGAACGTGATGAAGAACGACGACGACGCCTCCCTTGAGTTCCGCCGTTATACCGAGCGGTCGCTGCGCGAAAGCAAGATCGGCGCGCTGAAGGCTGCCGCCCTGAGCCTGGACCGGGACGACCTCGTCCTGACCGCGGCGGACGCCCGGCACTGGGCCACCGCCCTCAACGATGTCCGGCTGGTCCTGGCCGAACGCCTCGACATCCGCGACGACGCCGACGCCGACAACGTCCACCTCATGCAGGACTGGTCCCAGGCCGAGGACGTCGAAAGCTACCTGGCGCTGGTGTACAACTTCACCACCTGGCTGCAGGAGTCACTGGTCCAGGCCATGGTCCACTCGCTCGATGCCCGGCGCTGAGCGCCTGGGTGTGACCCACGAGACACGAGTTGCGCGCCACAATGTGATGGCTGCCCCGCTGGCGTTGTCCTATCCTCGAATAATCATGACTTCAGCATCGAGTATGGATCCGGCAGCGGCTGCTGCGGACTCCCCAGCGAGCAGCACCGCAACCGGCCCCACGGGACCCGAACCGGCATCAGAGCTGGGATCGCGGCCCATTGGCGTCTTCGATTCCGGCGTCGGCGGCCTCACGGTGGCCCGGTCGATCATCGACCAGTTGCCCAACGAATCCATCCTCTATGTCGGCGACACCGCGCACGGCCCCTATGGACCCCTTCCCATCGCCGAGGTCCGGGCGAATGCCCTCGGCGTCATGGACGAGCTCGTGGATTCCGGCGTGAAGCTGCTGACCATTGCCTGCAACTCCGCGTCGGCCGCCGTGCTGCGCGATGCCCGCGAGCGGTACACGGCCCGCTACGGGATCCCCGTGATCGAAGTGATCCAGCCGGCGGTCCGGCGCGCCGTCGCGGCGACCCGCACCGGCCGGGTGGGCGTCATCGGTACCTCGGCCACCGTGGGTTCGCGCGCCTACGAGGACACCTTCGCCGCAGCCCCGGACCTGGAGATCACGTCCGTGGCCTGCCCGGCGTTCGTGCCCTACGTGGAGGCCGGAATCACCACCGGGCCGGACCTGCTCGCTGTTGCCCGTGATTACCTGGCGCCGCTTATTGCCGCCGGTGTGGACACCGTGGTGCTCGGCTGCACGCATTACCCGCTCCTGACGGGCGTGCTCTCCTTCGTCCTCGGCGAGGACGTCACGCTGGTGTCCAGCGCCGAGGAAACCGCCAAGGACGTCTACCGGGCGCTGGCGTCCCGGGGCCTTGAGCGCACGGACACCGCGGCGCCCGAACACAACTTCATCGCCACCGGCGACGCCGCCGCGTTCGAACACCTCGCCCGGCGCTTCCTTGGCCCCGAGGTCCTCAGCGTCCGCCACGTGGACCACGTCGCGGCACAGTACCCCACCGGCAGCCTCGCCCGGATCACCCCGGAGATGATCGCCGCCGCCCAGGCCGTTGCCGGCCGGCCGCGGATCTCCAACTTCGTGGGCGGACCCGCGGGCGGGGGAACACTGCTGTGAAGCTGACCATCGTGGGCTGTACCGGGTCCTTCCCGGGGCCCGGCTCGCCGGCGTCGTGCTATCTGCTGACCGCCAATGACGGCGAGCGGAACTGGAAGATCGTCCTGGACCTCGGCAGCGGGGCGCTCGGCGCCATCCAGCGCTACACGGACCTGGAGGACATCGACGCGATCTTCCTCACCCACCTGCACCCGGACCACTGCATGGACCTGTGCGGGCTGCACGTTGCTGTGCGCTGGAAACCGGGCGGCTGGGAACGGGGCAGGATTCCGGTGTGGGGGCCAGCCGCCACCGCGGACCGGATGGCCACCGCCTACGGCCTGGACCTGGACCCCGGGATGCACGAGGAATTCGATTTCAGCAACTGGTCCGAGCGCAAGCCCGTGACCATGGGTCCGTTCACCATCACCCCGTACGCCGTCAACCACCCGGTGGAGGAGGCTTACGCGCTCCGCGTGGAGGTCACCGAACCGGACAAGGACGGCAACGCCGTCACCCGGGTGCTCAGCTATTCGGGCGACACCGACTCCTGCAGCGGCCTGGAGGACGCGGCCCGCGACGCCGACCTCTTCCTCTGCGAAGCGGCCTTCGAGGAAGGCCGCGACGACGGGATCAAGGACGTCCACCTGACCGGGAAGCGGGCGGGGGAGGCCGCCGTCGCCGCCGGTGCGCGGCGGCTGCTGCTGACGCACATTCCAGTCTGGACCTCCCCGACCACCGTCATGGCCGAGGCCAAGGAGGTCTTCGGCAAGGACGTGGCCGTCGCCGTCGCGGGCGTGCACTACACCGTCTAGCCGCGCGGGCGGCTTCCGGCAAAGTCCGGCGCGGGCGGGACCGGGTGAGTCGATAAGCTAAAGGCATGACTTCCCAAGCTCCTACAGTCCCCGTCATCCGCGCCGACGGCCGCGCCACCGATCAGCTCCGTCCGATCAGCATCACGCGCGGCTGGTCCAAGCAGGCCGAAGGATCGGCCCTGATCGAGTTCGGCAACACCCGCGTCCTGTGCACGGCCTCCCTGACGGAGGGCGTTCCGCGCTGGCTCAAGGGCGAGGGCCGCGGCTGGGTCACCGCCGAATACGCCATGCTCCCGCGGGCCACGAACACCCGTTCCGACCGTGAGTCGGTTAAGGGAAAGATCGGCGGCCGCACGCACGAGATCTCCCGGCTGATCGGCCGCTCGCTGCGCTCCATCATCGACACCAAAGCCCTCGGCGAGATCACGATCGTGCTGGACTGCGATGTCCTGCAGGCCGACGGCGGCACCCGCACCGCGGCCATCACCGGCGCCTACGTGGCCCTGGCCGACGCCATCCGGTTCGCCCGCGAGAAGAAGATGATCGCGAAGAACGCCGAACCGCTCATCGACACCATCGCCGCGGTGTCCGTCGGCATCATTGACGGCGTGCCGATGCTCGACCTGCCCTACGTCGAAGACGTGCGCGCCGAGACCGACATGAACGTCGTGGTGACCGGTTCCGGGAAGTTCGTGGAGGTCCAGGGCACCGCCGAGGGCGCTCCCTTCGACCGCGACGAGCTGAACCAGCTCCTGGACCTGGCGCTGCTGGGCACGGAGCAGCTCGCCGCGATCCAGCGCGACACCCTGGCCGAAGCCCCGTGACGCAGGAGCCGTTCGCGGGATCGCCGGTTGCCGGCAGCACGGACGCTGACGGCCCGGCCCCCCGGCTCGTCCTCGCCACGCACAACAAGGGCAAGCTGCGCGAACTCCGCGAGCTCCTGCGCGGCCAGGTGCCCGGGCTCGACGTCGACACGCAGGTGGTGGACGCCGGCGCCGTCGGCGCCCCCGACGTCGCCGAGACCGGTGTGACCTTCGCCGAAAACTCGCTCCTGAAGGCGCGGGCCGTGGCAGAGGCAACCGGGCTTGTGGCGATCGCCGACGATTCCGGACTTTCCGTGGATGTGCTTGGCGGTGCGCCCGGGATCTTCTCCGCGCGCTGGTCCGGGCGGCACGGCGACGACGCCGCGAACTTGCGGTTGCTGCTGGCCCAGCTGGCCGACGTGCCGGACGAGTACCGCGGGGCAGCGTTCGTCTGCGCCGCGGCGCTGGCGGTGCCCGCGTCGCCGGCCGGGGACAGCCGGGAAGTGGTGGAGTACGGGCAGCTGGAAGGCGTGCTCCTGCGGGAGCCGCGCGGGGAGGGCGGCTTCGGCTACGACCCCGTCCTGCAGCCGAGCGGGCTGGACCGCAGCTGCGCCGAACTCAAGCCCGAGGAGAAGAACGCCATCAGCCACCGGGGCCACGCGTTCCGGGCGCTGCTGCCGGCCATCGTCGAGGCCCTGGCCGGGACGTAGCGTCCCCGGGCCGGCCGTGCCGGACCTGACACGAAGGAAGGCGCCCCACGCGGTGGGGCGCCTTCCTTGTTTAATGCGTCTCTTGCGCTGAGGGTCCTGCGCTGAGGGTCCCGCGCTAGGGGGTCCGGCGCTCTTCTTCCGGTTCGTGCTCTTCGATGAACTCCTCCACGACGTCGGTGCCGTACTTCTCGGCCTGCCGTTTGGCGATGGCGCCGCGGACGACTTCGATGGCGATCGGGATCACGGAGATCAGCACGATGGCGATGAAGATGATGTCGAGGTTGTCTTTGACCCACGGGACCTTGTCGCCGAGCACGTAGCCGAGGAGGGTGACGCCGCCGCCCCAGAGCACCGCGCCGATCACGTTGTAGGTGAAGAATTTGCGCTTGCTCATCTGCGCGACGCCCACGATCACCGGGACGAAGGTGCGGATGATCGGGACGAAACGGGCCAGGATCAGGGCCTTGCCGCCGTGCTTCTCGAAGAAGGCATGCGCGTTTTCCACGTTTTCACGCTTGAAGAGCTTGGAATTGGGCTTGTTGAACAGGGCAGGTCCCGCTGTGGACCCAATGAGATAGCCCACCTGGTTGCCGATGATCGCGGCGACGATGATCAAGGCGGTCAGGACCCAGATGTTGACCTGGATGGTGCCGGTGGCCACGAGCAGCCCGGCCGTGAACAGCATGGAGTCGCCGGGCAGGAAGAAGCCGATCAGCAGCCCGGTTTCGGCGAAGATGATGCCGCAGACCAGCAGGACCACCCAGGGCGCGAAGGCCGGATTCGCCAGGAAAACCTGCGGGTTGAGCCAGTCGGGCAGGAAGGAGGCCAGGTGCGGCTGCACGGGGCCCGCGCCGCCAAGGGCGGACACGGCGAGGTCGCTCATTGCTATTGGGTTCACCAGTTAAGGGTACTTGACGGCCGGCGGCCCCCCGGTGCGGGAGGTCCCGCCGTCGGGCGCTAAAGTTGAGCCGTGAGTTTGGACTTTACGGCGATCGACTTTGAGACCGCGAACGGCTTCCGCGGTTCACCGTGCGCCGTTGGCCTGAGCAAGGTCCGCGGCGGCGTCGTCGTCGAGGAGGCCTCCTGGCTCATGCGGCCGCCGGAAAACCATGACACGTTTGATCCCCACAACGTCCGGATCCACGGCATCCGGCCGGACCAGGTGGCGGGACTGCCGCGGTTCGGGGAGCTGTTCCCGGAGATCGGCGCGTTCATTGGCGGCGACGTGCTGGCGGCCCACAATGCAGGGTTCGATCTCGGCGTGATCCGCTCCGGGCTGGAGGTGTCCGGTCTCGCCGGACCCGCCTACGACTACGTCTGCACGGTGATATTGTCCCGGCGCTGCTACTCGCTGGTGTCCAACTCGCTGCCCTACGCCGCCGAGGAAGCCGGCGTTCCGCTGGTCAACCACCACGACGCCGCCGAGGACGCGCGTGCCTGTGCCGGCATCCTGATCGACATCGCCGGCCGCAACGGCGCGGCGAGCATCGCGGAACTCTATCTGTCCCTGGGCCTGGCCGTGTCCCACCAGCCGGCCTTCGATCCCCGCCGCGACCCGTTGTCCAAGGCCACCCTGGCCGCCCTGGAGGCGCTGGCAGGGGGAGCTGGTGGAGCAAATGCAGGGGCGCCGTCGGGCCGTTCGTTCGGTGCCGGGTGGCCGGAAGAGGGCGCCAACCCTGTCCCGAATGCCGCGGCCAGCCCCGACCACCCGCTGTTCGGCCAGACCGTGGTGTTCACCGGCGAACTGGCGATTCCGCGGCCTGACGCCAAGATCCGCTCGGCCGAGCTCGGCGCCCGGCCCGAAAGCCGGGTCACGGCCCGCACCACCGTGCTGGTGGTGGGCGACGGCTTTGTGGCGGCGGACCTGCGCTCCGGCCGGCTCACCGGCAAGGCACGCCGCGTCCTGGAGCTGCACGAGCGCGGCCAGCGGATCGAGGTCCTGTCCGAGGGGGAATTCCTCCAGATGGTCGGCGGCCACGTGGCCGCCACACCCGCCTGAGGCTGTCCCGGCTGACCTGGTCCTGCACGTACAGGCGGTCACATGGCGCAACAATCATTCCCGCCGCGGCGCGCCCGCTCGTAGCCTTGACCGATGAGCAAACTGACGGATGCACAGACCCCCGCATGGCCTTCAGCGTCAGCGGCGCCGAAGCGCGGCATTGACTGGCGCGGGGTGTTCGCGTTCCCGAACCCGGTGAACGAGTACGCCGCCCGCATCACCGCCGCGCTGGTCGTGGCGCTCTCCGCAGTGACCCTGCTGACCGGCTTCGGCTGGGGGCTCGCGATCATCGCTGCCGGGTTCTGGCTGCGCGTGCTGTTCGGCCCGCGGATCTCGCCCCTTGCCCAGCTCTCGGTCAAGGTCCTGACGCCCTGGCTCGGACGGACCCGTCTTGTTCCCGGCCCGCCCAAGCGATTCGCCCAGGGGATCGGCGCCGCCGTGTCCACGGCCGCGGCGTTGCTGCTGGCGGCCGGCCTCGCGCCGGCGGCGTGGGTCCTGCTTGCCGTGCTGATCGCGGCCGCGTCCCTGGAAGCGTTCGCCGGGTTCTGCCTCGGCTGCACCATCTTCGGCTTTCTGCAGCGCCGCGGGCTCATCCCCGAGGACGTCTGCGAAGCCTGCAACAACATCTCCCTCCGGCGCGCCTAGGACTCGTTCGCCCGGGATCGGGCGAGTCTAGGACCCGTTCGCTTGGGATCCGGCGCGCCTTGGTACCTGCGAGTTTGGGATCCGGTCCGCGTGGGATCCGGCGCGCCTTGGGACCTGCGAGTTTGGGATCCTGTGAGTCTGGTATCCGGTCCGCGTGGGATCCGGCGAGTCTGCCTCTGGACATGTTCCCGCGTGGCTCTGACGGTTGGACATAGTGGCAATATGTCCAGTCCTCGCCGCGCCGAATGCGCATGTCCTGAGCTGCTGCGGCCAGGGATGGACATGCCCCTCGCAGTGGGGCCCGACTGGGCATGTCCTGGGCACACAGCAGCGGCGGATGGACATGCCCCTCGCAGTGATGGACGACTGGGCATGTCCGGAGGGATGCGGCAACCCGGAATGGACATACCCGTTGCGGCGAGGCAAAACTGGGCATGTCCCGCGGAGAAGCCGGCCCAGGCGACGGCAGAAGCCAGATGAAGGCCGAAAGACGGTCCCGCGCTGCACGAATACCGAAGACCTGACGCCAAGCGGACAGGTTCGCGGCGGCGCTAGGTGCCGGTGACGGCTGCCAGCCGCGACGCCATGCCCCGGATGACCTCCGGTGCCTCCAGCGCCGCAAGCCAGCCCGCCGGCAGGCACTGCTCGCCGTAGTACGCCCCCAGGATGTTGCCGGCGATCGACGCCGTCGAGTCGCTGTCTCCGCTGTGGTTCACCGCGACGGCGATCGCCGCGCGGAAGTGGGCCTCGGCCCGGTCCCCGGCGGCGCCGGTTTCGGCCGACGTCGTCCCTGCCTCTGCCCCGGTTTCCGGAACGGTGGCCAGCACGGCGTACAGCGCGACGGCAAGGGCTTCCTCGGCCACCCACCCCTCGCCGAGTTCGCTGACCAGGTTTTCGGGGCTCAGGATGTCGCCGGCTCCGGGCAGGCCGGCGAGCCGCAGTGCCGCCTCCAGCCGTGCCACAACATCAGCATCCGGATCCTCGCCCTTCCGCAGGACGCCGCCGCGCAGTCGCCCGAGGGCCGATTCCGCCGCGTCGCGCAGCCCGAGGCCACAGGCCAGGCCATGGATGACCAGGCTGAAGACTCCGGCGCTCTGCCGTGCCGCGGGGTGGCCGTGGGTCAACGATGCGGCATCGGCACTGAGCTTGTAGACCGTTTCGGGCTCAAGATGGGGGATCAGACCAAAGGGTGCCGAGCGCATCACCGTGCCGCAGCCCTTCGACTCGGGGTTGACCGGCCGTTGGACGGTCCCCATCTCGCCTGTGGCGAGTCCGCTCAGGCACGCGTTGCCCGGCGCGCGGCGGTTCTTCAGGACCTCCTGGCCATCGATCCAGCGCGGCGGCTGGAACGGGGCCGACGTCGGCACCGCGACACCCTGGGTGCCCAGCCAGCGCAAGTACGCAAGCCACAGGCACGCGTTGATGTCCGCCGCCACGCCGTCGTTGGCCCATTCCAGCGCCTCGAGGAGGCCGTCCGCCGTGTACAGCGTCATCTGCGTGTCGTCCGAGAACGGGCTGCCGGCGTCGAGCGCGGAAAAATCCCGCAGGCCCGCGGGGCCGAACCGGGCGCGGATCGCGGAAATGTGGTCGAATTCGACGGCATAGCCGAGCGAATCACCCAGCGCACCGCCCAGCAGGCACCCGTGGATCCGCGAGCCGTGGGCGGGGGCGGCGGGGTTTGACGGGCCGGGGGCTGGGGCTGGTGCGGGGGTGGTCCCGGGCTCGATGCTCATAGCCTCAAATTTACCCGGCGCCGCGCGCACCACCCAACGACGCTGTCCCCGAGACTGCGGTAGCCGGGACCGCGGTAGCCTTTCCGCTGTACCCGATGCCGCAGGCGGCCGAGGCGGAACGCCGGTAGGGTGCTGTTAGGGCCCGTCCAGCGGCCAGGTGAAGCAACCGCCGGCGGCGTATCCGTCGGGCACAACAAGCCAAGTAAGAGGAAACGAATGCGCGAACCAACCTGGCGGAAGACCGGAAGCACGCCCGATTACCGGTTCTCCCTGGCCAACGAGCGGACGTTCCTGGCTTGGATCCGCACATCCCTGGCCCTGATCGCCGGGGCGCTGGCGATTGACCAGCTGGCCCCGGAGATTGCCCCCGGACCGGTGCGGATCGTGCTGTGCGTCATCCTCGCGTTCCTGGGCGCGGGCCTGGCCGTCCTGTCCTACCACCGCTGGGGACTCATGGAAGCGGCCATGCGGAACAACCGGGAGCTGCCGTTCTCCGGGCTGATGCTGGTCATGACGATCGGAGTCGCGGCCGCGGCCCTGGTGTTCGCCGCCCTGATCCTGGTGGCGCGGTGAGCCCTGATGCGGTGCGGGATCCCGGGCTGCAGCCCGAGCGGACATCCCTGGCCTGGCGCCGGACCCTGCTGACCCTCATCGTGGCGGACCTGCTGATCTGGCGCAGCTGGGCGCTCGCGGCGTCCCGAGGCGACGCCCCGGGTCCTGTTGACTATCTTGGGGTCTGCGCGCTCGTCTCCGTGGCGGCGACCGTGGTCCTGGGCCTGTGCGTGCTGGTCCGCGGCCGGGAACTCCGGCGGTCCTCCGCCGCACCGCCGGCAACGCTCCTGCGCTGGGCCGCCGCCGCCGTCGTCGCCCTGGCCTCCAGCGCCGTCGCCGCGGTGGCGCTGGGGCACTGATCTGGGGCACTGAGCCGGGTGACTGAGCAGGGTTACTGAGCCGGGTGACTGAGGCGGGTGACAGAACCGGGCCGTGGAGCGGGAATCCAGCGAACATCCAGATTCCGCTGGCAGACTGCTGGCGAAGCGATAATCCGGGCAGGCCGATGCCGCACCCGGACCACCACCCGGCGGCGGGCCAGCGACGGCGCAACTGCACCCCCGGGCGCGCCGCCACCAGCAAAGGAACTTCTGACTATGACCCTGCTTGTGCCAGCCCCCGAGGCCGTTGGCGTCCAGCCCGCCGGCGACGAATCAGTCCGGCCCGGACTCGTGGCCCGGCTGTCCGCCGAGGCATTCGGGACCCTGCTCGTCGTGGTCGCGGGCCTGGGCGTGCCGCTGTTCACCATTCCGCAGTCGAACCCCCTGCCCGGCGCCCTGGCCGCCGGCCTGGCCCTGACGGCTGCGATGCTGGCCGTCGGCTATCTCTCGGGCGGCCACTTCAACCCCGCCGTCACCCTGGGGAACGTCATCGCCGGGCGAATCCGGCTGGGCGACGCCGCTGCCTACCTCGGCGCGCAGCTCGTGGGCGCCGTCCTGGGCGCCGTCGCACTGTTCGGCGTCCTGCGCACGGTGCCGAAGATCGACGACTCCCAGGCAGCATTCGCCACCGTGACGGCCGGGTTCGGCGAGCACTCGATCATCCAGGTGCCCATGGCCGGGGTCCTGCTCGTGGAGGTCCTCGGCACGGCGCTGCTCGTGGCGGTTTTCCTCGCCACGACGTCGGGCCGGAACCCCGCCAGGGCGGCCGCCCCTTTCGCAGTCGGGCTGACGACGGCGATGCTCCTGCAGCTGGGGCAGGCGATCGGCAATGTTCCGTTCAACCCGGCCCGGGCCACGGCGTCGGCCATCTTCAGCGGCCCGGATGCGCTGGGGCAGCTGTGGCTGTTCTGGGTGGCACCCGTGGTGGGTGCGGCCATCGCCGGGCTGGTTTTCCGCGGCTTCGCCCAGTCGACTGGCCAGGCGGCTCCCCGGGCTGACGCCGGGTCTGATGCCGGCCTCGCGGGCGGCAAGGCCGCCCACGCGGAGCTGGACGCTTCGGAGCTGGACGGCGTCGACACTGACACCGCAGCCCCCGCACGCCGGAGCGAAGGCCAGACCCCGGCCGAGGACGAGGCGCGCAGCTTCTTCGACCGCAAGGGTGGCAAGTAACCGCCATCTCCCTTCCGGGGTGGTGGCGCAAGAGTGTCGGTGCCAGCCGATACCGTAGGAATATGCGGTTATTGCACACTTCCGACTGGCACCTGGGCCGTTCCTTCCACGGCGTCGGCATGCTGGACGCCCAGCGAGACTTCATTGACCAGCTCGTGACGTTTGTCCGGGAAGAGGCGGTGGACGTCGTCCTCATCGCCGGGGACGTCTATGACCGCGCGCTGCCGGGAGTCGACGTCGTCCGCCTTCTGGATGACGCCCTGGTGCGCCTCACGGGCGCCGGCGCCCAGGTGGTCCTGACCAGCGGCAACCACGACTCCGCCATCAGGCTGGGGTTCGCCTCGCGGCTGCTCGAACGCGGGGGAGTGCACTTGCGCACGCGGCTGGACGAACTGGACCAGCCCGTGCTCTTGCCGCTCGAAGTCAACGGCACCGTGGACGGCGCAGCGGACGGGGCCGGGCCCGTGCTGGCGATTTACGGCATCCCCTGGCTGGAGCCTCGGCTCGTCGCCGGGCAGCTCGAGGTCGGGACCGCAAGCCACTTCGAGGTCACGCGCGCCGCCACCGAACGGATCCGGGCGGACGTGCAACGCCGGGGTAAGACCCGTACCGTCCACTCTGTGGTCCTGGCACACACCTTCGCGTCCGGAGGCATCAGCTCTGACAGCGAACGGGATCTGAGCATCGGGGGCGTCGGCGCGGTCCCGCTGGATCTCTTCGACGGCTTTGGCTACACGGCCCTGGGCCACCTGCACGGCCGGCAGGAGCTCTCACCGTCGGTGCGCTACTCGGGCTCGCCGCTGGCCTACTCCTTTTCCGAAGCCAAGCACAGGAAGGGCGGCTGGCTCGTGGAGGTCGACGCCGACGGCATCGGCGGGGTGCGCGAGGTTCTCTGGAACGCGCCCCGGACCCTCGCCGTCCTGCGCGGGAAGCTGGAGGACCTCCTGGAATCACAGGACTTCGCGTGGGCCGAGGACGCTTACTGCCAGATCACGCTGACGGATGCAGCGCGCCCGGCACAGGCGATGGACCGGCTGCGCGCACGATTCCCCGACACCCTGGTGCTCGGCTTCGATCCCGAGGGCGCCGGCGCGGCTCCGAAGGCCAGCTACAGCAGCCGGCTGGCCGAAGCCGACGACGACCTCTCGGTCTGCTGCGGATTCCTGGAGCACGTCCGCGGCCGGCCGGCTTCCGACGCCGAATCAGCAGTTCTCGCCGAGGCCCTCGAAGCCGTGCGCCTGGAAGGGGTATCCCTGTGAGGATCCACCGCCTTGAGATTTCCGCCTTCGGCCCGTTCGCCGGCACGGAGCGGATTGATTTTGACCGTCTCAGCGCACACGGGCTGTTCCTGCTGAACGGCGCCACCGGCGCGGGCAAGACCAGCGTCCTGGACGCCATCTGTTTTGCCCTGTACGGATCGGTTCCCGGGGCCAGGCAGGACGGCAAGCGGCTGCGCAGCGACCACGCGGAAGCTGCCGCCGAGCCGCGCGTCACGTGCGAGTTCTCGGCCAAGGGCCGTCACTTCGAAGTCTCCCGTTCGCCCGCCTGGGACAAGCCGAGCGCCCGGGGCAAGAACGGCTTCACGCTCCAGCAGGCCAACACGCTGCTGCGCGAACGCGTCGAGGGCGCGTGGGTGGAAAAATCCGGCCGGAACGACGAGGCCGGGGCCGAAATCACCGACGTCCTGGGCATGAACCGGGATCAGTTCACACGGGTGGTCATGCTGCCGCAGGGCGACTTCGCGGCGTTCCTGCGGTCCAAGGCATCCGACCGCCTCGAACTTCTGCAGAGCCTTTTCGGCACCCAGCGCTTTGAAGCCGTGGAACAGGAACTCTCCCGGCAGGCGCAGGCGGCCAAAGCGGAAGTTGAAAGCCTCAACGCGAGGCTTGACCTTCTGCTCGCCCAGGCGGAGTCCGAAACCGCGGCCCTCAAACTCGATTCCGCGGACGCCCCCGGCAGGGACGCGCCCGATGCCCTGTTGGCCTGGCTTGACGACGCTGCGGAAACCGCCGTGGAGGAACGCCGGGCCGCGGCCGCGGCAGCCGAGCGGCAGGCCACTGACCGGGCCTCCCTGCTGGAGGCCGCCAACGCACGGGCAAGCCGCCACGCCAAACTTGCCGCCGCCGAACGACGCCGGAACAACGCCGAGGCCGCCGCACCCGTCCTGGCGGAAAAGGCCGTCACTCTGGGCCTGCACCGCAAAGCCGAAGTGCTCGGCGGCCAGTTGCGGGCCGTCGAAAGTGCCGCGGCGGCCGAGGGCCTGGCGCGAACGGCACTGCTGGAGGCTGCGCGGCAGTTGCGCTCGGCGGCTGTCACGGATCCCGAGCTCGCCGGGCTGGAGCTCGTCGACGCCGCCGCCGACGGCGCCGCCGGCGGTGCTTCCGGCCCCGATGCCGCCGCCCAGTGGGATTGTGTCCCGTTCGACAGTGCTGCCCTCCGGAACACCCTCGAAAAACTGCGGTCCCTGCGCGCTGTGCTGACCGAACGCCTGCCCGACGAAGCACGGCTCACCGGGCTCACGGACCGGCGCCACCGGCTGCGCCTGCAGTTGCAGGAACTGGAATCCGGGCGGCAGGCCGGCGCCGCTGCCTTGGACGCCCTGCGCAGTGAATCGGTGGCCCTGTCCGCCGGAATCCGCCCCCTCGAAGAGCTCGCCGCGGAAGTCCAGCTGCGCACCAAGGAAGCCACGGCAGCAGACGAACTCGTGGCCATCGTTGGCCGCTACCTGAGTGCCGAGGCCGCGTGTTCGGCACTCGAGGAACGGCACGCCGCGGCCCGGCACGACCATCAGGACCTGAGGCAGCACTGGCTTGACCTCCGCGAACAACGGCTCACGAACGCCGCCGCCGAGCTCGCCGCCCAACTCGTCGCCGGAGTTCCATGCCCGGTGTGCGGGAGCCCGGACCACCCGGAGCCGGCCCCGGCCGCGGACTCCGCACTTGCCGTCGCCGAGGCCGAGAGGGCCGCGCAGCAAGCCAGCGACACGGCAGAAGCGGCGCTCGCCGCCCTCGGGCGCGACCTCGCCGAGGCCCAGCAGGACGTCGCCGTCCTGGCGGCCCAGGGCGGCAGCACATCTCCCGAAGAAGCCCGCGCCGATGCGGCGCTGGCCCGGGAACGGGCGGACGACGCCGGCCGCGCGGCTTCGGAGCTTGCCGCCAGCCGGGCCCGGCTGGCAGACCTCGAGGCGGCCATCACCGCCGCGGACCGGGCGCAGGCCGACGCCATGTCCGGTATCGCCCAAACGGAATCCACCATCGCCGAAGTCGACGAACAGGCCATGGCCCTCGAACAGGCCCTGGACACGCTGCGGGCCGGCCACCCGAGCCTCGAACAACGGATCTCGGCGCTCACCGGAACGACGGCGGTTCTCGAACGGGCCGACGCCGCCCAGTCGGCCCTGGAGCACGCCGGCACCCGCACCGCGGAGGCACACCAGCAGCTCGACCAGGCACTCCCGGCAGCCGGTTTCATCACCGAAGCCGCGGCCCGGGCGGCTCTCCTGCCGGCACCCGATGCATCCGGCCTAGAAGCAGCCGTCCGGGCCGGGCAGGACGAGGCCGCCAGGATCCAGGAACTGTTCGCCGACGAGGAGCTCTCACTCGCGGCCGCCGAGCGGGCCGCCGGGGACCTTGTCAGCGATGCCGCCCTCGACCAGCTCCAGGCGGAGTCGGCCGCGGCGGAGCGCCATGCCCGGGAAGCCGTGCTCGCGGCAGGGCTGGCGGAAAACTCCGTCCGCACCCTCGGGCGCATCGCGGGCGACTACACAGAACTCGCTGCCGCCGGCCGGGAACCGCGGGAACGGGCCGCGCTGCTCGCCGCCGTGGCCGACGCGGCCAAGGGCGGAGGCGACAACACCTACCGCATGAGCCTGAACAGCTACGTCCTCGCCGCCCGGCTGGAGCAGGTGGCCGTCGCCGCCTCGGAACGCCTGATCGGCATGAGCGATGGCCGCTACACCCTGCAACACACCGACGCCAAGGCCGCCCGCGGCGCCAAGTCCGGCCTCGGCCTGGAAGTGGTCGATGAGTGGACCGGCCAGCGCCGGGATACCGCCACCCTCTCCGGCGGCGAGTCCTTCATGGCCTCGCTGGCTTTGGCGCTCGGGCTGGCCGACGTCGTGCAGCACGAGTCCGGCGGCGTGGACATCGAGACGCTCTTCGTGGACGAGGGCTTCGGCAGCCTCGACGAGGAGGCGCTGGAGCAAGTCATGGACGCCCTCGAAGGCCTCCGGGACGGCGGCAGGGTAGTGGGACTCGTGAGCCATGTGGCCGAGATGAAACAGCGGATCGGCACCCAGCTCCAAGTGGTCAAGGGCCGCAACGGCTCCACCCTGCACATCAGCGACGACACCCGGGTCTGAGCTCTCCCCGGGGCCGGCCGTCCGGGATCAGGTACCATTGATCTGTTACCGGGTCGCGCGCATCGGGAGGAGGGACGATGCGCACTATTTGAGCGAACCCGGAAACCATGAACCCTTCACCGTCTTCCTTGGCGTCTCCTCTTGACGCCCCGATATTAACCGACGCCCTGCCGGCCGCGGCACAGCCGGAAGCCGCACTGCCAGCCCCCGCATTGCCGGCCCCGGCGCCCGCCAAGGGCAGCCGCTTCGCGCAGTTGCCGCGGCTCGCCGGCCGCAGCTTCATCCCGCTGGGACTCTTCGCCCGCCTGCCCCTGGCCATGCTCACCGTCGGCGCCCTCACCTTGGCCACGGCCGTCACCGGCTCTTACGCCGTCGGCGGTGCAGTGGCCGGTGCCGTTGGCATTGGGTCCGCGCTGGGCGCGCCCGTCCTGGGCGCATTCGCGGATCGGCTGGGCCAGCGACCCGTGTTGCTGCTGACCGCAATTCTCAACGCTGTGGCCGTATTTGCGCTGATCATCGCGGCCTACCTGATCCCCAGCGGGTCAGCTCCCGGAGCCATCCTTCCCGTGCTTGTCATTGCGTTCGTGGCCGGAGTCAGCTGCCCGCAGGTCGGCTCTCTGGCCCGGGTCCGCTGGATGGCATTGACATCCAGGGGCGGGCCCGATACCAGCGCCACGGATCTGGACACGGCCCTCTCCTACGAAAGCACCGCCGACGAGCTGACCTTCGTACTGGGGCCGGCGCTCGTGGGAATCCTCGCCAGCCTCATCGCGCCCTGGCTTCCGCTGGCCCTCGCCGCTGCGCTAACCATCACCTTGGTTCCGGCCTTCGCCGTGCACCCAACCCACCGTGCGGTGGTCCGGACACCGGCGCTCACCGCGGAAGCGTCGGCCCTGGCGAAACAGCGGCGCACCGCCGTGCCGGTCACGCAACGCGTCGGGGCTTTCGCCGCCGTCGCGCTTCCGGTGCTGGCGATGATGTGCATGGGCACCTTCTTCGGCTCCACCCAAGCGTCCTTGAGCTCCTTCTCGGCCAGCTTCGCCACCTCCGAACTCATGGGGTTGTTGTACGCCGTGATGGGTCTGAGTTCCGCCGCGGCTGCCCTCTCGGTTGCCTACTGGCCCCGGCGGTTCACGCTCAATGCCCGCTGGCTGGTCTGCGCCGCGCTCATGGCCGGCTTCGCGTCGCTGCTCCTGCTGCCCTCGACGGCGCTGCCCATGGTCCTCGTGCTCCTGGTCCTGGGCCTGCCGGTGGGGCCGCTCATGGTGACGGTCTTCGCCATCGGAGGACTCGTGGCCCCGGCCGGCAAACTCGGCACAGTCATGACGGCCCTGGCCAGCGGCATTATCGCAGGACACGCCCTCGGATCCTCCGTCGCCGGACAGCTGGCCCAGAACTTCGGGTATTCGACCGCGTTCCTGGTACCGGTCAGCGCCGCGACGGCGCTGTTCCTGCTGGGAACGGCAGCCGCCGTCGTGCTCCGGCAGCGCGGGAAGAAAACGGTGCCGGCCGCCTAAGCCCCCAAGCGCCTAACCCAGCTGCGCCTCGATGCGCCGGGCCGCCTCCCTGAGGGATCCGGCAACATCTTCCGGATCCTGTGCCGCACGGATGTAGACCACCGCGAGGGCGGCCGGCCGGCCGCCCGGCACACGCAGCGGCACCGCAATGGAGGACACCCCGGCGATGACCTCGTCATGGCTCGCGGCAAAACCGCGGCGCCGCGCCTCGGCGGACTCGGCCCGGTACGGGATGCCCGGGGCCACTGCCTGCCACTCCTGCTCCGGGAAGGCGGACTGGATGGCGATGCCCGGCGCCCCGGCGCTGATGGGATGCCGGGACCCCGGGTGCTGCACCACGGCGGCGCCGCTGTGCCGCGGATCCACGGTCACCAGCGTCACGCACTCCTCGCGGTCCCAGACCGCGACAAAGGCGCTCATCGTGAGCGTGTTGGCCAGTTGGGTCAGTTCCGGCAGGGCCGCCGACTGCAGGTCGCGCGATACCCCGCGGGCCAGGACGGCCAGGCCCGGGCCCGGCTGGACCCGGCCGCCGTCGTCGCGCACCAGCAGCGAATGGTCCTCGAGGGTGCGCAGGATCCGGTAGGCCACGGAGCGGTGGACGCCCATGGCGTCGGCGAGTTCGGCGATGGTGAGCGGCTGCTGGGCTTCGGCGAGGATTTCCAGCGCCCTGATGCCGCGGGACAGCGTCTGGGACGGAGATGCCTGGGCGGTGCCGGCGTTCGGGGTCATGGGGTCCATCCTAGGTGCGGGGTCGCTGGAAGCATGGCGCGCCGGACGGCCCTTGTGTTCCGGCCCACGGTCCGCTAGCGTTCTATATGGGAATTGTATGTTCGATTATAGAACACATTCCCGAATTGACGCCAGCGCATTGACGCCAGCGAGTAGAAGCCAGCGAATACCCAGAACCGCCGCCACCGAATTCAAGGGATCAATGATGATTGCCAGGCCACGGGACCACGCCGGAGATGTCCAGGGCCGGGCAGCTTCCCCGCGGGCGAGTCACTTCCGGGGCGGCCTGGGCAGGTTTGCCACCGGCGTGGCGATCGTGACCTTCGACGGGGCGAGCAGGCGCCACGGCATCACGGTGAACTCCTTCACGTCAGTATCGATGGATCCGCCGCTGGTGCTGGTGAGCATCGCCCGCGCCGCCAAGGCCCACGATGAACTCGCCGGGCGCTCCTTTACCGTGAACATCCTCGGCGCAGAGCAGCGGCAGCTGGCCATGCACTTCGCCGGCCGCCCCGGCCCCGCGCCGCTGTGGGTGGAGGGGGACACCGCGCCGCGGTTGTCCAATGTGCTCGCCTACTTCACCTGCAAGCCGTGGGCGGCGTACGACGGCGGCGACCACACCCTGTATATCGGCGAGGTGGTGGACTTCAACTACCGCAACGGCGATGCCCTGGCGTTCGCCAACGGCGCGTTCACCACCATTCCGGAAAGCCAGCTGGGCATGGAAGACCTGCTGTAGCCGCGCACCGCAACCATTCACCGCCATTCAGCTCAACGAGGACTGGAGAAAGACCAATGGGTATCCGCACCGGACAGCAGTACCTGGACAAGCTCAACGCCATGACCCCGCATGTGGTGATCGACGGCGAGGTGGTCAGCAAGGAGGTCGCCGAGCATCCGGCCTTCCGCAATGTGGCCCGCTCCTACGCCAGGCTCTTCGACATGCAGCACGACCCCCAGTACCAGGAGGCCCTCACCTATGCCTCGCCGAGCACCGGGGACCTTGTCAACGCGTCGTTCCTGGTACCGAAGACCATCGAGGACCTCCAGCGCCGCCGCCGCGCCATCTCCACGTGGGCCGAGTCCTCCAACGGATTCCTGGGCCGCTCCGGCGACTATATGAACTCCTCGCTCACCGCGCTCAGCACTGCCGAGAAGTGGTTCTCGCAGGCGGATCCGAAGTTCGGCGAGAACATCCGCAACTACTACGAGTGGGCCCGGGAGAACGACGTCCTTGCCACGCACACCCTCATCCCGCCGCAGGTGAACCGCTCGGTCTCGGGCTCGGAACAACTCGGCGGCCAGCTCTCGGCCCGGATCGTGGAGGAGCGTGAGGACGGGATCGTGATCCATGGCGCCCGGATGCTCGCCACGATCGCCCCGATCGCCGATGAGCTCCTTGTCTTCCCGTCCACCGTCCTCCGCGGCACGCCGGACGATGCGCCCTACTCCTACGCCTTCGCCATCCCCAACGATGCCCCGGGCCTGCGCTACCTCTGCCGCACCTCGCTCTACAACGGCGGCAGCGCCCACGACGAGCCGCTGGCCTCACGGTATGAGGAGATGGACGCCGTCGCGGTGTTCGACCACGTCTTCGTGCCGAACGAGCGCATCTTCATGCTCGGCCACCCGCAGCTGTGCAACAGCTTCTATTCCGAGACCGGCGCCGGTGCGCTCATGACCCACCAGGTGGTCACCCGCACCATCGCCAAGAGCGAGTTCTTCCTGGGCCTGGCGTCGGAACTGGCCGAATCGATCGGCATCGACGGCTTCCAGCACATCCAGGAGGACATCGCAGAGCTGATCATCGACGTCGAAATCGGCCGGGCGCTGGTCCGCGCCTCGGAGGCCGATGCCGAGCTCAACGACGCCGGCGTCATGCTGCCGAAGTGGTCCACCCTGAACGCGGCCCGCAACTGGTACCCGAAGATCGCCCAGCGCTTCCCGCAGATCATCCGCAAGTTCTCGGCGTCGGGCCTCATGGCACTTCCGGGCGAGGCGGATGTCAACAGCGAGGCGCGGGCGGACATCGAGCTGTACCTGCAGGGCAAGACGCTGACCGGCCCCGAGCGGGTCCGGCTGTTCAAGCTGGCCTTCGACGCCTCGATTTCCGGGTTCGCCGGGCGCCAGTCGCTCTACGAGTACTTCTTCTTCGGGGATCCGGTCCGGATGGCCGGCGCCCTCGTGAACAGCTACGACCGCGAGCCGGTCCGGGCCAGGGTCCGCGAACTGCTCAACCGGGCGGACTGACCCGCAAAAGACACTCCCCAAAAATATGTGTGCCCTATCACATATTTCATAGTAGTATTCAGGATACTAACTGACCGTTCGATCAGTAATTCCAGAGGCATTCAGTTATCCACTTCGCACCCATCCCGGGCAGTACCTCTGCCCCCAGCAACGGAGTTTCAATGACCGCAACTTCACGTGTAGATACTCAGGCGGGTCCGAGCAGCAAGCATGAGGAACGCAAGGTCCTCGCCGGCACCCTGGTCGGGACCACCATCGAGTGGTACGACTTCTTCATCTTCGCCCAGCTGACGGCAACGCTGCTGTCGCCGCTGTTCCTGGCGCCTTTGAACGCCTCCAACCCGGGCCTGGCGCAGATCCTGTCCTTTGCCCTCATCGGCATCAGCTTCCTGTTCCGCCCGCTC
>ENA-OWNT01001288-OWNT01001288.1-seawater-metagenome-genome-assembly--contig:-NODE-1288-length-33020-cov-3.788605_pt1 | contig 33020 bp, 20 predicted proteins | sample MGYA00238136_ERZ651165 | MGnify/ENA primary metagenome ERZ651165 (study PRJEB26861, sample SAMN08777766) | seawater metagenome | isolation source: coastal seawater | place: USA: Florida | collected...
CGAACAACGAACAACGAACAACGAACAACGAACAACGAACAACGAACAACGAACAACGAACAACGAACAACGAACAATGCAACAACGAACACTGAACTCTGGGTGGCGCAGTCCATGAAATCCCAACTGTACACTGAATTCGCTCAACTTCTACGCCACCAAACACGCATTCACGTCGACAGTACTGATCCCAAAACGCCGAAATGTGTAGAAGGCGTTAAACGCAATGGCATAATATACGGTACATCTTTCACTGATTCGTGTCCCTGCGGGGATGGGTACGGACTGCAGTAAATCCATCGACTATGTGTGGAAGGCTTTGTCTAGTTCATCGATGCAAACGTTGCATTTCGAACTGTACCATTAACTTTATTAAAGTTTGGGTTTCATGACGCACGTTGGTGCTTTGGTGCTTTGGTGCTTTGGTTCTTTGACATTTGACATTTCGGTTTTTGAAAGTGCCATACCTACCTAACTAAACTTACGAAGACAGTACTGTAGGCCCCTAAGCAGTTTAGCAGGCAGTCCCGAAAAGTCGAAAAGTGAAAAGTGAAAAGTGAAAAGTGAAAAGTGGGTTTTGTAGTGTGGGCTGGGTGCTATGCACTGTACCCATTTCGGTACTGTACCAGCACAACAAGCAAAGGCGAGAAAGTCAGTCCGCAAGGTGAGTGAGTTTATGGTTACGATTTACGATTCACGGCTGCGACGAAGGCAATCTTGCAATCTTGCGCACCAAACAAAACCCGAATGCCATCTTAGCAGTACTGCGACTTCAGAAACTGTGTGGCCATGCGGCGGTGTGTTGATGTTTGTATTGCAGTGCTGTACGTCAACGCTAAAAACTATTCTAATTTATGGCATACCACTGCAAATCGAAGTGACAGTACAGTACTGATTTTGCAATTGAAGTTGGAGTGTGGACAGACTGCACTATAGTCAAAGTCATGGAGGGTTACCGGGTGCGTCGGCACCCAGTAACCAGGTGTGTTGTCGCTTACTGGGTGCTGCCACACCCAACATCGAGCGATGCGCTCAACAGGCTATGCAATGAAATGCACAGTTTTTATAAAATAAGGATTTTCAAATTTTCAAAAAGTACAGCAACACTTTTCTATAGTATTACGCACCGCACCGCCAAGTGCGTACTCGAGTGCAATGCAATTTTTTCTCAAATTTTCAAATTTTCCAATTTTCAATTTTCCAATTTTCCAATTTTTTCAATTTTTCAATTTTTCAATTTTTTCAAACTGTCGTTCAGTTCCCCCCAACCACCGTCCGTCCGTCCCCACCCACCCACCCCACGCAGTCAAGCAGTCCCCCAGCACTCACCATCGTCCGAATTCAGCGGCGCTACGCTGCGCTGCGCTGTGGCGCTGTGGCGCTTCACTGCGGCGCTGTGTTATTTCAAATTCAAACCAGAAAACAACGTTGCGATCGATGGAGGGTTTACAGTGTACAGTGTGTAATTATTACACGACGCCCTTCCTTCCGTCGTTTCCGTCATTCCTTCCTTCGTTCCTTCCCTCATTCCGTTCCTTCGTTCCTTCGTTCCGTCGTTCCTTCGTTCCTTCGTTCCTTCGTTCCGTCGTTCCGTCGTTCCTTCGTTCCTTCGTTCCATCGTTCCTTCGTTCCTTCGTTCCTTCGTTCCTTCGTTGCGTTGTTCCGTCGTTCGTGCCGTCGTTTGCGTTGTTGCTGCTACTACTGTTTTGTTGTTGTTGTTGTCGTCGTCGTCGTCGTCGTCGTCGTCGTCGTCGTCGTCGTTGTTGTTGTAAAGTTATCACCGCGCACTCACTCACTCACACCGAAACGCGTTGGTGTTGTTGTTGTTGCTGCTGCTGCTGTTGTGGTGGTTGTGGTGGTGGTGGTTGTGGTTGTGGTGGTGGTGGTGGTGGTGGTGGCGGTGGTTGTTGCGTTCGTACGGTTGCGTTGTTATTGTTGCCTCGGGGCGGCGGAACGTTTCGCACGCCACAGTTCGTTGCTCTGGTCAGCTCTGGTCGAGTTTGAATGGGCCTGACGACTACTGCAGCGTTTCTAGCTCTCTCCGCTGCGTCGCTGAAGCTGTTTGACCGTGGGCTGCAGTGCATGTATGTATGCATGTGGCCGTCCCACACGCCCCTCACGTCAAACTCCAGCCGCGGCCGTTTCACTGGCGTGTGCATATATGTCTGTCTCTTGGCCGTTCACAGGCGCGGAACCAAGCGAACGATGGTCGCCGCCATTGGGAGGTTGAGTGACCGTCGAAACCGACGCCGTAGCGTCCCACGTGTACACGAGGAGCACGCACACGGCGGTGAGGCCTCGACTGCAGGCACAGAAACATTCCGATCCCGTGTTGAAGACGTGGCATAAACGGAATATTATTCCAACTGCAGATATTTTCTGTACAGATTTCTCACAACAGCATCGACCTTTCTATTGTGGGTTCCTCACGTTCGATGAATAATGGCCACGGGGCCGGAGATTCCCCGAAAAATGTATCTCAACAACCGAAGTCGAACCGCGGCCGTTACTCGCGCAATCGCAAAAAACGCGGCAACAATGCCAACGCCAGCGGAAATGGCGACAAGAACTCTAATGCGGACGCTGGCAGCGGCAACCAGTCATCGGTGAAATCGCCCGCTGCGCCGCCAAATGCTGCGGCCACCAAGCGCAAGCCGAACAAACAACGCGGCAAGCGTAAACCGGCCAACAAGCAACAACCGGCACAGCAGCAGCAGCAACAGCAACAACAACAACCATCACAACAGCAACAGCAGCAGCAGCAGCAGCACAATCGGCGAAAGCCTCAGTCGAAGAAAAACAAATCGCCTCAGCGCGCTCAAAAGCAGGAGCAGCAGCAGCAGCAGCAACAACAACAACAGCAACAGCAACCGCAACCGCAACAGCACAGTGGCAATAACAGCAGCAAGCGAAAACAGCAGTCGAAACAACGCAATTCCGCGAAGCCACCGCGCCAGAAGCAGCAACAGCAACAGCAGCAAGGCCAAAGCTCTCCGGCCCGCGACGCGCACGAGAAAAGACCCTCACAAAAGAAAAAGAAGCAGCAACCAAGACGCCGTCGACAGCAGCAACAAGGGCAGGGCGAGCAACAAGAGCAATCACAACAAGTGCAACCGCAACAAGGACAACCCCGACAGCAGCAGCAGCAGCAGCAGCAGCAGCAGCAGCAGCAGCAGCGGTCGTCTCCTGACAAGTCCAACAACAAGCGACAAAAGCCCAAGCACTCAAGAAAAGCGCAGCAGCGAACACAAAATGAGTCTCAGCGCAATGAAGGTGAAGCTCCTCAACACTCCAAACGGAATGCATCGAAGCGCAAACCCCAAAATCGGAAGCCGCCGCAACAGAAGCAGCAGCAGCAGCAGCAGCAGCAGCAGAATTCGAGGGCGGATGAGCGGCAATCGCGAAGGAACAAAGGTGGGAACCAACGAAATCGTAAACATACGCCGAAAACACATCATACTGATTCTGGCAGTACGGCGAGCGCTTCTTCTGCCAACGCCACCTTCGAATCTGAGAGCCAGCCCAACCAGCAAGGAAACAATAGACGATCGTCTCACGATCAGAGCGGCAATCAACAGCGCACTCCCAAGTCTCGGCGCTCTAAACAAAACCAACGGACACCAAACACGCCCGATGCAGCTGCTGGCACTACTCAACAGGCATCATCCAGCAGTGACAGCAAGCCGCGAAATCATTCACAGGGCAAGGAGCGGAACAGAAATAACCGAAAGGGAGGCAACCGGCCTGCTGCATCTGCAACTGGTCCCAAGCCTGGAGCGGCCGTTCGAAGTCTTCTTGGACAAGCATCGCGGCAGAGAACCCAGGATCAGACGTCAGACCACCAACAAACGACGTTGTCTGCACCCGAAGAACAGCAACAAACCCCGGGCGCGCCCTCTCAAACGACAGATGAGGCTGCGGCGGAACCAGGGAGTACAAATCATCCTCGTCAAGACACCGCCAACTCAAATGCGCCAGCACAGCCGTCCGTTTCGGCGACCCGTGATGTCAGTGCCGACCAAGCATCGACCACCGACGCCACGCAGCCAGCGGACACTGGTTCTCCTGCCCGATCAGTGCAGCAAACTCAATCGGAGCCACAAGTGTATCGCCCACCTGCCCCAGCCAACGCTAATGCTGGCACTCCACCACGAGTGCCAACCGGAGACAACTCTGGGTCGGCCACAAAGTCGTCGAAGCGCAAAAAAAAGCGCAACAATCGTCCTTTGCAGGTGCCAACCGGCGATGCCACCGCAATTCAGCGTCGGCAGTACGATGATCAACTCATGACAAGAATCAAGAAAATGGAGAGATGCTTTGGTGCCGATGCTTGCAACGAAGCTTTTGAAATCTTCACGCGTCTGCAAGGCCGCAAGCCCGATAAGGTGGCCTGCAAGGTGCTACTGATGTTGGCGCTGCGTTCTGATCAGCTTCAGGTTGCGGCCGAAGTCCTGCGTGTAATGGAGATACACAGCATCAAGTTTGAACTGGCGGAGGTCCCATCGATTTTTACATCGTTCACAAGACGAATTGGCGAACTCGTGTACAGCGACATCCACACTCGCAAGGATGGCCAAGTTCTGAACGAAGACATATCGCGATACACGCCTTTGCAGTTCGTGTCAGACTTTATCAACGTTGGCGTGGTATTTCGCTCAATTGATCGCATGCGGTACTACTGCCGACAAGCGACAATGGCAATGGCAGAGCAACTCGCCGAAGCAGAGCACTCGCTGCAACGCATCCGGCGAATTCCACGCGATGTGGCAGAGAGCACACAGTACGCTGAAATGGGGCTGCAGGTGCAACAGGAGTCCCCGTCAAAGCTGACGGTGATCCGCCACAGTCGCGTCGTGACAATGTACAGTGCCCCTTCTAGTTTCAACAAGGGCGACATCTTGTTGTTGAGTATTGACTACATCAAGTTCCCCGCTTTGGATGGCTATGAGCGCGTACGCCACGGCGCAGAAGTTGAAGTGGTGAGCTCACAAGTGGATCGTTACGTGGTCAAACTCCTCTCTCTGCCCCCAGCTGGTGCGAAACCCGAAGAGGGTGGCTACGCTGCGCAGGAAGCGTGGCGATTGGACCTTCTCTGCAAGCGACACGTTGTTCTGCGCCAAATTGATGCGTTGAGAACGTTGGCGGAAGCCAACTTCGTTCAGAATGCGATTGAGTCGGTTTACACGGATTACGAACATCGGAAGATGCCACACATCGACATTTGCAAGACATTGTTGATGCCACGCAAGGAAGTGTTTCCCGCAAAACACCTCCACAAGCTGACGAAGTGTATTTTAAGTGCGGCCGACCTCAACAAAACGAAGGCTGCGGTGTTAGGGTCAACCCCGTCATCCAGTCACTATAAGCCGTACAATCCTGGCAATCAATCGCAAGACGTCCGTAACGGAGGTGGACGACGCAACACCGAGGAAGATCGTATCTTGCACGAAGGCCTAGAAAAGTTGAATGACTCACAGCGAGGAGCTCTCTTGCAGGCAATGACCACTCGATTGACGCTCATCCAAGGTCCTCCGGGGACAGGTAAAACGCACACCGCTGTGCAAATTTTGGCACAGATGGTGCGACGCGGACTGGCTCCCCAGCCGCTGTTGGCGACATCAGACTCCAATATTGCTGTTGACAATCTGTTGGACGGCCTCAGAAAAGTGGGTATCAAAGCAGTCCGCATCGGTCGGTCAGAAAAGATCCGTGATGACTTGGCCCAGTATGCTATCAATGTGCACGGCGGCCAGGGCAAGAAGCAACTCATGAAGGCTGAAGTCATATGCTGCACGTGCATCGGAAGCGGGTCTGACAGCTTGGATAAGATCAAGTTCCACACCGTTCTCATTGACGAGGCCACACAAGCAACCGAGACTGCCACAGTTGTTCCAATCATGAATTCAAACTGCGAGCGCCTCATTCTTGTCGGAGACCACTGCCAGCTTCCACCGACCGTTGTATCCACCGAGGCGCAAGAACGCGGACTGGCTATTTCTCTTTTCACTCGCTTGGTTAGTCAGGGCATCAAGCCTGCATTGCTTGACACACAATACCGAATGCATCCCTCCATTGCTCGGTTCCCGTCCGACTCGTTCTACAACAAGCGGCTGAAGAATGGTGTCAAGTCTGACCAGCGACGACCCCCGCCAACGTACAGGTGGCCTGAGCCATCTGTGCCCGTCGCTTTCGAGCCCGTGGAACGTTCCCCAAACAAGCAAGCCACGCAAGATGGTGACGAAGAGCGACGCGGCCAATCGTTCTTCAACGCCGCTGAGGTGCGCCAAGTGGTGAACGTCCTCTATCAGCTTTTTGGTGAAGTTGATCCGACAATGTTCATGCCCGGCGCAATGGTTGATTTCCGAGATATCGGTATTGTAACACCGTACTCTGCACAAGTTGATGAGATTCGAAGCGCTTTGCGACAGCATAACTTTCCTGTGTCGCGGTCGCGTTACTTCGACGAAGATGTCGACAACAGCCGGGAGAACTTCATTGAAGTGGCAACAGTGGACGGATTCCAGGGTCGTGAAAAGGAGGTCATTGTTTTCAGTGCGGTGCGCTCCAACTACTCTGGCGCCGTTGGGTTTTTGTCCGATTGGCGTCGTTTGAACGTCATGATCACTCGAGCTCGACGTGGAATCATTGTGATCGGAGACCGCCGAACGCTTCGCCATGACCTTGTTTGGGGGACGTGGCTGGCGTGGGCTGAAAACCGAGGTTTGGTGCGCGGAGAAACGGCGAAGGCCAATGGGTATCGCCCACGTTTGTTGGCGGACACAATGCTTGGTGACGTGTCCCTTGAAAAGTATCTGAGCCTTGAAGCCGAGGAAGAGGTTGTTGTCCACACTGAAACTGACGGTGGGTGGGCAGACGACGGCGGCGCCGCCGCACGGGCGGCTCAAGAAGCAGAGGAAAAGCAGGCAGAATCACAGGGACCCGCTAACAAGAAGAAGGCGGCCCCCAGTTTCGATTTCGCCGTTGGTGACTGGGAATCACTGAAGAGCGGTGATCAGAGTGACAGCGACAGCGACAGCGACAGTGTTGACAGCTGGGGTCAGCCTAAAGTGCGGGAGCGCGCACCTGTTGCGCCACCACCAGTGAAGGTCGAACCTGTGGTGTTGCAGCTGGCGTCGCCGAAAAAGTCCACCGCTGCGCATTCAAAAGGTCCCCGCCCGGTGTCACCCTCACAGGAGAAGTACTTCCCTGGTTTCGTCAAACGTTATGACGCTTCCAAAGTGCCGCCTGTGCTCCTTCCTCTCCGTGCGGAAGAGGCCGACGCCGCACTGCAGGACGAAAGTGAACGATTGCTGCTGCAGTCGGAAGCCCATCATAAGTCCAGTAGAAACAGTCGCGGCCTGCGGCATGGGCAAGTCAAACTGTTGCGGAAGACGCCGAGCCCCAGCCAGGGCAAGAGCCCTGACCGTGGCAGTGGTGGTCGGGGCCAGCGTTCGCGATCACGACCTCGGCAGAAAAGTGGAAGTCCTGGTTTAGTTTTAATGAAAAAGAGCGAAGGTGGAAGCACTGGTGTGAGCCGCACGCGCAGTGGCAGCCGCGAGAGTCGACGCACCAGTAACTTTGGCGCTCCCGGCGACCGCCCACCGTCGCGTGACCGTCCACCATCGCGTGACCGTCCGGGTGACCGTCCACCATCGCGCGACCGTCCACCATCGCGCGACCGTCCACCATCGCGCGACCGTCCACCGTCGCGAGACCAGTCATATGGAAAAGTCCGTTTGCTCGCGCCGCGCAAAAGCTCTTGAGCAGCGATGCATGGGTATCGCGTTGGCGCTCGACAAAGTAGTGCCTTTTTATACAGCAATAACGTCGTCCAGTTACGTAAATTTTAGTTTTTATCAATAGTCATTTTCTGATTGTCCTGAGGCTCTTGCATCGAATGTGTGTGGAGCGATGATGTGCGTGCCAACAGCTGTGCGACCTCGTGGCAATATCCATTCAGCACTCACCGCGACATCGACGTGCAATGCTTCGCGTGATCAACAATTGAACTACACTCGTTTGTGATCGGTGCGCTGAAAATGCTTGACCCATGTTGATCCACTTTTGCGGGCTTTGTCGATGACCTTATTCTTGCTCGAGTTGTTCGCCTTCCTGTACCTCGCATTTTCGCGGCGCACTTCTTCCAGCATTTTTTGCTTGGGGGTCAGGTGAGTTTTGCGGTTCTTTTTCATATTCGCTGACGCTGCGGATGCCGGTCGTTGCTTGCGGGCATTGTCGGTTCCAGGTTTGTCACCTTTTTTCACCCCAGGGACTTTCTTGCCGAAGAATGCATCCTGCCTCTTCTTCAGCTCTGCAGCGCGCCGTGAATGAGGTGGGTGCCTGGCACCCAGGGGGTTTGCAAGAAGAATAATATCTTCTCGATTTCCAACTCCGAAAGTGCACGATCGCGGCCTTTTGTACCGTGAGTCCATCGGACTGACAAGCTTCGTAAAATCGGTGCGATCATCCTGTGCAGACAAGTCCTTCGGCAGCGGCACATTTTGTGGATTGTACAATTTCACTACGTCGCCACGGCTCGAGGCCCCCATTGTGTGACCACACCCGCCCTTGCGCGCTTTCGCTGCCGCTTTCTCAAAGCTGGACGGGGCACAGTAAATTGGACGATCTTTGCTGTCGAGCTGAGGCATGGGCACCCCCAGAGGGTTACTCAATTTCTCGACATCCTCGCGTTTGGAGGCACCCATGGTAAAAGCCGGTGGCGTTTTGTATCTTGCATCCATGGGCGAAACTAGCTTGTTGATGTCGACTGTACTAGGGGCCTGCTGTGAATAGTCCTTCGGCAAATAAGAGCCCAAATCATTTGCTCGCAACAAAATGTCATCGCGCTTCGAGTGCCCAAAATGCACCCGGGGCTGTGTCTTCCAACGGGAATCCATGTCAGTCACCAACTTGAGGGGCTTCGGGTCATAGTTGGAGTGGTCGCGCGCTTGGTACACCCCAAGGTCGTTCGCTCGTTTATCAATATCAGCTCTTTTAGAGTGACCAAAGTGTACGCTCGGAGGCCGTTTCCACCGCGAATCAATCTTCGAGATGGTTGCATCAGCAGCTGTGCTATCACTGAATTCCGAGTAATCCTTGGACACGTACGCACCAAGGGGGTTGGCCTGTCGTTACATTCGAACGAGCATGGTGAAATACAAAGAATGTGGAGCTCAAGTACGTGTGTTCACATCAAACCTGCTTATAAATATCCTCACGTGCTGCAGATGCAATCGGAACTCGTGGTTGCGTCTTGTACCGGGAATCAAAATCTGATATGGTTTTGTCGGGGTACTTGACTGTGCTGGTAATGCTTGACGGTTGAGCGACTCCCAGCACATTGGCTTGCTTCAGTATATCATCCCTTTTACTGGTACTAAAGGGCACTCGCGGTTGGTTTTTCCACCGCGAGTCATGAGGAGAGATGAGTTTATTTGGATCGGTATTGTCTGGCATGTGCGAGTAATCTTTTGAAATGTACACGCCCAACGGGTTGGCCTGCTTCTGCAAAGCTTCCCTCTTTGCCACTGAAAAATGGGCGGACGGCGGCCTTCTAAATCGAGAGTCCATTGGGGAAATTACTTTCTCGAAGTCATGGGTATCCGAGAAGTTTGACATGTCTTTGGACAAATAAACTCCAAGAGGGTTGGCACGGATTAAATAATCGTCCCGACTTGCAGAGGCGATAGGCGGTGTTGCCGGAGTTCGATACCTTTGGTCAATAGCTTTCGTGAGTTTTCCGATGTCAACACTGTCACCGCTCTGCGAATAATCTTTCGGCTGATACGTGCGAAGTTCATTGGCTCGCTTGAGGATGTCCGCACGTGCCGATACGCCGAACGACACCGACGGCGCTGTTTTGTAGCGCGAATCCATCTTTGAGACAATCTTGCTGGCATCTGTGGTGTCTTGGAATTCTGAATGATCCTTAGCTTGTGGCGCGCCAAGAAAGTTTGCATGTCGATCATGGTCATCACGAGACGAATAGCCAAAATGAGCGCTTGACGGTCGTCGAAAACGTCCGTCTGCAGAGCTGACGTAGAGCGTGCTTCCACTCTCCTTCACGTCGGAGTAATCCTTCGGCACATAAGCACCCAGCGGATTTGCCTGCTTGTAGACATCCCCGCGTGCTGACGCGCCGAAGCTCATCTTCCTGAAACTAAGACGCCCGACCCACGAGGAAAAAAGTATCTTAGAAAGTTCACCACAATATTTTGTCTCGCACAATCAGCACCCTCCGGGCACGGGTAAAGGGATGGTGTCGCGCCGCGTTGTCGGAGGCAAAGCAGTCACTTGCATGCATCCGGCGCGTACCGTCGTGCGTCCTGGCCTCCTCTTCACTTCGCGATCGGTCCTTTCCCGTTGTCAAAGTGACACCATCGCCATTCGACACGGCGTGGAGAGTGGAATACAGTGTGCGGACGTCGGCTGCACTGCCGCATCTAAGGTTCGTCATTGTCGTTGTCGTCGTCGTCGTCGTCGTCGTCGTCGTCGTCGTCGTCGTCGTCGTCGTCGTCGTCGTCGTCGTTCTTCGTCGTCGTCGTTGTCGTTGAGTCGATCGATCGCCAGCGCAACGTTACTCAGCCCAATCAGTCAGAATCGCCCCCTTCCACACACTTAAAATGCAACCCACATGGGAATGAACTGAGAAGTAAGTGCGTGGACGCCGACGGCGTTGACTGAAACTTGACTGATGTGGATAGTGGTACCAAGTACTGATGTGCAGTACTGACAGTACTAGTACCGCGATGAACGCACACAAGCCGACTTTGCGTTCGTTGTTGATGACGAGCGGCATGCAGAGTCGACGAAGCAAGCTGCGAAATTGAATTTTGCCGGCGGGAGATTCGACATGCGACAGGACGCTGCGAGTTTGTGAAAGAAAGCTACCCACCCCGAATGGGGAAGGCAGCTTCGAACTGCTTAGGCGCGTGATTGATGAAGAGGACTGAATACGACACTTGGGGAAGGAAGGGACGAATTGCGAACCTCGAAGTAAAGTTATTATTGCTCCTAGAAAAAAAGATCAGCACTATTGACGACGAGTACAAGTCCCCGAGTCGTCAGAACGGAAGAGAGAAAACATGTTTATTGCTCTCCGTGTGCGTGGCCGTGACCGTGGCAAGGTACTCCACCATGGCTGTGCCCATGTGCTTGAGCTGGAGCTGGAGCTTCCTGAACATCAGCCTGCGATGTCGATTCAGCGTCTCCGTGCCCGTGTCCGTGACACGGTTGACCGCCGTGGCTGTGTCCGTGCGCAGGAGCTGCACCATCGCCGTGTCCGTGCTCAGGAGCTGCGCCGTGGCTATGCCCGTGGCCGTGGCAGGGTTGCCCACCATGACTGTGTCCGTGGCCGTGCGAAGCCGTTTTGGCATCTTCGTCAACGCCGTTCTTGAAAATCCACCGGTGCTGAATCGACTCGTCCTTGGACTTCGTGAAGCTCGCGTTGGCAGGGTCGAGGGTGTCAGAACCGTCAATATCCCATTTCAACTGAGTCAGAAGCGCTTGCACAACGGCGTCACAATCACCCAGCAATTCTGCATCGAATGCGTGTCCGGGGGCTACCACTTCGCGATTTATCAAAATTTGAGGCACCTTCGCGTCCACACTGTCAATGATTCGGTTCACCGGACCCACTTGAAGTGAAGTACCAATGACGATGATCAAATCAGCCTCTTCGCAGTCGTTCCCAATGTGGTCAAAGAACTTCTTCGGCAATGATTCACCGAACATGACGATATCGTGCTTCAAAACACCCTTGTCATAAAGGTCGCACACATTGGGCTCTCCGCCCTCTGGGACGGCGACATTCAAACTTGTGGGTGGATTCTCCAAACAAACCGGGCAACGAGGAATTTCCCCCTTGGTCAGCGCGGCCTCCGCCAACGAAGCATCCTTCAGCGCAGTGCCACACACACCAGAGCGCGTGCACGACACTGTTTCGAAGCTGCCGTGGCATGCAATAAATTTCGTCACACCAGCGTATTTCTCCAACGTATCGATGTTTTGAGTGTATTGGCGCAGCAATTTCCCCTTCTTTTCCAGTTCCGCAATGAATTTGTGGCACACAGAAGGTTTGTAGGTCCCAGAGACCAGCCCTTGCACCATTTTCGTGTTGAATTCGAAAAAGGGTTTGACATTTTTGCGGAAGTAGTCGATGGAGAAGATCTTCTGCGGCGTGTCAACCAGTTCTGGATACTCTTCACCCACAATGCTGTACACTCCACCGGGGGATCGGAAATCTGGGATTCCACAAGATGTGGAGATTCCAGCTCCTGTAACCAGGAGAATTTTGGACGCTTTGTTAATAGCTTCCGCCACGGCACCGGCTTCGAAATTGGCCAATTCTGCAATGCGCTTCCTCTTCGGCTGAAGCAAGGCTTCCAGAATCATGACAACCAATTGCAAGGGAAGGGTGTTGATGAGATCACGCCGAGAATCCTCCAGCACGAGAAGTCCCATTGGGAGTTCGATACTCGAGCTAAGCGACACAGCTTTCAACAAATCATAATGCTCGAGGGGAAGTGCGACCAGTGCCCGGTACAAGCGTACAGGGTGAATGTGCGCGCCATTCGGCGCAAGAGAACCTGCGATGTCGACGGCGCTTGCAGCATTGATTTCTTCGGGGTCTCCGTTGGGCGCGAATCCGCACTTGGCAAATATTTCAACATTGTTCAGACCATGTTCACGAAAAACGGTGACCAATCCGAGGAAGTCCATCCTGAAAGTGTGGTGGCGAAGTCGCAGGCTCACAGGCAGATGCAGTGCGTACGGAAGACGAACACGACACCTTCAGGACGAATAAATACAATGCAAATTTGCTTCGTGACTGCAAGACACTTTGCTCCCCCGGCGGTAAAATGTTCACCAATCGCGCTATGCTCCGATGCCGATGCACCTCAAGGGCGTTGCCCAGGTTTGGTTGCAAGTCAGCGACGTCAACTGGTCGTGTTGTTGTGAGGAAGGTCACGACTCGACGCGTAGACTTCCACCGCCCAGTCGGCGCGTCTGAGTGTCCAAAAACCGACAATCCGTGGTCTTGCAGCAGAGCATTCATTCCTCTCACGAACACTTGCTCACAACGTCAATCAAGAGTGTCCGATAATAGACAACAGCTCCCAGCGCGACACACCACCAGCAGCACCACCACCAGCAGCAGCAGCAGCAGCAGCAGCAGCAACCACCAGCAGCAGCAAGCAAAACACGACAAACAGCAGCAGTGACAACAGCAACTACGATGACTTTTGTCCTCTTGCGGCTTTCGGCGTTCGATAGAACACCGCGCTTCCGCGCTTCCGCGCTTCCGCGCTCCGCGGCAGTGACCGTGTACGCTTCCACATGTACACGATATGTACATACAATGTACATTCCCCACATCACTGATATAACCATTACATCATGTGCCTGTACATATTCTGTACAGTCGCGTACACTCCGCCTGCGACTGACTTGCCGACGGTGCGGCAGTCAGTCAGCTAGTCAGCGTCTAAAAAACCGAAAATGGAAAAAAATCGACGAAATTTCATCGAATTTTGGACGTTGTTGGGTTTTAGAGGGCGGGTTTTTAGAGGGCGGTCGTCGCGCGGTCGCGGTCAGCCAGTGATCGAGCAGCGTCTAAAAATCACTGTGATCCGTGGGATTCGTGGAAATCGACGTTTTGGAGGAGCGATTTTCGAGGTTTTCATTTTTTCGAGGTTTTCACTTTTTCGAGGTTTTCATTTTTTCGACGTTCGTTCGTCGTCGCAGATTTTCTGCCCGTTGAGAAATTCTGCCGACTGAGACAGTGAGTGAGTGAGTGAGTGAGTGAGTGAGTGCGTGAGAGTGGCAGTTGGACCTGGCTTTCCCTCCACCGCCCACTCACTCACTCACTCACTCACTTCACTGTCTGTCGTTGGTTCGTTTGTTGGTTCGTTTGTTGGTTCGTTCGTTCGCGCGGCAACAAACGAACGAACGAACGAACGAACGGAGTCGTTGTGGTTCGTGGTGGTTGGAGGCCAACCAATGGCTCGAGGATCCATCGTCGTGCGTGGTGAGCTGAGAGAGAAAAAAGCGTAGCAGGTGGGGAATAAGTGTGAACGATGTGTGAGGCAGGTGGCGGCGGGCTTGTTGGACAGCTATTGCGAGTTGTCGGCTTGAATGAATAATGCAATGCGGAGGACAGCGTGCAGGAAGAGGTTGTCGCCTACAATCATTGTGCGGTGTCGTGGTGGTATTCGTGGCTTACATGTGTGTGTGTAAGTGTGTCAGGTCAACGATGATACTCACCGCACTCCCCGCTTGCCAATTCTGTGCATTGGGCGCGGGTTGTTTTTGTTGGAAAATGATTTTATTTTGCTGCGAGAACTTCTTCTCTTGTACAAGCTAGTTGTCTTACTTTTGTGTTCAGACCACTGAACTCCCCAGCCGGACAATGTCCACCACATTTGAAACTCCAATGGACGACGTTTTCACATTCAACATGGACACCAACGATGAGAACGTTGTTCCAGGTAGGTTGCAATCTGGTTTGCATTGTCGTTTTGATTGGAAGGCGATGCTTGACTTTACACTCTGTGTATCTGACTTGCAGTCGAAAACGCGCAGCCATCGCAGCCCACGAAACCGGTGGCAGTGCTGGCCGACAAAGACGTGACCCCGCAGGACAACGCAGTCGAACAAGTGGCAGAAAGTGGCGAAATTGATATCAATGCTGTCCTCGCAGACATGCAGAGTGATATTAACACTGCATCTGACGAAGCTGCCGGAGTTGCGCCGGTGGCCGAGGCCAATCCCGAACCGGTTGCTGAATCCACAACGGTTGAAGATGCTCAACAAGCACCCGAGGAGGTGGACACCAGCAACTTTGCAGTCGCCGAAATTATCGATGCCGGACCTGTCGTTCAGCCGATGGAAGGCGACATGAGCATTGCCGACAAATGCGCTGCCCTCTTACAAAACTGGTCATCTGAGACGACCGATGCGTCATGCGTCTCCGTCGATGTCGATCAGTACAACGACATGACGGAAAAAGTTGCTCGATTCGCGCTGGAAGCGATGAACGAGGACGAGCCCAAATACACCGAAAAAGAAATGGACGTTCTGCACAAAAAAGCGCAGGAAGAAGCTGCCCAGGCTTTCGATGACCAACGTCAGAATCTTCTGGCTCAAATGAACATGATGGACAACCGTATGAAGGAAATGATCAAGGAAAAGGACACCATGAAGGCCCAGATGGCCGAAATCCACGAAACTGTCAAAGGTTTCGAGGAGATGACGGAAGCAGTCGCAAAAAAGAAGGACAACGAAATTTACGAACTGTTTGAAGCCAAGAAGACGCTTGAACAGCAGAACAAGGACCTCGAAGCCAAGTGCTCGTCCATGGAGGAAGAGAACAAAGCCGCCCGCGAGGCCAAGACCATGGTCGAGCTTGAGCATTCAGAGAAGATCAGCACCATCCAGGACACGCACGAAAGCGAAATTAAGGCTTTGATGTCCAAGTTGAAGGAAGCTGAAGAGGCAACCGCCAGCGTGAATGCCCAACTCAAGGAAACGCAGCAAAAGCTTGAGGAAGCGGAGAAGTCGCGCGCGCAGTTCGAATCCAACAACAAGAAACTGCAGAGCGAGTTGGAGGAATCCAACGCAAATTGCGACAAGTACAAGCAAATTGGCAACAAAACTCGCGACCAGGCCCAAACGCAGTTGAACAAAGCCAAAGAGCTCGTCTTGGGTAAGCTTCGACCCCTGATTTGCATGTGCGTGGGTTGCATGCATCTGACCCTCTCGTCTGTCTCACTCTTGCCCTTCCAGCTACAAAGAAAGAATGCGCAAATCTGAAGCACACAGTCAAGAGCCTCGAAGAAACTTGCAAGTCTAACGTCGAACAGTTGGATGCTGAGAAAACAGCACGTGAAGCGGCAGAGAAAGAGAACAAGTCATTGAAGGAGCAAGTCGACAAGCAAGCTGAGGAGATGAAACAGCTTTCACTGGAAGCGTACCGATGCACAAAGGCAGAGCAAGAATTGGAGAAACAGAAGACGAGCAACAAAGAACTGTACGAAATGTGCAATGAGCTAATGAAGCAAGTGGAGGCCAACAAAAAGTGATTGCAAAGCACCTTGACCAAGAAGAGTAGATAGACCGTGCACGAAAATATCCCAGATACCTTGTCGGTGATCTGCGGACACGCAGCAGTCTACTGCATCAAACACTCATATCGAGAGTCTTCGTGATCTAAGTAATCCATAACCAGTGCGCAGCTCAAAAAGTTTACAGTGCAGGTCGCAATGGCAGTTGTTTCGCGCCGCTTGGACAACGGATTGGTATGGTAAACGTGTTATTTATTATCTCGCGGACATTGGACGAATCAAAGCGACGTTGGGTCGAAAAACAGATGTCTAAGAGCTAACCTTGAGCAATTCACGCATTTAGAAACCCAGCGCGCTGGCGCCCGGGCCGCTGCTCTCCTTGTAGAAGATCTCGTAGTACTGGTAGATGATAGTCACAGCTAGCAAGATACCAGTGCCAGAACCAATGGCGCCAAGGAAATCGGCGAACACGGTGAGGGCGCCGATGCACATACCACCGAACGCGGCGGCGGTTGGGATGTAGCGCTGGAGCACGCGTTGGGTTTTCTGCGTGCGGTGGCCCTTGATGAAGAGTTCGTTCTGAACCAACATCTTCGCAACGTCTTTGGGTGCCTGGCCCGAAACCTCGATCCAAGTCTTGGAGAAGAGAGCGCAGGCGGCAAGGATGAAGCAGAAGTAGAAGATGGCGTGGAACGGGTCGCTGGCGATGTCAGCGAGGTTGGCGGGTGGCGACACGTAGTAGGCAAGACCGGCGACTGGCTTGGAGGCGCCCTGGCCACCGCGAGCGTCTTGCCAGACGCCAAGAAGGCGGACCACGAAGTTTCCGCTGTAGCGGTGGTAGAGCAACTGCGAGAAGAAGTACAGGTTGGACACCAGGGCCGTCTGCAGGATGATGGGGATGTTGGAGGTGTAGAACAGCTTGATGGGGTGCGGGCGAACGCTGCCGCGGTTGCGGTTGGACATGAGCTGAAGCTCGACCTTGAAACCCTGGAAGTAAATGACCACAATGAAAACGAGCACGGTGGCCAGAAGGTTGGTGAGGTTCGGCAAGTTGGTGCGGCTCCAGGCCTCGAGGAAGGCGCGGGACTTGTTCGGGTGGTTGATGAGGAGGTAGAAGAGCGCGATGATGGCGCCCTCGAATTCGGTGCCCTTGCCGGTGTTGACCGTGGTGGGGCTGAAGGCCTTCCACACGATGTTCTCGCAAATGTTCGTGGCGATGAAGAGAGAGATGCCGTTGTTGACACCATAGCCCTTCTGCAAGAGTTCGTCGAGGATGATGACGATGATACCGGCGAAGAAAAGCTGCAAGATGATGAGGAGAGCGTTGCCCATGCCGAGCTCGTTGATAGGGCCGTACATGCCCGAGACGACGTAAGCGACGGCCTCACCGATGGTGATGAGGATACCGAACAACTTCTGGGCGCCGTTGAACAGGGCCTTGTCGTGCTCTGCGCTCAAGTCGACTTCAATGATCTTGGATCCAGCAAGGAGCTGCATCACCAGGCCGGACGTGACGATGGGGCTGATACCGAGCTCCATGAGGGTGCCGCGGTTGGAGGCAAGGATGACGCGCACCCAGTAGAAGGGGTCGGCGTTCTCGGTGTGCTGGATGCCGTACAGAGGGATCTGGCAGCAGACCAAGAAGATGAAGAGGGTGACCACAGTCCACAGCACTTTGTTGCGGAACGGGACCGTCTTCTTTGGTGGTGCCACTTCGGGCATGACCACCAAGAGCGGCTCGACGAGCTCAAGGAAACGGAGCGGCATGGTTGCAGCTGCTCAACTCAATATATGAGGCCTCCTGAGAGAAGGACTACGAGGGCGTAGGATAAAACACACGTTTACGTCACCGAGAAAGCAACGCAAACCAAAGGACCACAAAAGCAAAAGCAAAGAAAAAGCACACCCGTCCCCGCAACGTGGCCGAATCAAGTGCTCATGGATCCATAAAGTCGCAGCAATCTTCGCTCTCACAACCTCACCATGGATACACACACAACCAAGCGTTTCCACATCGTCGACTGGACTTTGATGGGTCTTGCGCTGCGATGCTGAGTCAGTGTAGGAGTGTATGCAACAACCCAGTGCGACCAACCTACCAGATTCGCGCACCAGTGAACTTCCCCGCAATTACGACCTGTCGCCGGCGCGTCAAGAAGACCGGGACCGGCCGACCAGACAGACAGAGCGGCGCACACACTCCTCCAGCCACTCAGTCAATCGACGACCCAACAGCCAAACGACCCAGAAGCGAACTACACAGAGAAGCAAGCAACCAAACGAACGAAACATAGATACACACACAGCCAGCACACAGCAGAGCAGAGCACAAGACTGCAGAGCAGAGCACAGCACAATGCAGCGCAGCGCATCGCATCGCATCTCCACGCAACGAAACGTAACGCTATCTATACACTGCAAAACTCAACGCCAGCGCCACACCGACGCCGACAACAACAACAACGACAACAACACCGCCGATGACAACGCGACAACAACAACGACGACAACGACAACGCGACAACAACAACGACGACGACGACGACGACGACGACAGAGACGACGACGACGACGACGACGACGATGATGACAACAACTGACTGCGACAGTGAGTGAGTGAGTGAGTGAGTGAGGGAGGGAGTGAGTGAGTCAACGTCAACTGAGTTGCTGCTGCCTGTGAGTGAGTGACTGTGAGTGAGTGACTGTGAGTGAGTGATTGAGAGAGTGACAACAAAGCAGTCAGTCAGTGAGTTGAGTTGAGTGACTGTGAGTGCGTGGCCTCCACTGAGTGAGTAAGCGGTGACTGTGGGTGGGTGCAGGGGTGGGTGGCCGAAGTGACTGTGAGTGACTGTGGGTGGGTGAGTGAGTGAGTGAGTGATGAGTGAGTGATAGTACAGCGCTCCAAGGCCACACTGCACAACCTCACCCACCCACCCACCCACCCACCCACACACTCCCACCCACGCACACTCCCACCCACACACACACACACACCATACATTTCCGGTTACGGGGTTTTCCAATTACACAACTATTGTACCCTATTGAATTCGCGGAAGTCTCCTAGTTATAGATACATCACTCTCAGAACACAGCAACAACAACGACAGTGAACAGTGAGTGATCAGTGAACAGTGAGTGAACGGTGAGTGAACGGTGGTGGGTGAGTGACTGAAGGGAGAGAGACCAACGAACGCGGTGCCAACGATGACGGACAAAATCAGTCAAGTCCTGGTTATAGAGGTGACATGATAGCGCATATGCAGTGATATTGATGTATCCATAACCAGTATTGACTGCGGAAATCTCACAGAATGAAAGAAAAGCGCTGTGTGTGAATGAACGATGCTGGGTGTGGGACGGCGGGTGGCGATCCCTTTGGACATGATGATGATATCTTATCTATAACTGATACATTTACGCGGTTTACCCGCTCACAGTCCTCTATGACTTCAACAATGTCCTGGTCATAGATAATACCGCTTGTGGTGGTTCGTTGGCTTCACCTGCTCGCTCGCTCGTTCGCTCGCTGACTGACTGCCGCCACCGCCGCCACCGCCGCCGCCGCCTTGGTGCCCACAAGCAAACAGAAAACATGTCCTTTATTGAGAATACAACGGTTTCGCTACGTACCATCCACATGCAATCCGCGGAATCCTATATGCAGATATGTATCACGAGCCACCACGACCTCTTTTGCCATTTGCACCATTCTATCCGTTTATGGCAATGGACGGTTTGCATACGGCTTTAGTGGGCGCATAACGCGAGATTCCTATTCGTAGATACATACTCGCGCTTCTTCTTCTTTCTGCGTCGTTGGTTTGTTTGGTCGCTCGGCGGAGCGCTCGCTGCTCTGCTGTGGGCTGGGCGTGTACTCAGTCACTGTCCCACACAGTCCCATATGTTACCCTCTTTCGGCATTACACGTTTTCAATACGGAGCTAAAGGGGTTGAACGGTGTATTACTGAATGTAGCAAGGTAACCGTAGAATACACAGGCTGTATGGTGGGAAAGTGATGTAGCGGTGGCGCAGTATACAGGCTGAGTAGCCGTGAGAAGCGGCGGTTGCGACGCAGCAACAAAACGATGTTTGCCAGTTTGCAGTTTTGCAGTTTGCAGTTTTGCGGTTGAGGTTTAGGTTTGCGGCGTCGTTCGTCGTTCGTCGTTGTGTTGTTGTTATGACGTCGTTCGTCGTTCGTCGTTGGGTCGTTGGGTTGCTGCGTTGCTGCCACCACTGGAGGCATCTTGTTTGTTGTTGGGTGCTCTGTCTGTGGCGGGCGAAATACTACAGAGTGTGCCTCGGTGGATTTGGCAGAAAAGTGCTTTTAGATTATGAAGAGCGCCGGTCGCTGAAAGTTGATCTCTCTCCTCCTCGGTGGTGGCTTGGGCCGCCCTGCGCGCTGAGTTGCAGCAATCCACACGCGCCCTGACATACTTTTTGATGAGGGTGAACTTTTAGTTTACTTTCTGGTGCTATTCGTTGGCGCACGCAGTGTCTAACTTGTTCACGAAACCGCCACTCCGCGCCCAGGCGCGGGCACGTCGAAGATGAGCAGTTGTGGTCGGCTAGCGCTTCTCATTGTGTTGGCTATGTGCAACCTCGCCTCTGGCGTATTTAAACCCACTTCTTCTGTGGTAGAGGACCCGGCATCTTACGGTACTGTCGCCGTGGATGAGCTCAAAAGCAGAATCAACACGTATGGCCCAAACAACGTCCTCTTTGTCTTCGCACACATAGCGAAAACTGGGGGTTCCAGCTTCTTGTCGTCGATGTTGGATCGCCGGAGTGTGCGCTGTGCGGGATACCAGTGCGAACGGTGCTCCCGATCCACCGTCGGGGGTTTGTCGATGGCCTGTGGTCTGTCGCCTGCAGTGATTGCGAGCGCCAACGCCAAGATTCCGACGCATCTCGCAAAGTGCAACGAGACCAACTTCTTCTGCAAGAACGCCAGCAACGGCTGGCCTGATTTCGGGGACTTAAATCTGGTCCACGTGCACATTTCTGATCGCCTCCCAGAAGTGCTCAGTGAAATTGAGCGCCAGGGGCATCGTGACCGCACAGTTGTGGTCACGATCGCCAGAGATCCTGTCGACAGGCTAGTGTCCGAATACTACTTCCTGAAGAACCCGATTCGGCGGCGAGCCAGCGTCTGGAATTTTGTTTGGAGCTTCCCAACGTTCCCAGGCGCCGACAAGGGCAGTGGGGCGGCTAACAATAGAGAGTGGCGCGGTGTATCGCTTGAAAGCTACACACAAGAGCCCACGGTGTTCGACTATCAGTTCAAGTTTGTCACAGGTCACTCGTTCTATGAGTCGCAGCGCACGGACGCCGCTCAGACGTTCAACGACATTGTTTCTCGGTGGCCCACCATTTTTGGAGTGAGGGATGCACATGACGATCTTGTGAATTTTTTTGGAAAGCTTCTCATGTTTCAGCCTGGCTCATACGACACGTACAACAATGCCAAAGGGCGCGGGGCCGACACGCGCCAACCTGTGCGTCATGGCACTGGTCGACCAAATGAGCCGGAATTCGCACGGCCATCCATAGACGAGCTGGAGCCCGTTCTAGTTGAGCACATTCGGGTACGGTCTCTGTCTTCAAAATGTCACATGCTTCTGTTCAGTCTTTGTCGTGTTGGGTGTTTCATCGTTGCCCATTTGTTTGGCGGAGCGAAAGTGTTGAATTGTGTATGCGTGTTTCTGTGTGTCAGACGCAGTCGACATGGGACAACTTCCTTTATTCATTTGCCCAGAAGGCGTCGCTTGCTTATAGAAATCACAAGCAGGACTTATAGCATACACAATGGATACCACACGGCCGAGACTTGTCTCGCAGACATTATAGTGCTTGCTGGGGTGTAAAGTTAGTCAGCCAAGCCGCTCCACCCTCCTCCTCCCCCTTATTATCATCGTCAAAATTTGAAGTAGTCATCGTCTTACAAGTCGTCGTCCTCGTCAGAAATCCCCACCATCAGCATCATTCCCTACCATCACAGCTGACCGTCGCTCTTATTGGTTCGTCGCCGCCGCCGTCCACTTCTCCGCTGCATTGACTTCATTCAGTGCTCTCAAAGCTAATGTCGAAACACATACACAGTATCATCACACTGCGCTGCGAGCGGTGCCCGATTTGTGTGCGCGAATTCGCGAAGCAGAAGAGCAGAAGAGCAGAAGAGCAGAAGAGCAGAACAGAAGAACAGAAGAACAGAAGAACAGCAGAAGAGCAGAACAGCAGAAGAGCAGAACCGGCAGAAACAGCTGAAGACTTTTACACAGGCTCATTCGTCCACCAACTCATCAGTGTACACGGTAACGCCAATGGTGTGTGATCTAGGGTAATGACTACTCGCACTATATACACAATGACTAATATCTATCTCTCTGGCTGTGAGTGAGCGACGCTGAAGTGAGTGACAGTGAGTGAGTGAGTGAGTGAGTGAGTGAGTGAGTGAGTGACAGTGAAGCCGCGTCGCCTACTTACTTACGTCACTCTCTAACTGAAGGTCAGTCGTTCACTCACAGTCACTCACAGTCACTCAGTCACTCAGTCAGTCAGTCACTCAGTGAGTGGGAGTGAGTGAGTGAGTGAGTGAGTGAGTGAGGGATGGCGCGAGCGGTTGTTGGTTGGTTGGCTCACAGTCAGTCAGTCAGTCAGCTCACAGTCCACTGCCGGCAACTGTGTGAGTGGACGCGGTAGTGCAGAGGTAGTACAGTCACAGTCACAGTCATAGTCATAGTGAGTGAGTGAGTGAGTGAGTGACTGTGACTGAGTGAGTGAGTGACTGTGAGTGAGTGCGCCAGCGTGTGAGTGAGTGACTGTGAGTGGATGAGAGTGCAGCGTAGTCAGTGAGTGAGAGGGCTGAGTGAGTGAGTGAGTGCGAACGAAAGAGATTCAGTATTCAGTCGTTCGTTCGTTCGTTCGTTTGTTCGTTCGTTCGTTCGTTCAATCCTTCGTCGTCGTCGTCGTCGTTGTTGTCGTCGTTGTCGTCGTCGTCGTCCATTGTCGTTGTTGTCGTCGTCCATTTTGTCGTTGTTGTCGTCGCCGTTGCCGCCGCCGCCGTCGTTACTGCCATCGTTTGGCAGCGTCGTCATCGTCGTTGTCGTCGTCATTGTACTCGAGTACTGTAAGGCATTGTTGTGGCGATGATCGTCGTCGTCGCCGTCATTGTTGTTGCTGTGGCGGTGGTGGTGGTGGTGGTCGTCGTCGTCGTCGTCGATGTTTGTCTTCTCTCGTCGTCCTGCAGACTTTGACTGTGACTTCGACGTGTACGACTTCAATTTCGTAGCTGTCGTTAGTCGCTGCTGCTGATGTTGCTGCTGATGATGATGGTGAGTGGCATTGGATCAGGTCGTGTAGATGTCGTTGTTCGTCGCTTCAGTAGACAAACACGGAGAGATCAGACCAACCGGAACACAGGTAAGTGGTCGTTCTTGACCTGCTGCCGATGCCGCTGACTGGAGTTGCGCGTTGGATTGTCTGCTGCAAGTGCTGCACAATCTCTGGACGCAACGAGCACCTGGATAGATGTGCACTGTTGCCGACGTGCTGCGTCAGCAAAAGCGAAGAGAAAGCGGTCGTGTCTGCGTCTACAACTGTTGAGGCTGGTTCCTTCACTGGATCCTCCTCGACGCGTTTCGGTGCGGCGTCGTGAAAAGAGAGTGCCCGCTTTTTTCTTCGGCCTCTGTTTTGCTGCTCGTGGTAGAGTTTTCAAGTTTAGTCGTGTTCCGACTAAGTGCGGCAGCCACTTGAACGAAAGATCCAACACAAGAATTGACGTCTCTAGGTTGGGAAGCGGGTGTTGTTTTGCCTAATTTAAACCCCGATACGCTGGGTCTCCGGGACGGACGCCGGCACAATGGTTGGCTCATGGAAGTTTTCCGTGGCCACAGCGGCGCTGCTGGTAGCCAACGTGTCCGCTCAAGGATATTACGCCGTCGTGTCGGGAGGCTACGCGAACTACGCGTACGGTAGTTGGAGTAACATCGGAGGAGGCTTGTACAACACCAATTACTACCCATACGCCACAATTAACGGCGGCCGATACAACTACCTGTACGGGTACTCATCTTGCATTGGTGGTGGTGACTCCCACGATGTCTACGCTGCCTGGACTTTCATTGGCGGAGGCACCACCCACCGTACATATGGGTCGTGGAGCAGTGTGGAAGGTGGTTACTACAATGCCGCGTACGGCACTTGGGGCGAAGTTGCGGGCGGCCGGCAGAACACGCAATTCGGATCGTATGGTCACATTGGAGGTGGATACTCGAACTGGCTCAACGGCTATGCTTGGGAATACATCATTGGGGGCTACGACAGCTACGTTTACGGATACGCGTCAGGAATTGCTGGCGGTTACCAGAACGGAGCCTGGGGCAGCTGGACATTCGTTGGCGGTGGCTATCAGAACAGGGCGTACACGGCACTTTCAACCATCTCCGGCGGCAACGACAACAGCGCGTATGGCAATCGCGCGAGCATTGGTGGTGGTTACTACAACTATGTCTATGCATACTCTGCAACCATTCGAGGTGGATGGGGCAACAACGCAGGCGGCTACGCTTCTGGCATTCTTGGCGGTTATTACAACAGCGCTTATGGTTACACTGGCTCAATCATGGGTGGCCAATACAACCGCCTGTTCTCTTCGTACACCAACATTGTTGGTGGATACTCCAACTCTGCCCAATACGCTTATTCTAAGGTGAGTGGAGGCTACGACAACTGGTCCTACGGCTACGCCGCAGGCGTTGGTGGTGGCCAATACAACAATGCCATGACTAGTTACACCACCATCGGAGGCGGCCGCTACAACAAAGTGTACGCCGCTTACGGGCAAATTCGTGGCGGCGCCTACAACACAGTGAGAGGTTACGCTGGCACTGTGACCGGTGGCATCTACAACACGGTGTACTCCGGCAAGTATGCTGCGTCCGTTGGAGGAAAGAGCAATTATTTGTACACTGCCTACTCGTCGACCATTGTTGGCGGAGACGCCAACGAAATCGACGGAGCATACGCTGTCATTGTGGGCGGCGAGGACAACGTTGTGGACGCGGATTACGCTTTCGTGGGTGGTGGAAGTGCCAACACCGCCGACGGATCGTACTCGGTTTTGCTTGGGGGCATCGGCAACACAGTGACTGGTGCGTACTCGATGGTCGGTGGAGGTAATGGAAACCTTGCTTCCGCTGGATACTCCGTCATCGTCGGTGGTGTTGCGAACGTTGCCAGTGGATCGTATTCTGTCGTTGGTGGTGGTGGAAGCAACGAGGCCTCGGATGGCGTTAGTGTTGTTGGAGGAGGGAAATCGAACTTGGTCATCGGATACGCCAGTGTTGTCGTTGGGGGCTCTACCAATTCTGCGGACGGCGACTATGCCGTCATTCAAGGTGGTGCCTCAAATTCAGCGGGTGGTTCTTATGCCTACATCGGCGGGGGCAACGGCAATTCTGCGATCGGTGACTACGCCTTTGTTCTCGGAGGATACTCCAACGTCGCGTCCGGCGATTACGCCAACGTCAATGGAGGTTGGTCGGGCTACGCGAGCGGCTACAGTGCCAGCGTGATTGGAGGTAACACCAACGCCGCCACCGGGGACTACAGCGTTGTTGTCGGTGGCACGGGAAACACCGCCAATGGTGCGTGGGCGTTTGTTGTTGGAGGAGAGAGTAACGGTGCCATCGGCGCCAACGCTGCCGTGCAAGGCGGCGGTTCCAACAGCGCAATCGGAGTCGGTGCTTACGTTGGTGGAGGACAAGGCAACACTGCGTTGGGGGACCACGCTTCCGTTACTGGTGGATCCGGCAACACTGCAAACGGCAAATACTCTTCCGTTATCGGTGGCGTCTCCAACACCGCTGCTGGCAAATCCGCAGCCGTCAATGGCGGTTCATCCAACACCGCAGCTGGCCGTTCGAGCGCCATCGGAGCTGGCGAAGCCAACGTTTTGTCCGGCGATTACGGTTCAATTGGAGGTGGATATCACTTGACCGGCATTGGCGATATTGTGACGGTTGCTGGTGGTAGCTGGTCCACTGCGGGAGCCGTTGGAGGCACTGGTGCGACGATTGGAGGAGGGTTTGACCACCGCTGTTCGGGCGACAACAGTGTTATCGGAGGTGGTTACCAGAATACTGCGGCATCCACTTACAGTGTGATCGGCGGTGGTTACGAGAACTCGATGGCCGGGGACAGTTACAACGTCCTCGCAGCTGGCATGGATAACTTCGCGCAAGCGACTGGTTCCGTCGTTATGGCGGGAGTGTACAACAAAGCTCAGAGCAACTACGCAACTGCGCTGGGTGGGTACCGATCAAAAGCCTCCGCGCGATTCGCAACTTTATTCGGTGGCAGCAAAAACACAGCCACGGGCCGCTTTAGTTTTGCGACCGGCTACTTCGGCAAGGTGAGTCGTTGTCATTGTGCAGTCGGCGGTATCTCGTGCTGGTAGCCAACATGTACTTTTGCGATGTGGTCGTAGGTTTCTGGAGACTTCAGTGGCGTGGTTGCAGCCAGTGGCGAATTCTGCGAAGTGATAGACAGCATGACTTTGGGCATCTGCGCGACACAGTTTGTCATTCGTGATAGTGCCGGCAACGTCAATGATGTCATGGGCCTCTTCGACTCCCGTGCTCGGCATCTCGAGGCAGTCGACACGTTCTCCAAGGATGTGACCGCCCTGCAGCACACGCACAGTGCCCACTCGAAGTTAGATGCGGAGCAAGAAACGAGGGTGAAATCGATCGTGGATCGTGCAAATGGTGTTGCACTGATGTTTGGAACCCTGGACTACGATGCCAGCTTGAAGCAGGCGGATGAATTGCTTGCGAAGCTCAGTCGATGAACGACATTGACGCGTGTGATCACGATGCAAGCATGCCACAAAGATCATGGAACGTAAGCGCCGTCCAGACAACAGCAACTGAATTTGATTGTTTGATTTTTGTGTGCTGCCATGCATAAATTTATTATCTGAAACACAAAAAGGTCTGACAGCATCGCGGCAGTGCCTAATTTGCCAAAAGCGGATATGATTTGTACACTGCTGCCCACACCGCGTTACCACGTCACTCAAACAGGTCCTTGCTTGGAGCAGCACTCTGATCGACAACTTCCTCGTCATCGTCACTGTCTTCTGCTGCAGTTTCCTTCGGAGTCGGGGAGGCCGGTTTGTCGGCTTTTGCTTTCTCATCGAAGTAATCTTCATCGCCGCTGTCGGATGAACCAAAGTCCAGATCAGCCAGTGACAGATTGGACGGCTTCTTAGCCCGTGCCCGTGGCTTCTGAGGACGTGCCCGCGGCTTCGTTGCCGGTGGCTTGCGAACACGCGCTGCTGGCTGAGCGTCATCGTCACTGTCGCTGTCGCTGTCGCTGTCAATTGTGCGGCTGGTTTTCGTACGCGAACGAACGGGCTTTGATGCTGGTTGCGGCGAATCGGACCGCATGCGTGCCAGAGCACGCTTCTTCGCTTCTGCAGTGGGCTCCGCGTCAGAGTCCGAGTCGTCGTCGCTACTGACGACAGTGCGAGTGCGTCGCGTGGACGACGGCTCGTCGTCACTGCTGTCATCACTGCTATCCACTTCTCTTCGCTTCCTGGATCTCTTGGTTGTTGATCGCTGTGTTGGCTTTTTGCGTTTCGTGACGGTTCGTTTACGCGGCTTCCGTCGTTTCGCTGCAGGGTTCGAGGGCAGAGAATCGATATTGAGCTCTTTCTCTTCTTCTTCTTCAGCCTCCTTTGCAGCACGCTGCGCCTCCCTCTCTGCAGCGGCTTGCGCGCGGCGCTGGGCGAGCAGCTTTTTCAAGTTTTCATCAGCGGCGCGCTTTGCTTCTTCTCGCGCTCGAGCCTCTGCGCGTTCCGCCTCTTCACGCTGCTTTTTTGCTTCTTCGGCCTCCTGCCGGACTCTCGCTCTCTCTGCTGCGTGATTCTTGGCTGCTGTGATGTAATCACCTGCGACTCCCTCTGTATCTGCACACCATTTGGCGTTGGCCGCAAGGTTGTTTACAAGTACCTTAGGCAGCGCAGCTGCCGTTCGCTCGTGTCCATCCAACCAATTAAATTTGGTCTTGGCAATCTTGACCGATTCGAGGGATCCCTCCAATTGCTCAACAGTAACATCGGCCAGGTCATTCTGCGCTTGAAGAAGTACATGGCGGGCCCACTTTTGATGCGAGACGGCATGCAGCGCCACCAGTCGAAGATCGTCAGGGGTCAGTTCGAGAGCCTTCTCAATGTATTTAATGCCGGTCCCGAACTCCGCGAGCTCATTGCAAGCACTGGCTGTGTACACCAACAACTCCGCGTGTTCTTCGTTGTTGAGGAGAACCTGCGTACCTCCTGGAGCAAAACGTGCCAACACACGTTCATATTCCACCTTCGCATCGTTGTAGTTTTGTTTAAGCATATGAACATGAGCCAGGTTGATAAATGCGCTTGGACAGGGATTGCGATCGGTGCGTTCAGAACCCTCGCGAACACGGCGCAACAGGTTCTGAGCCGCGTCCAGCTCGTCCTTTTCCACCAAAGCCAAAGCAAGTCCGTTGGCTGCGAAAAGATTCCCGGAATCGAGCGACAAACACTTTTTCAACTCGTCCTCGTAGCGCATAAGGTACTGCTGTGCTTTGTGCTGCTCTTGCTTGGCATCTGCAGCCTTCTTCCGTTCCCACAAAATGTTTGCGCGTCTAGTCCCCACGTACGGATCCCGCTGGAGTTTCCGGCTCACCGCAACGGCGCGGGAGTCCAGTTCTCGCTTGTGGCGACCCAGTATGGCGTGGTTGGACGGCGCAGCAGCGTTGACAGCAGATTTCACCGCCTTCAGGGTCTCACCAGAGATACGAAAGCGCGACACCTTGGAGTAATACTCTGCGGCATCAGCAAGTTTCCTTTCCCTGAACGCTTCATCGCCGAGCATGACTGTCGCGTTGGTGCCACTTACCGCGAACGAAGACTGCACGCCCACACCAAGAAGCTCCGGCCAAGCCTCGCACAATTTCTGAGCTTTGAGAAGTAGTTCTCGTTTGGCATCGGCATCTCCAGTGTTGCCTCTTATGATCGCGAGCCGCAGCCAGCCATCCACGTAATTAGGGTGGTCATTGAGGAGCTTTTCGTACGCCGCCTCGGCTTCGTTCGTGTTGCCTTCGTCTTCCAAAAGGCGAGCGAAGTTGTAACGAGTGGTGACACGGACGGTGCGGCACCCGTCGTACACTTCGCCAAATAGGTCGCACGCACGCAAGCACTTTTGATACAACTCCTTGGCTTCCTTGAGGTGCCCGAGGTCGTGGTACAGTGCACCGGCATTGGCTAGCAGCTCAGGGCTGACGAAAACAGGGGCTGCCTCGGATGAGTCAGCGGCACCAGCACTCGTCTCGCCTAGTGCATCGATGTCCTTTTGTCGGAACGCAATCGCCTGTTTGTAGTAATCCAAGGCTTCGACTTGGTTTATCTTCCGAGGGTCCGACTGCAAAATTTCCGCCGTCATAATAAGAGCAATCAGTCGGCCATTGCGGTTGCGGTAATTGGCTTGGAGCTGCGTGGTGCGCTTGAACATCGGCAAGGCCTCTTGGGGTTGGCCGAGGAGGAGGTGGAGATATCCAATTCTAAGCATAACCTCCGGAACATCAGGATAGTCAATATGCACACGCTGAAGTCGCTTCAGTGCTTTGTGGAAGTTTCCCTCGGTGATACTAATCTGTGCCAAGCTGAACAGTGCCAGTGCCATCGGGCCCAGTTTCACGATGGAACCGTCCGCGGCACGGCGCGTCTGCTTGCCGGCAAGTTCCATTGCTTCGTGGTAGTGCTCCTTGGCTTTGGCGAGGTCCCCCGACGCATGGAAGCACCGCCCAATGTAGTACTCCGCTTCGGCTTTGATCTCAGCAGTTGTTGTGCTTTCAAGAGCCATTTGGGCGAACTCCTGCGACTCCTTCAGTTTTGGGTACTCAAGAACCAGGTCACTCTGGGATGGACCATCGTGAGGCCGATTGAGGGGCACTTCTGACTCTGTGACCTCACGTTTAGGATCGACAATGAAGCAGTACCGGCCGATGCGAACCAACTGGCCCTTCCGCAAAGTGTTCCGCAAGTCCATTGATGCATGAGCCACTGATGAACCCGATTTCAGGGACATGATACCTTTGATGATACCACCTTCGGACTGCCACTCGGTGGCAATATAGCGAGCCAAATGGTTCAGACACTGAGGGTTGCGCAGTTCGATTCCACCGGATCCTTCGCAGCGCTGAGCACTGGCGACGTTGGCGGTGACCAGAAGCTCCTTGTACTTGCGGCGCAGCTCCTTGGGGGTCTTCGAAAGGGTACCCTTGGGCAGGTGTCGGGCTTGCCGTCCAAAAATCGCGAGGGCGACAAGGGCCTCCTCGTTCTGTGGTTCGAGGTCCACTGCACGCTGCATCGCTTTCAGAGCGAGCGAGTGCTTTCCGAGCCGTTCAAAACAGTAACCGAGGGCAACGCGTACGCTGGCTGGGCAAGACGGGACACGGCGGATGATGTCGCGATACGCAGCCTCCGCTTGCTCGTACTTCTTTTGCCTAAACAGGAGCGCCGCACGACCCAGTTCCGCGTGCAGAAAACTCTCGGAACTGGGCATGGAGGAGAGCGCCCCATTGAACTGCTCAGACGCCAACGCGAAAGCGAAATTGGCGGAACTAGAGTTTGATTTCAGTGAGTGAACAGCGGCATTGCGCATGAAGGTAAGAAAACCTTTGCACGCGATCGACAGCGAGTGGATGCCAGGGTTGATGTTCTCGATTTGGTCCGCCGCCCGGAGGTGGGCGTCTGCTGCAGCAAAGCAATCGGCACGCTGGGTGGCATCGAGAGTCGGATTTGCGGCCTGCTTGATTTTGTATGCTGCTAACATTGTTTGGATGCGAATTCGTTCACGCGGTTTGACATCTGTACTCTCTTGCAGAGCCTGGATGGTGTCTTCGGACGACGCGACTTTCAGGAGTGTCTCGAACTGGTCGTACTTTTTGCGACGGTAATACGCAACGGCGAACTGGATCCAGTATTTGAGAGGCACGTACTCATACTGCAGCAGCTTTTGCACCTGCTCCAAGTCGTCCGGCAATTCGTTGAGCTTGACTTCGACGTACTGCACTCCCCCCGCTAGAGGCACGCGGATCACGTCTCCGATTGTGAATATGTCATCGGGCGCTGCGTCGGTCGCAGTGACATTGCTGTTTGGGGGCGCCGCGCCGGCGGCAGCTTCCGTTGCAGCACTCATCGCAGTGTACCACGCGCACGCAGGCAGTTGGTTTGCGTGACGCAGTCTGCGAAAAGACCGTTGAGGTCGGTCCGCGCTGGTGCAGCGCAAGCTCGGCCGTTGACAAAGAGGGCGTTGCCGCGTCGGCGGTCAATTTCCACGCCAAAAATAACGCCGCAGCCAAAAGACTTCACCAACAAAAGCCCCGCTGCAAATCGAGTTATGAGTTTTGTCGAGAGCCCGCTTCAAACATCGAACAGACTCACCATCACTTACAACAACAGAGACGACCAACACAACAACAACCACGGCACAAAGACACACTCCACGCACTTACTTCAACACACACGCGTTGGTGATATGACGACGTCAACAACAGCGAAGGCGGCAAACTCAAGCAAGACGTTGGCAAAGACAACAATAGCAACAATAACAGCAATAACAACAATAACAACAATGATACCCTCAACAAGGGGTTTAGCGGCGGCGACTACACACAACGACGACGAACGAACGAACTTTGGAACGAACGAACTTTGGAACCAACGAACGAACTTTGGAACGAACGAACGAACGAACTTTGGAACGAACGAACGAACTTCGGAACGAACGAACGAACGAACGAATGGACAACAAACAACACGGCCGCCTTCGCCGACCGAACATTCGCTCGCCAACGTATTCCGTATTCAGGAATAAACTCATTTCCCCTTCACTTCCGTATCTAACCACCGCTATTCCCGTATGTAGATACATTTCAACTCTTGTGTCAGACGTCAGGACGCAGGATGTACATAATATGTACAGCCGTACATAAATGACTGATTACGGCGTATAGTAGGTGTAAAGTGAAGATGTACGGTAAATGTACATTTATTGTACGGTCAATGAAGTGTTTTCCTTGACGTGGGGCGTCGTAGTGCGCAGTGGCCTTGGAATCGCCTCTGGAGTAAACGTACATTTCATGTACAGTGTGTGTACAATGTATGATTAACATGTATTACAGCCGGTTAATGACTTACGTACAGAAAATGTACAATCGAAGTGTACATATACTGTACGGTGTACGTTTATAGTGATGTACAGTGATGTACGGTGTGATTGTGTATGGTGTTGTGGGAAGTGTACATGGATTGTACGGTGCGCCCAGTGTGTGTGTGTTTGTGTGAGTGAGTGTGTGCGTCGTTCGGTTGTGTTGGCGTGTTTTGAATCATCAACGACGACGACAACGACAACGACGACGACGACGACGACGACGACGACGAACAACGACGACGAACGACGACGAAAATTGACGGACGAATTCGTTCGATGAGTGGGCGACGACGATGTATGCTGTCACCTCGCTGTACGTCCTATGTGGTTGGTGACCTCGAGAGAGCGGCAGCGACTCTTTCTAGGCGAGGTGCCCCACAAGCTAGCTGCATTGCCATCACATCAACCACGACTAACTCAAGCAGCCATCCCGAGTGCGGCAACGAAGTACCTGTCTGCGAGTCACGGACGGTCATGGTCACTTGTTCGTCCTTGGGGATGTACTCTGTGTGGAGAGGTTGTGTGTTGTGTGTTCAATCTCGAAAACGTGTGCGAAGACTTGGGATTGGTCGCAGTGTGCCGAGATGGTAGAGTGTCGATGACAAGAGCGGGCGAGAGACCCCAACGCAGGTACGACATTCGCGCAGAGTAGCCGTGTCTAACGTGGAGGAGTGGGACGCGGACTGTGAACTGTGGCC